>Ga0316603_10000778_pt1 | contig 16283 bp, 12 predicted proteins | sample OWC_soil_day10_n_FD_207649 | JGI IMG/M metagenome (GOLD analysis project Ga0316603, IMG submission 207649) | Wetland soil microbial communities from Old Woman Creek delta, Ohio, United States - OWC_soil_day10_noCT | ecosystem: Environmental > Terrestrial > Soil > Wetlands | place: USA: Ohio... | reverse complement strand
ATCACCATGCGGCCCTCCGATCTCAAACCGTCCGGTCGGATTGACATGCACGATCGTGTTCTTGTCGAGCATCTCTGCCGGAAGCACTTTCTGGATCACGTGCTTGATGACATCTTCGCGGATCTTCTTCTGCGACACGCCGGGATCGTGCTGCGTGGAGATCACGACCGTGTGCACACGGACCGGTTTCCGGCCGTGGTATTCAATCGTCACCTGCGACTTGGCATCCGGACGCAGGTACGGCATCAGTTTCAGTTCTTTCTTCCGGATGTCAGAGAGCCGCTTCACCAGCTTGTGCGCGGAGAGGATAGGCAATGGCATGTATTCAGGCGTCTCGTTGGAGGCATACCCGAACATCATCCCCTGATCTCCCGCACCGCCGGTATCCACACCCCGCGCGATGTCTGCGGACTGCGAGTGGATGCTCGAGATGACGGAACACGACTCCGCATCAAACCGGTAATCCGCCTTGGTGTAGCCGATCTCACGAATGACACTGCGCACCACATCCTGCACTTCGATATAGGCATTGGTCGTAATTTCGCCGCCGACGAATGCCAGTCCTGTCGTCACAAAACTCTCACACGCCACACGCGAATGCTTGTCTTGCTCCAGGATTGCATCCAGCACTGCATCCGATATCTGGTCGCACACCTTGTCGGGGTGTCCTTCGGAAACGGACTCGGACGTGAACAGATAGGACATAGGAAACCTCATCTGTGAACGATACGTGAATAAGGAATCACTGAAATTCAAGTTCTGATGCGTCGCCAACGTTGAGCCGTTTGTAGCTTCCCTTCACCAGTGCGCCGTTGCCGATGATGGAATTCTCGACCAGGACGCGGCTGACCCTGGCCTGGGAGCCGATGATCGAGTTGCGGACAACCGCTTCACTGATTTCCGCTCCGTCTGCGACGGTGGTATTCGGACCGATGACGCAGTCGTGGAGCACGGCTGTGGGAGCCACATAGACCGGCTCGTTGATCACCACCCCCTTCATGGGACGGGATGTTGACTGCTTCTCCAGCAATGCCCGGTTTGTTGACAGCAGGGTTTCCCTTTTTCCGCAATCATACCACCCCTCCACGGGAAACACCTCCATGCGCTCTCCCCGGTCGATCATCATCTGAAGCACGTCCGTCAACTGATACTCGCCCTTCGTCCGGATGTCCCGCTTCACCACTTCATCAAGGCAGGAGCGCAGCAACGGGGTATTGTGGATATGGTACAACCCGACAACGGCAAGATTGCTGGTCGGATGCTCCGGCTTCTCGACGAGGCGGGTGATCACGCCGTCGGAGACTTCGGCCACGCCGAACCTCCGGGGGTCTTCGACAGCCTTCACGCCCAGGGCGGTAACGGGCTTCCGGAGCACCGGACGCAGATCCACGTCGAAAATCGTGTCGCCCAGGATGATCAGGATGGGCTCGGTGTTCACGGCATGCCGCGCGGTATAGATCGCATGCCCCAGGCCGAGCGGTTCGTCCTGTTCCACAAAATCGATCGTCACCGCGGCATACGCGCTGTGCACGTACTCGATGATGCGTTCGCTCATATGACCGACGACGATAGTCGCCGAGGTCACTCCTTCTGCGATCACCTTGTCGATGATATGCCCGAGGATGGGCTTCCCGGCGACATTCAGGAGCACTTTGGGATGAGAGAAGGTGTGCGGACGAAGGCGAGTGCCGATCCCCGCAACCGGTATGATGGCATGCATATCCAGGCTTCCGGTCTAGAAAATCAGTTTATGGTACACAACTCCCGACAGAGAAGCAACCAGCGCACGCGCCCCTGTGACGAGGATCACGGGACACGGCGCCACAGGCGAATTGAAATTCGCGGTCGAATTGTGTATGTTGACGCTAAGCCACCGGAGCACAACTCCAGCAGACCCGCATGCCCAAACGATCCCCTCTCCGTGGTACCGCCTCCCGGAAGGCCCAGCATGTCAACCTCGTCCTGAGGAAGAATGTGAACTTCCGCTCAACATCGACCGGTCTCGGGGAATGGGAGTTCGTGCACAACGCGCTTCCTGAGCTCGACTTTGCCGACGTGGACTGCTCCACGGACTTTCTTGGCACCCGTCTCCGTGCACCCTTGATGATTTCCTGTATGACCGGCGGCTACGGGGGCGCACTGCGCATCAACCGCGACCTCGCAAGAGTCTGCCAGCACGCCGGCATCGCCATGGGCGTGGGGAGCCAGAGGCAGGCCCTGGAAGACACAACGTATCACAAGACCTTTTCCGTGGTCCGCGAGATGGCGCCCGGCATTCCGATTGTCGGCAACATCGGCGCGGCGGAAGTCGCAGCGATGAAGGATGCAACCGACGCGCAGCGTCTCGTCACCATGATCAGAGCGGATGCACTCGCGGTCCATCTGAACTCCCTCCAGGAACTCCTGCAGCCCGAGGGATCCCCGCACTTCCGGGGAGTCCTCAAGGGCATCACCATGCTGACCCGTGATCTCTCCGTCCCCGTGATCGTCAAGGAAATCGGGGCGGGTCTCTCCCGTGATGTGGTCCGCCGCCTTCTCGAGGCCGGCGTCCGGATCATTGACGTCGCGGGGGCCGGAGGAACGAGCTGGGCAGGTGTGGAGATTCTTCGCAGACGGGAAGCCGATCGTCGCGAGACATTCTGGGACTGGGGTATTCCGACTGCGACAGCAGTACGGGAGGCCGCATCCCTCCGTGCGGAAGCTCCGCCGTTCACGCTTATCGCGTCGGGAGGTATTGCCTCCGGAATGGACGTGGCACGTTGCCTGGCTCTTGGCGCCGACCTGGCCGCTTCGGCGCGCCCGATGCTGAGCGCGCTCCATGCCCGCGGACCTGCGGGCCTTCAGGCGATGATCACCCAGTGGATCACAGACCTTTGCAGCGTGATGTTTCTCACCGGGGCCAGAACCCTTGCCGACCTGCGAACCAGACCGCTTGTGAGAAAGGCCTCCCTGTGACACCAGATCAGTTCAACGTCCGCTACGAGCAGCTGCGCCGCCAGGTCGACCGTTACCTTACCACGGTCATCGACGCCGGTTCTTCGGGGTCCCTGGACGATGCGTGCAGATATGTTTTGACCGGCGGGGGCAAACGCCTGCGCGCGATCCTCGTCCTCCTGAGCTGCGAGGCAGCGGGAGGCCGGCGCGCCCGTGCGCTCCCTGCGGCCGCCGCGGTGGAGATCATGCACAACTTCACGCTGGTGCATGATGACATCATGGATCATGCCCGCACCCGGCGCGGGCGCGCAACCGTCCATATCAGGTGGGATCTGAACACCGCACTGCTTGCGGGGGATACCCTTCTTGCCATTGCCTACGCACAGATACTCAGGACTCCCACTGACGACCTGTGCAGGATTCTGCACCTGTTCACGCAGGGGGTCATCGGAGTCTGCGAGGGACAGGCGCTCGATCTCGAGTTCGAACGGCGCAATGACATCACGGTGAAAGACTATTTCACCATGGTGGAGCAGAAGACGGGGATCCTGATCAGTGTGGCATCCGAACTCGGTGCCCGGATCGGGAAAGGGACCCCGCGCGATATCCGGCAGCTCCGCACATTCGGCCACCACCTGGGCCGTGCATTCCAGATGCAGGACGATCTCCTTGATGTGATCGGTGATGAGCGCCAGTTCGGGAAGACCATCGGCGGCGATATCCTGGAAGGCAAACGCACCTATCTTCTGCTCACGGCGCGGGAACGCGCGCGCGGCTCCGACCGTGTCCTGCTCGATACGGTGATCAAGCGTAAGAGCCATCCCCCGGCCAGAAAGGAGACCCCCTCTCAACGCCGGGAGCTGGTCTCCACCGTGAGGCAGGTGTATGACAACCTGGGCGTCATCGACAGGACGCGCGCCGAAGTCGTGGCGAACACACAGCGGGCCAGGCGTGCTCTGCGCGATCTCCGTCCGGGTATCGCACGGGACATGCTCGGCTGGCTGGCCGACCGACTCGCTCACCGGATATCCTGAGCCCCGTATGGTCGAACGGACGGTGACCATAATGAACAAAGCCGGTCTGCATACGCGCCCGGCCGCAGCAATCGTGAAAACCGCTTCACGCTTCCAGGCCGACTTTTTCATCAAGAAGGGCGTCTACGAAATCAACGGCAAGAGCATTATCGGCGTCATGACACTCGCCGCAGAGCAGGGGTCTTCGCTGCTCCTGGTGTTCACCGGCCCGGATGAAGAACAGGCGGCCGCAGCAATCGTGGAACTGTTCGAACGGGGATTTGGGGAGAATTGACATGACGGACCAGCAACCCATACGTGAAGAAGTCGTCATCAAAGGCGTCGCTGCGGCGCCGGGCATCGCCACCGGCCCGGTCTATCTGTACTCCAAGGTGATCCCGGAAATCTCCGCCCGGGCCATCGCTCCCGAAGAGGTCCCGATGGAGATCGAACGCCTGCGCACCGCAAATGCACGGGCCGAAAAGGAACTCCGCAAGGTCCTCGCCTTTGCCGAACAGAAGCTCGGGTCGGACAGCGCAACGATCTTTGAAGCACAGATCATGATCCTCGGCGACACAATTCTCATGGGCACCATCGAACGCAGAATCACGGATGAATTGCGGAATGCGGAGTACATCGTCTCCGACGAGATCAGCAAATACAAGCATCTGATGCTCGCGTCCACCGATGAGTATATGCATGAACGCGCGCATGACGTGGATGATGTCATGAACAGGATTATCCGGAACATTCAGGACCAGCAACTGTATTCCCGCCTGGAAGGCACGTCGGTCATTGTCACCGAAACGCTCACGCCGGCAGACACCGTGATGTTCAGCAGGAACCAGGTTCTCGGCTACGCGACCGACCTGGGAGGGGTGACCTCACACGCAGCCCTGCTGTCCCGGTCGCTGAAAATCCCCGCGGTCGTCGGTCTGCGCCATGCCAGCCGCATGGTCAAGACAGGCGACACCGTCGCCATCGACGGCTACGCGGGCACCCTCATTCTCAACCCCTCCCCGGCAACGCTCGTCACGCTCACAGCCAAAGCCAGCAGGTTCAGGGCATTCGAAGAGAAACTTGCCGGCATCGCGGGACTGCCGGCAGAAACGCTCGACCACAAACGCATCGAGCTCTCCTCGAACATCGAATTTGCGGAAGAGATCGAGTTTGCCAAGGTGCAGGGTTCGGAGGGTGTGGGACTGTTCCGGACCGAAAGCCAGCTGGTCGGGCGATCCGATTACCCGGGCGAAGAGGAGCAGGCGGCACTCTACACGCAGGTTGCAGACGCCACATTCCCCAATCCGGTCATCTTTCGCACGTTCGACGTCGGCGGCGACAAGCTTGCCCCCGATGCACACCACGAGGAAAACCCGTTCCTTGGATGGCGGGGCATCCGCGTCCTGCTCGACCGGCCTGAGATCCTCCTCAGCCAGCTGCGTGCGATCCTCAGGGCGAGCGCCAGGCGGAACGTCCGCATCATGTTCCCCATGGTGTCAAGCATCGAAGAGGTCCACCGGGCCCGTGCCTACGTGCGGCAGGTCAAGGAAGAACTGCGTGCCAAAGGGATCCGTTTCGACGCCCGTATCAAAGTTGGCGTCATGATCGAAGTCCCCGCCGCAGCCATGATGGCGGAACAGATTGCCGCTGTGTCGGATTTTCTGAGCATCGGGACCAATGACCTCGTGCAGTACTTGATGGCCGTGGACCGCGGCAACGGATCCGTCGCATCGCTCTACCAGCCCTTTCATCCCGCCGTCATCCGCACACTGCACCATGTCATCGAGGCCGCGCATAAGAAACACTCCTGGGTCGGGGTCTGCGGCGAAATGGGCGGCGATCCGCTGGCAACGGTGCTGCTCGTCGGACTCGGCGTGGATGAACTCAGCGTCATCCCCCCCATCCTTCCGGAGATCAAGAAGATCATCCGATCCATCAAATTCAAAGACGCCCAGCGGGTGGCCAACAAGGTCCTCACCATGACACACGAAAAGGACATTCGCGACTATCTCTCTTCCATCATCAAAAACAAAGTACCTGAGATTCCGATGGACGAGTGACCGGGATGCGCCAGAGGCACGGAAGGCAATGGAACCACAAGTCTACCACCACACAAGAGCATGACACCCATGGATGCTGAAACGGTTGCCCGCATCGACAAATCAAACATGTTCGCCCTGCTTCGCGGATTTCCCGCTCAGGTGGCGGAAGCAATGGAGATCGGACAGAAGGCGAAGGTGCGGATGCGAACTGCCGGCCTCCGACAGATCGTGGTGTGCGGACTGGGAGGATCGGCGATCGGAGGCGACCTGCTGCGCAGCTACTGCGCCGACGAACTCAGGATCCCGTTCCTGGTCAACCGGAACTACACCCTGCCACGATTCGTCGGTCCGGACACGCTCGTCATCATCTCCAGTTACTCCGGCAACACGGAAGAGACCAACGCCGCCCACCGCGAAGCGATCAAACGCAAGGCACGGATCCTCTGTATCTCTTCCAACGGCATGACGGCGTCACTCGCCAGAAAAGCGCGATCCCCGCTGATCACCGTGCCGGGCGGACTTCCTCCCCGGGCGGCGCTGGGATATTCGTTCTTTCCCCTCCTGCTGGCCCTGACAAAACTGGGGCTTATCAAGAACAAGCAGAAGGAATTGAAGGAAACACGCGCACTGCTGGAAGCCAGGGCCGATGTGTACAGCTCCCCCGACCCGGCCTCAAATCCCGCACTCGCTCTCGCCATGGAGCTCCAGCACAGGATCGTGATCTGCTATTCATCGACAGAACGCTTTGACACGGTGAACACACGGTGGCGCGGACAGATTGCGGAAAACGGCAAGTCCCTCGCCTTCGGCCACGTTCTACCCGAGATGAACCATAACGAGCTTGTGGGATGGAAAGTCCTGACCGAACCCATGAGTCAAATGCACGTCCTCTTCCTGCGCGACCACGCCGATCATCCCCGTGTCCAGATCCGCATGGGTCTGACGCGGGACATCATCGGACACTATACCGACCACGTGACGGAAGTCTGGAGCGAGGGGAAAGGACTGTTGGCGAGGATGTTCTCGCTGATTTATCTGGGCGACTGGGTAAGCTACTACCTGGCCATCCTCCACGGCGAAGATCCGACGCCGGTGGCGGTCATCAATCACCTGAAGACAGAGCTGGGGAAGGTACAGTGAAAAAGCAGCACATCATCGCGCTCGGCGTTGCCGTCCTGACGCTTGCAGCCATTCTGGCTGTCACGGTGTTCCGGAACGGGACCGCCTGGTAAGTACAGAGGATCCACCTGAAGACGTACAGCCGGACGTGCTGTCAACTCACGTCCGGCTGTTTCATTGCAGTCCCGCATTGCCGCTCTGCCAGCCGCCGGGGGCGCAGAGGGAGCACACGCCCGCCAGGATCATCCGGAGGGTCGCGGGAGATGCGGCGCGAGTCCGCACCCGGCCTCTTTACCCTGATCAACGCTGGATGCGCGCAGATCCCCCCTTCGCAAATGCGCGCACCTGCTCAACGGTTGCCATTGTCGTGTCTCCCGGGAATGTCGTCAGGAGTGCACCGTGGGCCCATCCGAGCTTCACCGCCTCTTCGGGGGGTTCTCCGGTGAGGAGTCCGTAGATGAACCCGCTGGCAAATCCGTCTCCGCCTCCCACGCGGTCGAGCACAGTAAGCTCTGCAGTCGGCGCTGTGTAGCTCTTGCCTTCAAGCCATGCAACGGCGCTCCAGCTATGGTGGTTGGTGGAGTGCACTTCGCGCAGCGTTGTGGCCACGCCTTTGACGTGCGGGTGTTTCTTCCGCACATTGTCCATCATGGCAAAAAACGCGCTCGGATCCAGTTTGGATTTTGCCTCGACCTCGGGGCCGGGTATGCCGAGCCCTTTCTGGAGGTCTTCCTCGTTGCCGATCAGGACCTCCACATTCTCGACGATCCGTCCGATCACCTCAACGGCCTTTTGCTGTCCGCCCCAGATATTCCAGAGCTTCTCGCGGAAATTCAGGTCGAAGCTGGTCACGGCGCCGGCTTTGCGGGCCGCCTTCATTCCTTCTATTATAAGCTCACCTGTCGTTTCGGAGAGCGATGCGAAGATCCCGCCGCTGTGGAACCATTTCACGCCGCCGGCAAAGATGGCGTCCCAGTCAAAGTCGCCCGGTTTTAGCAGCGCACCGGCTTCATTGCAGCGGTTATAGAAGACCACGGGTGCACGCACGCCCTGGCCGCGATCGCTGTAGACCGTCGCCATATTCGGGCCGTTAACACCGTTGTGCTTGAACCGTTTATAGAACGGACGGACGCCCATTGCACGGACCCGTTCAGCGATCAGATCCCCGATCGGGTAGTCCACCATCGCCGTCGCTATCCCGGTGTTCATACGGAAGCAATCGGCCAGATTCGCGGCAACATTGAACTCCCCGCCGCTCACATGAATCTGGCACTGGGTCGCCTTGCGGAAGGGGATGATCCCCGGATCCAGACGGTGCACCAGGGCACCAAGCGAGACGAGGTCCAGCGCTGCATCCTTGCGAATCGTCAATCCTGTACTCATGAGGTCCTCCGTAGTCATGCATGACTGCCGCACTATAAGTGAATAATATCGCTTCCGGTCGTTCCATTGTCAACAGTTCTTTTCGCATCCCGGGGCACGCTTCCATGCTGCGGTCAGGGGGAGTACAGTAGGGCTGCCCGGCATGCGCGGTTGCAACTTCCCCGGAAACTTTCTACAATGCAGAGAACCAAAGGGGTTCCTGGAATTCGTCGGGCCGGCCATGAAGCTGAGTACCCTCAGAACTCTCCTCCTGTTTTCGCTTGTCGCCATCACCACGGTGGGGCACGCCCAATTTTTCTACTTCGGCCGCAACAAGGTGCAATATACCGATTTCGAGTGGCACGTCCTGAAGACGGAACACTTCGACATCTACTACTATGCCGAGATGAAAGACCTTGCGGAGCGCGGCGCATACTTCGCTGAGGAAGCGTACCGCGGACTTGAGGTGCGGTTCAATCACTCGCTCAATACCCGCGTTCCCCTGATCCTCTACAGCTCCCACCTGCACTTCCAGCAGACGAACACGATTGGCGGGTTCATTCCCGAAGGCGTCGGCGGGTTCTTTGAATTTCTCAAGGGCCGCGTGGTGATCCCTTCCGATGGCTCCACCTCCCAGTTCCGCCACGTCATCCGCCACGAACTGGTCCACGTGTTCATGCACAGCAAGATCAGCCGCGTGCTGAGTGACCATCGCAAGACACAGGACCGGTACCCGCCGCTCTGGTTCGTAGAGGGCCTCGCGGAATTCTGGTCAACCGAGTGGGACTCCCAGGCTGAGATGGTGATGCGCGATGCCGTCCTGAGTGATATCATCGTCGGCCTCGAAGATATGAACCGGATCTATGGCTCATTCCTGATGTACAAGGCCGGCCAGCACATCCTCACCCACATCGCCCGGCAGTACGGCGACGAGAAGATCCTCCTCCTCCTGGAGAACTTCTGGAAAGAGCCGTCCTTCAACGACGTGCTGAAGATGACCATCGGCAAATCCTTCAAGGAGTTCGACGAAGAATGGCTGTACGCCCTGAAGAAGCAGTATTATCCCCTGCTCGCGTCCACTGACCAGCCGAGCCAGGTCGGGCGCAAGATCGTGACGCAGGGTTTCAGCGCCAAGCCCGTGGTATTCGAGCATGGCAGCACACGGGATGTGTACTTCATCGGGAACCGGACCGGCTACACCGGCATCTACAGGAAGAATCTGGATGAGAAGAATCCCGAAGCCGACGCGGAAAACGTGGTGGAAGGCGAACAGACAGACGCTTTCGAGGCGTTCCATCCGTTCCGCAGCCGCATTGATATCTCTGCCGGAGGCACGCTTGCGTTCGTCACCAAGAGCGGTGAACATGATGCGCTCCACCTCTACGACGTCACCACAGACAAACTGATCACCACATACCAGTTCCGCCAGCTGGTCAGCATCGGTTCCACCTCCTGGGCCCCCGATGGCAAGCGGCTCACCTTTTCCGCTATCGACAAATCAGGCCAGAACGATCTGTACGCTCTCGACACCCAAACCCGGGCGCTGCAGCGACTGACCAACGATTACTACGACGACCGCGACCCGGCATGGTCTCCGGATGGCAAGCTGATTGCGTTCAGCTCGGACCGTACGCCGTTTGGTCAGTCGGGGAAGTACAACCTCTTTCTCTACGATCTCGGCAGCGGTGACATCAAGTACCTCACCTATGGTCCCCAGGACGATGCATCGCCTGCATGGTCACGCGACGGCTCCATGCTTGCCTTCACATCTGACGTCGGCGGGACGGATAACATCTGGGTCACCGATCCGCAGAAGGTCTACGCCGGGGGCACGCGCACCATGACCCGCATCACCTCCCTGGTGACATCGGCATTCGATCCTGCATGGACATCGTCCGGGGAGCTGGTCTTCACATCGTTTGAGAAGTTCAGTTTCCGGCTGCAGTCGCTGGAAGCGGTCCGGGCCATCTATGACACTTCGACCACGGTTCGCATCATGGATCTCTACGCCAGGGAGCGACCGTGGGAGGCGAAATCGGTGAGCGGGCAATCAGAACTTGAGCGGTTCAAGTACCGGGGGGATTACAGCCTCGACATCGCACAGAGCGCGATTTCCACGGATCCCGTGTTTGGCACGTCGGGGGGTGCGTTCCTGGCCCTGAGCGACCTCCTGGGAAACGACCAGTACTACTTCCTCCTCTATAATACTGCGCAGTCGCAGGACGAACTCCTGTCCAGTTTCAACATCGCGATTTCCCGGATATCACTCAGCCAGCGCACCAGCTATGCGTACGGCATCTATCGCTTCACGGGGAGGCGGTATGACCTCACCTCGAAGGACGAGTTCTATTACGAGCGCGTGTTCGGAGGGTATTTTGCCCTGAGCTATCCGCTGACGAAATTCGAGCGGATTGAGACAGGCCTGAGTCTGAGCAACTCCAACCGCGAAGTGGAAGGCGACTTCGCGCAGCGGAAAGCGCTGCTCGTTTCGAACTCGCTGGCGCTGACCCACGACAATTCCCTCTGGGGGCCGAGCGGACCATTGGACGGGAGCCGGTTCAATCTGACGCTCGCCTACACCTCGGACATTCAGTACTCCAATGTCAACTACTTTTCCATCATCGCCGACTACCGCCACTATCTGCGCCTGTCACAGCGGAGCGCCTTCGCATCCCGCTTCTGGATCTTCTACAACCATGGCAAGGAATCCCGCCGCTTCGTGATGGGGGGAAGCTGGGACTTGCGCGGGTTTGAGCGGTGGAGCATCCGGGGGGAAAAGCTCTGGTTGACCAGCCAGGAGTTGCGGTTTCCGTTTATCGATGAACTCGCCATTCGTTTCCCCTTCTTCGGATTGAGCTTCTTCTCCATTCGCGGCGCCCTGTTCGTGGATGCGGGAGGCGCGTGGGATCGCACGTATACCGAAACCCTCGGGAGCGTGGGGGGCGGATTGCGCATGAACCTGGGCGGAGTTCTCGTCCTGCGGTATGACACGGGCAAACGGATCGAAGACAACCTCTCCCGTTTCCAGAACGGGTTCTTCCACCAGATCTTCTTTGGATGGGACTTCTGATGCGACTGGCTCCCGAACGGTCGGGCACGATACTCAGCGACTGCATTCTTCCCGCCGTACTCCTGATCACCTGCGTTGCGGGATGCAGCGGGTTGCGGCTTGACTATCCCCTCCGGTTTGAGGATGGCGCCAGCCGGACATTCGCCGGAAACATGATGCGCAACAACGACGCGGCAACCGCTCCCGCCCCGCCGCTGGTCAAGACATGGGAACAGGATGTGTCCGCCGGGTTTGGCGAGGGCTCCCCGCTGCTCATGGACAGCGTGCTCTTCATCGGCAACCTCCGCGGTGAACTGTACGCATTCAATGCCCGCACCGGCAAACGGTTTGGATGGGTGAACCTCGGGGGTGCAATCCATGGCGCCCCCGTCATTGAGGCAGAACGCGCGTTCGTTCCCCTTGCCGGATCACGCGAGTCGTTCATCGCCTACGACTTCGTCGAGGGGAAAATCCGGTGGCGTCAGGCTCTCGGTGAGATCCATGTCTCACCGCTCCTCCTCGATTCACGGCTGTATGTCGCCAACACGGCCGGCTCATGTTATTGCATCGCACGCGAGGACGGAGCGACACTCTGGACATATACACTCCCGGGGAACACCGCCGCCAAGGGCATCCGTTCTTCTCCGGCGGGAATTGATACGTCCATCTTCTTCGGCGCGGATGACGGATATCTGTATCATCTCGATGCACTGACCGGCAGACTGCGGTGGCGGATCAATGTTGGCGCGCCGATCCAGGCCACACCAGTGATTCACAAGGATCGCGTGTGCGTCGGGACACTCGCAGGAAGATGCGTTGCGGTTGAGCGGACAACGGGCACACAGGTGTGGTCCGCCGATGTCGGAGGGTCCATCTACGGTCCCGCACTCGTCGACTCTTCTCTGGTCATCACGGGCACCACTGCCGGTTTCATTGTCGCACTGCATCGTTCATCGGGTACGGTGGCATGGAAGGCCGACCTCCGTGCACCGGTCAACGCGGGTATTCTCGGTGCGGGCACCTTCATCTATGCCGGGACATTGCGCAGGGAACTGGTTGCGCTGGATCGCTCGACAGGGACCATCGTGTGGCGCACGACGCTTGACGGCAGGGTGAAGACGACGCCTGTCGCAGGGGCGGGCTTCGTCTACGTCGCGGCTGACAACCGCATTATCCAGGCATTCCGGGGGCAAGACAAATGAGATACCCTGTGATCTGCGTGGCATACGTCATCCTGATGCCCGGCTTCTGGTCGCCCGGCCTGGCGGCGCATGCATGGAATGACTCGACAACGAGTAGCAACTGTGCACAGATCAGGCTCTCCTCCGACATCGACAGTGCGCACGTGTATCTCGATACGGTTTTTGCCGGACTGACACCGCTTGTCATCGACTCTGTCACGCCGGGATCTCACCGGCTCCGTATCCTGCCTCCCCGTGCCGACAGCTGGCTCACACGCACAGTCGACGACACACTCTCTCTGAAACCCGGCGAGACGCTGACACGCCGGTACGCACTTCGGGAGTTCCTGGCGATAGACACTCAACCTTCCGGAGCCATGGTGTATCTGGGTGACTCGCTCCTGGGTGTGACCCCCAGCCTGCTGCCGGCCGGCCTTCTGCTCCGTGAGCGGCAACTCTCCGTGAAAAAGGACGGTTTCGAGTCTTTTTCCAGCACCGCTGCCGACCTGAAGGGAATCATCATCCAGCCGCTCCTGAAGCCCGGCTGGCAGACACCTCCCGTGGAGGATTCACCGTACGTAACCGGGATCCCCGGGTGGTCGGCGCGTAGAATCGGCCTTTACGTCAGCGGTGGCACATCCGTGCTGGCGGGGATTGTGGCCGCATACTGCAAGATTGCAGCAGATGACCGCCAGGCATCGTATCTGGCCTCCGGGGACCCGGCCATGCTCGATGAGCGGCGGCGGCTTGACACATGGGCGGGAATCTCCTTTGCGCTCACGCAGGTCGGATTTGCCATCTTCTCCTACCTCCTGATTTCGGAATGACCTCCGGGACGGCTGTAACGTCTTGCAATCCTTGACTTTCACGCCAACTCGTTCTATATTAACTGCGATATTGCGATCGGTCGTATCGCCAGGACTCGTAGCCACTACCTGCACATGCTCTCAATGAAGGACGACCTGGAATTCCTCAAAAACGTCCCGATCCTCAGCGACCTCGAGCCTATGGACCTCGATACGATCTCCAAGGTTGGAGTGCGCAAGAAGTACAAAAAGGGGAGCATCATCCTGCTTGAAGAGGAAGCCGGGGCAGCTCTTTTTGTTATTGTCTCCGGCAAAGTGAAGATCGTGCGGATGGATGATGATGGACGCGAAGTGATTCTTTCGATTCTGGGGGAAAGCGATTTCTTCGGCGAAATGGCCATTCTGGATGGACTGGCGCGCAGCGCCAGTGTTGTGGCCACCACCAAAGCTGAATTGTTCATGATCCACCGAAGGGATTTTCTGAAGCTGCTCCATGATTTCCCCTCTGTGGCTATTGCCCTCCTCAAGGAGTTGACGATGCGTCTGCGCAAAGCGGACGCAATGATCAAGAGCCTGTCTTTGAAGGATGCTGCAGGGCGCGTTGCAAACGTGGTTCTGCAGCTTGCTGATGACATTGGGAAGATCCGCAAGGGTCGGGTCGAGATTGATGAGCTTCCGTTGCAGCAGGATCTCGCCAACATGGCCGGAACATCACGTGAAACGATTTCCCGGATGATCCACTCGTTTATCCGTGACGGCCATATCGAGATCGAGCGCGGGAAGCTGATCATTAGCGACTATGAGAAATTCAAAAGCAGGTATTTGTAGGCCTTTCTTCGTTCTTTCTTCCCGGACACGGCGCCGTCTGCCCGTTTGCAAACCATGACAGACGTCGTTGCGACGACGCCGTAAGGCATTCACACTGCCTCCCCGACGCCGTTCCTCGTGTGCATTCTCAGACCGGTGGCACACCGCCATCGTAATGAAGAGACACGGGTAACACTGACAAACGGAAATTCACAGGGAAGCGGGACCCGGAAAGCGCCTCCACGTCGCCGCAGCCGTGCAGACGGAGGATGTTTGTGATGACGACTCTTGATATGAGGAAGAATTCCATGCGCACCATTCAGGGAACGATCACTGCCGAAGGTTCCTCGTTCACGCTTGTCGTGAGCAGGTTCAACGGTCTGGTTACTCAACAACTCGTGAACGGCGCTGTGGACTGTCTGCTCCGCCATGGTGCCAGTGAAGACGCCATCACCCTTGTGTACGTCCCGGGCTCGTTTGAGCTCCCGCAGGCAGCGCTCCAGGTTGCACGCGCAGGAAATGCCGATGCGGTGATCTGTCTCGGCTGCGTCATCCGGGGCGACACCCCGCATTTTGAATACATCGCCTCCGGCGTGGCACGCGATCTCGGTTCCGTAGCACTCCAGACGGGCGTGCCGCTGACATTCGGTGTCCTCACCACAGAAAACCTTGAACAAGCCCTCGAGCGCGCCGGAGCCAAAGCCGGCAACAAGGGATGGGATGCTGCGCTGAGCGCCATGGAACTGCTGAACGTCAGCACACAACTGCACAACACAAAGAAAAGAGCGAGGGGCTGAGTCAATCGTGATGAAGAGCGGGTGGCGTGTCTGTGCGGCTGTTCTCCTGGTCCCCCTGTGCGCGTTGGGTGCAACAGGAACGTGGCGCAATTACACATCGATGCAGAACGTGGCCGCGGTCGCCCGCGACGGCACCTCGTTCTGGGCCGCGTCGTCAGGCGGACTCTTCCGCTGGACCACCTCCACGAATCAGTTCTTCCTTCTCACCAACGCCGAAGGCCTGCGCTCGATTGACTTGACAGCAGTGAATGTCGACCAGCACGGCGATGTGTGGAGCGGTGCGTCCAACGGCACCATACACGTCTATACACCTTCGTCAGGAACCATCCGCCCCATCCTGGATATCGCGTCCTCTAATCAGACCAACAAACAGATCAACGCGATCACCATCGCCGGCGATACCGTGCTGTTTTCCACCGAGTTCGGCCTGAGCCTCTTCCACATCGGACGATTCGAATTCGGCGATACATACTCCCGTTTTGGCACCATCCCCGCAGGAACGCGGACGTCGGTTCTCTCTGCCGTGATCCATAACGGAAAACTCTGGGCGTGCGTTTCCGACGGCCAGACGATCAATCGCGTGGCGGCCGCGTCACTCGACAACCCGAATCTCCTTCCACCGGAGTCCTGGACACTGCAGATGGTGGGAGGAACCACAACCATCCCGAAAGTCCTGGCCGTGTTTGCAGGTACTCTCTATGCCGGCACATCGACGGGACTCTACAGTGAACAGCAGGGAGTGTGGACCGCGGTGGCGGAACTTGAGGGCAAGAACATTACTGCACTCTCTTCCTCATCGTCTGTTCTCATCGCAACAGCGACGGACAACGTCGTCTACTCCATCACTCCCGGACCCGTTGTCACTCCCCATGGATCCGTCCTCCCTGTTGCGCCAACTGCCGTTGCTGTCGGCGAAAACGGCAATCCCGTCGTTGCCACAGCAACAAACGGATTGCTGACCTGGGCCTCCGTATGGTCATCCCATGTACCCAACGGGCCGAATTCCAACCGGTTCCTGAATCTGGTGGTGGACGACGATGGCGTGCTCTGGTGCGGATCAGGGGATGTGTCGGGAAGCGGTTTGTTCCGCTTTGACGGCTCGACATGGACGACATTCACCATGGCAAGCAGCGCACTTCCCTCCAACGATATTTACCGGTTGGCAATCGGGTG
>Ga0316603_10000773_pt1 | contig 16354 bp, 15 predicted proteins | sample OWC_soil_day10_n_FD_207649 | JGI IMG/M metagenome (GOLD analysis project Ga0316603, IMG submission 207649) | Wetland soil microbial communities from Old Woman Creek delta, Ohio, United States - OWC_soil_day10_noCT | ecosystem: Environmental > Terrestrial > Soil > Wetlands | place: USA: Ohio... | reverse complement strand
TGCGCCTGTCGACCCGACATCGACGTGCCCCTGAACTCACCGACGATGTGAGCGGACGCTTCTACATCCACACTTTCGAACCGTGTGCCTTCGGGCGCGGGCTCCTGAGAGTGGCGCGGCAGCGCCGGACAGACCATCACGCAGGTGTCGCCGAAGCGCTGGTAGCCGCGCTGCGCCAGCCAGTCGTCCAGGCCAGACGGCAGCGAAAACGGGGTGATTCGAAAGATCAGGCGCAAACCGGCGCTGCGGTACAGCGCCTGGCACTCAGCCAGCTTCTCCGACGCAGCCAGTCGCCCCAGCGCCACCGCATTAATGCACCGCGCACGCTGCGCCTTGCCGGGCGAGAAGCGCACCAGCCAGCCATCGACCCAGCGCTGCTGCGGCGGCGCGCTGGCGTTCAGCCCGGCATCCTCGATGCGCGACAGCAGGTCGGCGGACAATTCGGTCGGGTTCAAAGTGCAGCGACCCGGCGCACCAGTTCCTGCGCAAAGGCGACGAAGGCCACTGCGCCCTTGGACGAAGGGTCGAAGACCACGCCGGGCTGGCCGTAGCTGGGGGCTTCGGCCAGGCGCACATTGCGCGGAACGACGGTATCGAAGACCTTGTCGCCGAAATGCGCCTTGAGCTGTTCGCTCACCTGGCTTTGCAGCGTGATGCGCGGGTCGAACATCACCCGCAGGATGCCGATGACCTGCAGCTCGCGGTTCAAGTTGGCATGCACCTGCTTGATGGTGTTCACCAGGTCGGACAGCCCTTCCAGCGCGAAGTACTCGCACTGCATCGGCACGATCACACCGTGTGCACTGCACAGGCCGTTGAGCGTGAGCAGGCTCAGGGACGGCGGACAGTCGATCAGCACGAAGTCGTAGTCGCCGGCCACCGCCTGCAGCGCGGCGCGCAGCCGCTGTTCTCGCCGTTCCAGCTGGACCAGCTCGACCTCGGCGCCGGCCAGCTCGCGGTTGGCGCCGAGCAAGTCGTAGCCGCCCTTTTCCGACCGCACCCGGGCCTCGGGTACGCTGGCCGATTCGAGCAGCACGTCGTACACCGACAGCGCCAGCGCACGCTTGTCGATGCCCGAGCCCATGGTGGCATTGCCCTGCGGGTCGAGGTCGACCATCAGCACGCGCTGGCCAGCAAGCGCCAGACCGGCGGCCAGATTCACCGTGGTGGTGGTCTTGCCGACCCCGCCCTTCTGATTGGCCACACAGAACACACGCGCCATGGTCGATGCCGAAAACTGCGATGCGGTGATGCGGCCTCAGTCGCGCGCCAGGCGCAGACCAAAAGCCACCAGGAACAACCCAGCCACGCGCTGCAAGGCCAGCGCCAACCGCTTGTGGGTACGCACCTTCTGCGATACGGCCTGTGCGAAGGCGCACAGGACCAGGCAGTACAGCGCGGTGATCACGGCGATTGTCAGCGCCATGGCGACAAAGGTCGGCACACCGCGATGGGAGGCCGGATCGATGAACAGCGGGAAGAAGGCCATGTAGAAGACGATCGCCTTCGGGTTGAGCAGGGTGATCAGCAGCGCCTGGCGCAGGTAGTGGTGTGGCAGGATACGCACCGGCGAGCCGGCACCGTCGCCGCGCGCCAGCAGCAGACGCAGGCCGATCCAGCCCAGATAGGCTGCCCCCAGATACTGCACCGCCTTGAACCAAGCCGGGTGGGCGGCCAGCAGGGCCGCGACGCCAGCCACCGCCAGCCACAGCAGCACCTGGTCGCCCAGGATCAAGCCGGCCGTGGCCGCAGCGCCGGCGCGAAACCCGCCCTTGCCCGTGGCGGCAATCAAGGCAAAGGTGCCCGGGCCCGGCAGGGCAAGGAACAGCAGGATGGCGGCACAGAAGGCGCCGTACTCGGCAATCCCGAACATGGGTCGGATCCTCGTCGAAGTCGGCGCTAGGTGTCGCAGCGCTGCCCGGCAGGGGCGCTGGGCGGGCCGGACCGCCCGGTAGACCACCCGAAGGCGACCTTGCGTCAGGGGCCGAGACTAACCCAGTTTTTGCAGTGGATCGTTTGGCCGGTGGTGCGAAAGCTGCGTCAGTTGGGTCGCAGCCAGATCAGACAGCGCTGCGCGTCCAGGCCGGGCACCTGCAATGGTTCCACGTGAAACACGGACACGTCGGCAGGCAACGCGGCGATCTCGTCGTCGGGCACCTTGCCCTTCATGGCCAACCAGCAACCGCCCGGCGACAGGTGCTGGCGGGTCAGAGCGGTGAAGTCCGCCAGCGAAGCGAAAGCCCGCGATACCACCAGGTCGACGAGCGGCAAGCGCAGTTGCTCCACCCGGGCGTGTTCGGATTGCAGGTTGCGCAGCGCCAACTCGCCCACCACCTGGCGCACGAATGAAGCCTTCTTGGCCACGGCATCGACACAGCAGACCGCCCAGTTCGGCCGCATCAGCGCCCACACCACGCCCGGCAGGCCGGCCCCGCTGCCCACGTCGAGGATGCGTGCCTCACGGCCCTGCAGATGACGATCCAGCGCAGGCAAGGCAGCCAGGCAATCGAGCAGATGCTGGCGCACCATCTGCTGCGGGTCGCGGACCGCGCTCAGGTTGTAGGCCCGGTTCCACTTCTGCAGCAGGTCCAGGTAGGCGAGCAGACGGTCCAGCAGGACGTCGTCGGCCAGCAGCGACAGCGCTTCCAGGCCGCAGCGCAATGCCGCGCGGCGCGGATCGTTGCTCATCTCAGACCCTCGGGCGCGGCGGCCCGGCCGCAGTGGCCGCTCGCGAGGGCATCAGGCCGCATCCGGCAACTCGGCCGGCGTACGAGTGTCGCCCTGCGGGGACTGGCGCTTCTTCTTGAGGTGCACCAGCAGCAGCGAGATCGCCGCCGGGGTCACGCCTGAGATGCGTGAGGCCAGCCCCACCGTCTGGGGACGATGGTGGGTCAGCTTCTGTCGTACCTCAAAGGACAGGGCTGTCACCTGGCTGTAATCCAGGTCTGGCGGCAAGGGCAGGTCTTCGAAGTGCAGCGCGCGGGCCACGTCTTCACTCTGCTTGTCGATATAGCCGGCGTATTTGGTCGCGGTTTCCAACTGCTCGATGACAGTATCAGCCACTCCGGTGCCCCACTCCGCCGCCAGTGTTTCACGTGAAACCAACGGCGCCGCGACGGCAATACGCGCCACTTCGGACAAGGTGTCGAAGCCGATCCCCGGCCGACGCAAAAGGTCGAGCAGGTTGTACTCATGCTCCAGTGCCTTGCCCAGCAGCCGTTCAGCGTCGGCCGTCGGCAATCGGCCCGGATGCACCCAGGTGCGCTTCAGGCGCTCGGTTTCCCGGGCGATGGCCTCGCGCTTGCGTTCGAAGGCATTCCAGCGCGCATCGTCCACCAGGCCCAACTTGCGGCCGAGTTCGGTCAGGCGCAGGTCAGCGTTGTCCTCGCGCAGTTGCAAGCGGTACTCGGCCCGGCTGGTGAACATACGGTACGGCTCGGTCACGCCCTTGCTGACCAGATCGTCGACCAGCACGCCCAGGTAGGCCTGGTCGCGACGAAGCAACAACGGCTCGCGCCCCTGCGCCTGCAACGCCGCATTGACGCCGGCGTACAGACCCTGCGCCGCCGCCTCCTCGTAGCCGGTGGTGCCGTTGATCTGCCCGGCGAAGAACAGGCCGCGCACGGCCCGGGTCTCGAAGCTGGGCCGCAGCTCGCGCGGGTCGAAGTAGTCGTACTCGATGGCGTAGCCGGGCCGCAGGATGTCGGCGTTCTCCAGCCCGACCATCGAGCGCACGGCGGCGATCTGGATGTCGAAGGGCAGCGAGGTGGAGATGCCGTTGGGGTAGATCTCGTGCGTGTCCAAGCCCTCGGGCTCCAGGAAGATCTGGTGCGCGTTCTTGTCGGCGAAGCGGTTGACCTTGTCCTCGATGCTCGGGCAGTATCGCGGGCCCGTGCCTTCGATGACGCCGGTGAACATCGGGCTGCGGTCGAAGCCCGAGCGGATGATCTGATGCGTGCGCTCGTTGGTGTGCGTGATCCAGCAGGGCAGTTGGCGCGGATGCTGCGCTGCGTCACCCATGAAGCTGAACACCGGCACCGGGCTGGTGTCGCCGTGCTGCTCGGCCAACCGCGAAAAATCGATGGAACGTCCATCCAGTCGCGGCGGCGTACCGGTCTTCAGCCGCCCCTGCGGCAGCTTCAGTTCCTTCAGTCGTGCCGACAGCGTGGCGGCCGATGGGTCGCCGGCGCGGCCGGCGCTGTAGTGCTGCAGGCCTACGTGCACCCGCCCGTCGAGGAAGGTTCCGGCCGTCAGCACCACGGCACGGCCACGGAAGCGAACGCCGACTTGGCCGACCACACCGGCCACGCGATCGCCTTCGACGATGACATCGTCCACCGCCTGCTGGAACAGCCACAGGTTGGGCTGGTTCTCAAGCCGGCGGCGGATGGCCGCTCGGTACAGCACCCGGTCGGCCTGCGCACGCGTGGCGCGAACGGCCTGACCCTTGCTGCTGTTGAGGATGCGGAACTGGATGCCGGCTTCGTCGGTGGCCGCCGCCATGGCACCGCCCAGCGCATCGATCTCCTTGACCAGATGTCCCTTGCCGATACCGCCGATCGATGGGTTGCAGCTCATCTGTCCCAGCGTCTCGAGGTTGTGCGTCAGCAGCAGCGTGCGGCACCCCATGCGCGCCGCGGCCAAGGCGGCCTCGGTGCCAGCATGGCCGCCACCGACGACGATCAGGTCGAACTCCCGCGGGTAAAACACAGCGAGCCTTTGTGGAACGGGCCGTCATGCGGCCCCAGGGCGCGAATTCTAGGCTTCGCGCCCGGCGTTCGTGCCGTGTCCAACGCTGCGCAGATCCTGCGCCACGCGCCCGCCGTTCAACGCCACGACGCGGCCTGCGCTGGCGATGGTCTCGGGCCGGTGGGCGACGATCACCCGCGTCAGCGCCAGTTGGCGCACGGCCTGGTTGACCAGGCGTTCGCCTTCGACGTCCAGCGCGCTGGTGGCTTCGTCCAGCAGCAGGATCTTCGGCCGCTTGTACAGCGCGCGGGCCAGCAGGATGCGCTGCTTCTGCCCGCCCGACAGGCTGGAGCCCATGTCGCCGATCAGCGTGTGGTAGCCCATTGGCATGGCCTCGATCTCATCGTGCACCGACGCCACGCGCGCGCAATGCGCCACCCACTCCATGTCGGGCTGCAGGTCAAAGAAGCTGATGTTGTCGGAGATCGAGCCGGAGAAAAGCGGCTCGTCCTGCATGACCACGCCAACCATGTCGCGCCAGGCGCGCAGGCCCAGCTGCGACAGCGGCACACCGCCGATGAGCATCTCACCTGTTTGCGGCACATGGATGCCCAGGATCACCTTCAGCAGCGTGGTCTTGCCGCAGCCGGACGGTCCGACGATGGCCACGGATTCACCTGGCTCGATGCGCAGGGTGACGCCATTCAGCACCTCGGGCTCGGCGTCGGAATAGCTGAAGCTGACATCCCGCAGTTCGATCGGTGGGATGTCGGCGCTCTTGCGCACGTGGCCGGCGGCATCTTCCTGTTCCGGCGCCGTGAGCACGATGTCGGCCAGCCGCTCGCCCTGCAGGCGCAACATCTTCAGCTCGACCACCTTGTCGATCAGGGCGCTGACGCGCTGCGCGAACTGCTCCTTGTAGGCAAAGAACGCAAACAGCATGCCCACTGAGAACTTCTGGTCCAGCACCAGCAACGCGCCGATCCAGACCACCGCCACCCGCTCCAGTCCGAACAGCAGCCGATGCAGCACCGAGAACAAGAGCTCCAGCTTGCGCGTGGCCAGATCGGCGTTCATGGTGTCCACCACCAGGCTGGTAAAACGCGATTGCCGGTCGGCCTGCGCATTGAACAGCTTGATAGCCTGCACGCCGCGCAGCGATTCGAGGAAGTGGCTGGACTTCTTCGACTCGTGCACCAGCGCCTCTTCCGTCGCATCGCGCAGCGGCCTGAAGAAGGCCCAGCGCAGCAACGCATAGGCGGCCACCGCGGCCAGGACCACCGCTGTCAGCGTGCCGCTGTAGACGAACATCATCGCCAGCGTCAGCACCACCAGCAGGCCGTCGAGCACGGCCTCGATGAAGCTGGTGGTCAGCGTCTTCTGGATCTGGTGCACGGCCGAGAAGCGCGACCAGATGTCGCCGATGTGTCGCTTCTCGAACCATTCCACCGGCAGGCGCATCAGGTGCGCGAACACATTCGCCAGCCACTGCAGGTTGAGCGTGGCCGACAGCACCAACACCGCCCAGGACCGGATGGCCGCGGTGCCCGCCTGGATCAGCACCAGCAGGCCGAAGCCGATGCCCAGCGTGGCCAGCAGGTCGCGGTCGGCGCTGACCAGCACGTCGTCCACCACCCACTGCATCAGGAAAGGGCTGAGCAGCATGAAGGCTTCAAGCGCCAGCGCCAGGGCGAAGATCTGCGCCAAGGAGCGTTTCAACCCAGTGATACGGCCGAGCATCTGCCGCGGCGACACATACTGCTTCTCGACGCGCGGCACGAAATCGGCCGCCGGCGTCAGCTCCAGCACCACGCCGGTGAAGTGCCGCGACACCTGTTCCAGTTTCAGGCGCCGAAGGCCATGCGCCGGGTCATGGATCGTCGCGACGCCGCGGCCCACTCCGACCAGCACCACGAAGTGGTTCATGTCCCAGTGCAGGATGCAAGGGTGCTCCAGTTGGGCCAAGTCCTCGATCTCGGCGCGCAGCGCCCGGGCATGCAGATTCAGGCTTTCGGCCATGCGCACCAGGTCAAGGAGGTTCAAGCCCTTCAACGACAGCGAGAAGCGCTGGCGCAGCGTCGGCAGGTCGGAGCGGTGGCCGTGCGCTGCGGCCACCATGGCCAGGCAGGCGAGGCCACATTCGGCGCCCTCGGTCTGCAGGATCACCGGCACGCGGCTGGAGCCGAAGCCCAGCCGCAGGCCACCCCAGTGGCCGAAGCGGCTGTTCATACGTTCCAACTGCCGGAAAAACCAGACGGAAAGTAAGCAGTTGCTTTCATAGCCGATTTGTCAAACCCAGCACGGGCGCGAACAGCCACTCGATCAACCGGCGGCGCTCGAGCAATACATCAGCCTGCATGCGCATGCCCGCGACCAAAGGCTGGGTGGTACCGAAGGCACGCAGATCGGGTTCGTCCATCGCCACGGTGATGCGGAACATCGGTTCGGCCACGCTGTCGGCCCCTGTCGGTCCCGACAGCGGCAGGCCGGCCAGCTCAGGCGCGGCCAGCGGGGTGCGGGACACCTGCAGCACATGGCCGCTCTGGTGGCCGAATTTCTGGTACGGGAAGGCTTCGAAGCGCAGCCGGACCTCCTGCTGCGGCCGCACGAAGCCAACGGCCCCGGACGGCGCAAACAGATGAGCCTGCAGTTGCGCGCCAGCAGGAATCAGGCTGGCCAACGCGGAGGCCGGGGACACGCTCTGCCCCGGCTCGGCCAGCACCGAGCTGACAGTTCCGTCCTGAGGTGCGCGCACCACGATCTGCCGCACGGCATCCTGCTCGGCCGCCTCGCGGGCCAGCGCGGCCAGGTCGCGCTCGATCGCGCCCTGGCGCGACTTGAGTTGCACCGGCAGGCCGCGCCGTTCCCCTTCCAGCGCGGCGCGGTCGCGCGCCAGCGTCGCGCTCTGCCGTTCCAGCGCCTGGGCTTGGGCCTGCAAGCCGATGACCTCTTCCTTCTTGGTCTGCACCTGCGCTGGCGATATGAACTGCTCGCGACTCAATGATTCGAGCCGCTCCAGCGACTGCTGCGCCAGCGCCAGGCGCTGCCGATGCAGCGTGGCCTCGGCCTCGATCTGGCTCTGCTCGCGCTTCATCTCGTCCAGGCGGCGCTGCAGCGACAGCATTTCGCCTTCGGCCAACAAGGCCTGCTGCCGGGCCGCTTCTTCGAGGCTGCGCTGGCGCTCCTGCAAGCTGCGCTGCACGCGGGCCTGAACGTCGGTGGACAACGTGCTGCTCTCCAACGCCAGCACGAACATCACTTCGCCCGCACGCACCGACTGGCCTTCCTGCACATGGCGCTCAAGCACGCGTCCCTGCACTGGCGGCACCAGGCGGATCACGCCCAGATCAGGCACCAGCACGCCTCCGATGCGGGCCTTGCGCGTGTACTCGCCAAAGAACAGGAAAGCCAGCACCAGGGCCAGCATGCACAGCACACCGATGGTGAACACCATCAGCGACAGCGGCCGCACCAACTGGACCTGACCCAACCAATTCTGGCGCTGGGCTTCGGCGACTTCGGGACGGAAAAGCGAAGCCATGGTTCAGGTGCTCCGCACAGCCACCGCGTACCACTCGCCTTGCCGGGTCGCCAGGACCAGCACAGTCGCACTCGCGGCATGCGCTACAGGCGGTGCCACCGAGGTTTGCATCGTCAAGCGGAAAAGAAAAAGCGGACCGGACAAGCCGGCCCGCGGACATTACAGCAGGCCATGGGGGCCAACCATAACGCCAATCAGCCTAAGGGCACATCACCAAGTACCCGTAGGCGTCATGATCCTGAGCTTGACGATCGGACTACTCTTTGGTCCAGCCGCCACGAGGCAGCCCACCCGAAACCTTTTTCAGTTCGGCCAGATCCAGTTCGACCGGCCCGGTCTTGGCTTGTTTCTTTTGAGGAACGACGTCGGCGGCAGTCTTGTTCTTCTTGGGGGAAACTGCTTTCTTCATGAGGACTCCTTCTGGTACAGACCGTGCGATCGTTTGCGCACAGCCTCATTGCAGCAGCGAAGGTGCGAAAACGACACTGTCAGCTCTTACAGGGTGGGCCTACAAGCGACAGTGACCACGATAGCAACCAGCAGGACTGGCGACAACGTGCCGCGCGCAGCGTCAGTGGATCAGGCCGAGGCGCAGCGCCTTCAGCACGGCCGCATGCTTGCTGACACAGCCCAGCTTGTGCATGGCATTGTTGACATGCAACACCGCAGTGCGCTCGCTGATGCCCAGGATCGCACCGACCTCCCAGGCGGTCTTGCCTTCCATGGTCCAATGCAGGGCCTCCAGCTCCCTGGGGGTCAGCGCCGGCTTCTCGGGTTGCATCGGCTCGGGCACCAGCAGGCGCAGCGCAGCCTCCTGCGCGTGCACGGCAAACAACTGCAAGTCGGCCACCACGCGCTGCAGCTCGGCGGCGTCCGCAGGCAGCGGCTTGTCGCGATCGACACCCAGAACGAAATGCCGTCCCTCAGGCAGGTGCAGGGCCATGGCAATGCCGGTGTTGTAGCCGAACTGCGCCTGCTCTTCCCACAGGTCGCCCAAGCCCTGTCCGGTGTAGGTCTGCTGGTCCCAGATGATTGGTACGCTTTGCTTGCGGCAATGCTGCATGACCGGGTCGCGGCGCATCACCACCGTGTCCCGGAAGGCGTCGGAGTAGGCCTGCGGCGTGTTGTCCACGCTGATAAATTCGGTACCCGCCATGCCATGCTCAAGCACCGTGACGGCCGCCACCGTGTCGAACCCGAGGCGCTGCGCAAAGCGCACGATCTCGTCGCGGAACTCGTCACGGTCCTTGGCCTTGAGCACCGCGGAATAGCCACCGGGCAGCATCAGAATGCCTCGCGCGCCCCGACCGAGCCTTGCGCCTGCAACGTCGACGGGCCCTGACAAGGTTTACAGCTTTCAAGGCGCGCGCCATTCCGGAACCATACCGGCATGTTCAGCACCTTGAGTCCTTCCGACACTTCACACATGACCCCTACCACACCTTGGTCCATTCGAGCGTGGCCCCCCGTATTGTGGCAGGCCGGACGTGAATCGCAATTGCGCTTCCACCACCTGAGCACCCGAGTCACCCTGCCTGGCGACAGGATGTCACGCACCGCCGGCCAGACCATCTGGGGCGGGCAATCCGAAGATGGCGAAGCCGGTGTCGCCTGGGACTGGGTGCAGATCGCCGGCGACGTGGTGGCGATGGCCGACCCGATGTCGGTCGTCACCAACCTGCGTTTGGTCGGCGACGAGGGCGAAGTGTTGACCGCGCTGGAGTGCGCAAGGTTCCTCAACGAGATCGTGCACGCCCTGCCCTGGCAGAGCGAAGTGCAACGCGCCCTGCACGTCTGCCACGCCTGAATCGGCAGGGAACACCGCCCTTCGACCGTCAAGCCCGGGTCACGCCGGACCGCTACTTCACCGCCGCACCGCGCAGGCTGCGCGCCACGAAGGCCAGGCACAGCGCCACGAGCAGCGCGCTCACCGCCAACGGCAACGACAGTTCCCAGGCAGCGATCGGCTCACCCTTCAGCACACGGCCCATCAGCGTGATCTGCGCCAGCGCGGGCACGCCCAGGTGCCACGGCGCCTCGCCGTCCTGGTTGAACAACGTCAGCAATGGCAGCAGCGACACCACCAGCACCAGCGCCGTGGCATTGGCCTGAGCCTCCTTGACGCTGCGGCAGCGGATGGCGATGGCCATCAGCAGCGCAGACAGCGCCCCTGCAAGCGGCAGCAGCAGCGCAAGAAACATCGCGCCCTCGCCGACGCCGAAACGAAACATTGCCGCCAAGGTCTCGCTGCGCAGCAGCCACTGGCCAGGCAGGAAGCTGGCACAGCTGAGCAGTGCGATGAGCATGGCCACCGTCGCCACTGCCGCCCACTTGCCCAGCACCAGCGCCAGCGGCGACACCGGGTTCAGCAGCAGCGGCTCGAGCGAACCGCGCTCGCGCTCACCGGCCGTTGTGTCCAGTGCGGCATACAAGGCGCCGTAGAGCACGGCCATCAGCACGAAGAAGGGAACCAGTGTCGCCCACTGCGCGGCCCGCGCCGCCGGACTGGCCAGATCGCGCTCGTCCACCTCGATGGCCTGCAGCGAGGCCGGCGACACCCCGCGCCAAGCCAGGCGCAGCATCGCCTGTTCCTGGGCAAAGCCCTGCAGCAGGCGTGCCAGGCGTGACGCCCCAGCCTGGGAGCGCGGATTGGCTGAGCTCAACATCAACTCCACCCGCGGGGCTTCGCCCCGGGCCAGGTCGGCCTCGAAGTCCGCCGGAATGACCAGCACCGGCTCGCCCAGGCGCTTGCTTTGCAGCTGCTGCTCGTACTGAGCAGGCGCCGTGCTGATGCGGTAGGTCTGCCGCTCGAGATAACTGCGCAAGGTCGGTGCATGTTCGATGCCGGCAACGACGATCTCGCGCGATTCGGCGCGCTCCTCCATGCCGGCCACCAGCGTGGACAGCAGCAGCAGTACCAGCGGGCCCACCGCCACCGAGCTGAGCACGATGGTCAGCAGCGTGCGCCGATCGCGAAGCGCATCGCGCAGCTCCTTGCGCAGCACCGTCCAGGCGGCGCCGATCACCGCACCGCCTCCGCAGCTTCAGCCTCGCTGCCGAAGGCCAGCTGCACGAAGCAGCGTTCGAAATCATCCTGTCCGGTCCTTGCGCACAGCTCGGCCACCGTGCCCTGTGCCACCGCGCGGCCGTGGGCCATGACCAGCACCTGGTCGCACAAACGCTCCACCTCCTGCATCAGGTGGGTGGAAAAGACGATGCACTTGCCGTGCTCGTCGCGCAGCCGTCGAAGCGCCTCGCGCAGCGCGCGCGTGGCGGGAACGTCCAGGCCGTTGGTCGGCTCGTCGAGGATGATGTTGTGCGGGTCGTGCACCAGCGCGCGGGCGAGCGCGGTCTTCATGCGCTCGCCCTGGCTGAAGCCTTCGGTGCGGCGCTGCAGCAGCGGCTCCATCTGCAGCGTCCGGGCCAGGCTATGGGCACGCGCCTCGGCAGTGGCCAGGCTCAGGCCGTGCAGCCGGCCGTAGTAAACGATGTTCTCCAGCGCCGTCAACCGCGGGTACAGCCCGCGTGCATCGCTGAGCACGCCCACGCGCGCCAGCGCCTGCCGGCGCTGCGTGGCCACGTCGATGCCGTCGACCAGCACCTGCCCGGCATCGGGCTCCACCAGGCCGGCCACGATGCGCAACAGCGTGGTCTTGCCCGCACCATTGGGGCCGAGCAGGCCGCTGATGCAGCCATCGCCGGCCTCCCAGTCGAGCCCGTCCACGGCCTGAACCGCGCGCGCCGAGCGGCCGTGGCCCTGCACGAAGCGGCGCGCGATGCCGCGCAACTCGATCACGGCGCGGCTCCGCTGCCCGGCGGCACGAAGACCGGCGGACGCGGAATGCCGCGTGCGCAGTCGGCAGCCACCCGCAAGGCCTCGGCGTCGCCGGCCGCATCGACGAAGCGGAAAACGGCTTCGCGCACGCAAGGCAGCGCCAGCAGGCCGTGCGCGGCGTTGGGCACGACTTCGTGCCGCGCCTTCGCTCCCAGAGCACGCGCCACCCGGTCGGCATGGCGCGGCGGCGTGGCCGGGTCGATGCCGCCAGACAGCAACAGGGTCGGCGCCAGCGCCGGCGGCACCTGCCTGAAAGCTGCCGGCACCTCGCCGCGCGGCCAGAAGGCGCAGATCTCGCGATACAGCGGCGCCAGCCCCTGGCCGAAATCCTCAGCGGGCGGGGGCGGGGCGTCGCGGCCCGGCAGGTCCTCGGCACAGATCACCGAAAAGTGCATGCCCTGCGCCAGCATGGCGTCACCGCGCGCCGTACCGAGTGCGCTGGACAGGCCAACCAGCGGCCCGAAGCGGCCGGCCGCGGCCTCGTCCAGCGCAGCCGGCAGGACCGAGGCAGTGACTGGTGAGTACAGCGCCGCGCGCACCATGGCCCGCAGCATCTCGCGCGTCAGCAGCAGCGCTTCGCTGCGGCCGGTCAGCGGATGCGCCACGCTCACCGGTCGCGGCAGCGTGGCCAGCAGCGCCTGCCAGTTCTGGCGCAGTTCGGGGTGCCGAGCCTGGCACGCCGGTTCATGCGCACAGGCCTGTACCAACGCGTCGAAGGCCGCCTGGGCGTCCGGCGCCGAGGCCTCGGGCAGCGCCATGTCGGCAGGCGCCACGCCGTCGAGCACCACCCGGCGCACCCGCTGCGGGTACAGCCGCACGTACTCCAGCGCGGCACGGGTGCCGTAGGACGCTGCCACCAAGTTGATGCGCTCGGCGCCCAGCGCCTGGCGCACCGCGTCCAGGTCGGCCATCGCCAGCGTGGTGGTGTAGTGGCGCAGGTCGCCGTGCGGCAGAGCCTGCAGTTTCTTCAGGCAGGCACGGGCGCGCTGCAGCTGGCGCTGCGGGTCGGCCAGTTCGCGCAGCGGCAGCGTGGCGGGTTCGGGGTCGCAGTCCAGCGGTGCGCTGCGCCCGGTCCCGCGCTGGTCGACCAGCACGATGTCGCGACGCTGGCCAAAACGCGCCAGCATGCGGCTCACCGCGCCGGCCAGCGTGACGGCACTTTGCCCCGGGCCGCCAACCAGGAAGAACACCGGGTCCGGCTTCTTGTGGCGCGCCAGTGCGGGCAGCACGGCAAAGTGCAACTCGATGCGCACCCCGCTCTCCCGTGCCGGATCGAGGGCCCGCGACAAGTTGCCGCACAGGGCCTCGTGCTCGACACCGTTCAGTCGGCAGGGCGTGAGTTGCGCAATGGCACCCTGCGCGCCGAGCCCGCAAAGCCCCAGCGTCAGCGCCAACCATCCGCGCACGGCCCGTGGTGCCAGACGCATCCGCAGCCGTCGCACGCGCGGTGTCAGCTCAGGCCAGCAGGCGCCGCAGCTCACCGCTGTCGATCAGCCTGGCCAGGTCGTCGGCACCACCGACCAAGGTGCCCTTGACGAAGACCATCGGAAAGCTTGGCCAGCCAGTCCACATCTTCAGAGCATTGCGGCGCCGCCAGTCACTGAAATAGCTGCCATAGGACAGGTAGCGGTACGGCACACCGGCCGCTTCGAGCGCCTTGCCCACCACCACCACGGCATGCTGCTGGATGGCAGCCTGAACCTCCTGCACCAGCTCCGCGTGATGCGTGGCGACGCGCTCGCGCACGGCCGGGTGGATCCGGGATTCATCGAGAACACTGCGTGGCATGGGGCCCCTCCGGTGCGGAGGTTACCCCAGCTCAATGGCGGCGCGCGCCCCGTGCCGCAAGCGCCGGCGAGGCCTTTCGCGTACGATTTCCGGCCTCTTCCCCCCGCACCTTCCGGAGACCCGCATGAAGCTCTACTACAGCCCCGGCGCCTGCTCGCTCAGCCCGCACATCGTGCTGCGCGAAGCCGGCCTGGCCTTCACCCCCGTGCTGGCCAGCACCAAGACCCACAAGCTGGCCGACGGCACCGACTACTACACCATCAACCCGAAGGGCTATGTGCCTCTGCTGGAATTGGACGACGGCCAGCGCCTGAGCGAAGGGCCGGCCATCGTGCAGTACATCGCCGACCAGGTGCCGGAGAAGAAGCTGGTCGCGCCCTGGGGCAGCATGGAACGCTACCGCCAGATCGAATGGCTGACCTTCATCGGCACGGAGATTCACAAGAGCTTCAGCCCGCTGTTCGCGCCCAACACGCCCGAGGAAACCAAGACCGAAGCGCGCGCACGGATCCAGTCGCGCCTGGAATGGGTGAACCAGCAACTCGAAGGCAAACAGTACCTGATGGGCGAAGGTTTCTGCGTCGCCGATGCCTACCTGTTCACCGTGACCAACTGGAGCAAGTTCGTCGGCCTGGACATCTCGGCGCTGTCGCACCTGGGCGCCTTCATGGCCCGCATGGCGGCGCGCCCAGCCGTGCAGGAAGCGCTCAAGGCCGAAGGGCTGACCAAATAGGCCGCAGCATGCGCGCCGGGCTGCCGCTGGCCATGGCCATCCTGGCGCTCGGCGCGGCTTCGGCGTTGGCCGCGTCCGAGCTCGGCTCGCCGGGCACGGCCGGCGCCCTGCTCAAGGGTCTGCCTCCGCCGCCAGGCCACTACGACGCGGTGATGTGCGTGACCGTCGGCGATGCGGCGGCCAGCTGCGGGCCGGTGACGGCCGACATCGGCGCGGCCGGCCAGGCGCTGGTGCGTGTCAGCGACATCGCCTACCGGCTGCAGGTGCATGCCGACCAGCTGGGCGTGACGCTGTTCCACGGCGCGATGCAGATCGACGGCTTCTTCGCGCCCTACCAATGGAGCGGCACCAGCCTGCAGTTCAGCGACCCCGAAAAGGGCACACGCTACGAAGTCAAGCTCGGCACGCGCCGCTTCGACACACCGTAGCGCGTCGCGCCGCTCAGGCCAGGTGGGCCGCCGCCAGCAGCTCGCGCGTGTAGGCCTGCTGCGGCGCGTCGAACAGCGCCTGAGCCTCACCCTGCTCGACCACGTCACCGTTCTTCATGACCAGCACGCGGTGCGACATCGCCCGCACCACCGCCAGGTCATGGCTGATGAACAGGTAGCTCAGGCCGTAGCGGCGCTGCAGGTCGGCCAGCAGCGCCAGCACCTGCTGCTGGACCGACACATCCAGCGCCGAGGTGGGTTCGTCCAGCACCAGCACCTCCGGGCGCAGCACCACCGCCCGCGCGATGGCGATGCGCTGGCGTTGGCCGCCGGAAAACTCGTGCGGATAGCGCTGCAGCACCTGGGCGACGCCACTGCGTTCGTTCAGACCGACCTCGTCGAGCATCTGCAGCACCAGCGCCTCGCGCTCGGCCTCGGACAGCTCGGGCCGGTGCAGTGCCACGCCCTCGCCGACGATCTGCCCGACGGTCATGCGCGGCGACAGCGCGGCAAAGGGGTCCTGGAACACCACCTGCATGCGCCGGCGCATGGCGCGGAGAACGGTTCGATCGGCGTTGTCGATGCGGTGTCCGTCGAGCCGCACCTCGCCGCCGGCGATGTCCTGCAGTGCCAGCAGCGCCATGCCTAGCGTGGTCTTGCCCGAACCCGATTCGCCGACGATGCCCAGCGTCTCGCCGCGCTTGAGCTGCAGCGTGGCCTGGCGCACCGCCTCGAACCAGCGCTTGCGGAACCAGCCCTGTGGTACCGGGAACTTCACGTCCACCGCGCGCGCGTCGAGCAGCAGCGCCGCGTCGTCGGCCACCGGCTGCACCACGCGCTGCGGCCGGCTGGCCAGCAGGCGCTGCGTGTACGGGTGCTGCGGCTGCGCGAAGACCTGCGCGGTGTCGCCGCTTTCCACCAGCCGGCCGCGCTCCATCACGCCGACGCGGTGCGTGAAGCGCCGCACCAGGTTCAGGTCGTGGGTGATGAACAGCAGTGCCATGCCCATCTCGCGCTGCAGCTCGTCGAGCAGCGCCAGGATCTGTGCCTGGATGGTGACGTCCAGCGCGGTAGTCGGCTCGTCGCAGATCAGCAGCTGCGGCTTGCAGGCCAGCGCCATGGCGATCATCGCTCGCTGGCGCTGTCCGCCCGACAGCTGGTGCGGGTAGGCATCGACCTTGGCCTCGGGGTCGGGGATGCCGGTGCGATGCAGCAGCTCGACGGCACGCGCGCGTGCCGCGTTGGGGCGCAGCGCCTCGTGCAGCGCCAGCACCTCGACGATCTGGTTGCCCACGGTGTACAGCGGGTTCAGCGCCGTCATCGGCTCCTGGAAGATCATG
>Ga0316603_10000768_pt1 | contig 16395 bp, 14 predicted proteins | sample OWC_soil_day10_n_FD_207649 | JGI IMG/M metagenome (GOLD analysis project Ga0316603, IMG submission 207649) | Wetland soil microbial communities from Old Woman Creek delta, Ohio, United States - OWC_soil_day10_noCT | ecosystem: Environmental > Terrestrial > Soil > Wetlands | place: USA: Ohio... | reverse complement strand
CCTCCTCCGGCGATCGCGCAGCCCGAGCCGGGCCGGGCCGAGCCAGCCCCCACCGCGGAGCCGACCGCCGGCCCCGATGCCCCGGATGCACCACCGGTGGTCGCGAACCCGCCACGGCCCGTCGCCCCCCCGCCGGACGCGCCCGCGCCCGCGCCCGCGACCTACGACCAACGCTGGGCCGTCATGAAGGCGCAGTCCGGCTGCATCGCGATCGCCGACGTCGAGTGTCCCAAGGCCGTGCCCGGCAAGCCCACACCCACGTGCAACCCTCCCCCGCCGATCAAGTACGCCTGCCCGGACGGCTTCGCCGACGGTGAGACGCTGAAGATCGTGCTGCGCGCAGGGCAGACCGAATGCATGGTCGACTTCGGCCCGATGAAGTGCCCGCCGAACACGCGGTGCAACCCTCCGCGGCCCCGGCCGGTCGCGTGCCCGAAGCCGTGATCGCGTGACGCCCCGTGTGCGTGACGAGTGGCGCGCCCGGATCGCGGCCGAGTACACCTCCGCCGCCGTGACGCAGCACCTGGTGCTCTGGCTGCTCCAGGCGGCTGCGCCCCCCGAGCTCATCGACGCCGGCCTGGTGATCGTCGCCGACGAGCTCGTCCATTCGAGGATGAGCCACGAGGTCTACACGGCCGCGGGCGGGACCGATCCGCCCGCGATCGAACGCGACCAGCTCGCGCTCCGGCGATCGAACGAGCCCCTCGAGCTCGACATCCTGCGGGTCGCCGTCCGCGTGTTCTGCCTCGGCGAGACGGTCGCCGTCCCCCTGTTCCGCCACCTCCGCGAGCACTGCACCCAGCCGCTCGCCCGCGCCGCGCTCGATCGCATCTTGCGCGACGAGGTCCGCCACCGCGATTTCGGATGGGATCTGCTCGACTGGCTGCTCTCGGTCGACCCCGATGACCAGGTCCCGGCCCGCGTCCACGCCGAGCTGCCGGCGATGCTCGGCGAGCTCGAGGCGACCTACGGCACGGGAAACGATGCGGTCGCGGGCGATGACGGCGTGATCAGCGAGGCCGACCGCGCCTGGGGCCTCGCCGCGCCGCGTGACTACGCCGAGATCCTCGCCCGCACGGTGATCCGCGACTTCCGTCCGCGGTTCGAGGCCCGCGGGATCACGATCTGAGCGACAGGTCGAGCTCGGCCGCGGTGGCGACGCGCTGACATGGCATAGTCCGCGCCCAGACCATGAAGATCCTCCTCACCGGCGCGGGTGGACAGATCGGCCACGATCTGATCGGCACGCTCGCTGCTTCCGGACACGAAGTCACGTCGACCGACCTCGCACCGCGGCCGCCGAGCCACGCCCACGCACGCGGCGCCTCCTGGCTCGGGCTCGACGTCACCGACGGAGCAGCCACCGAGGCGATGTTCATGAAGGTCAAGCCCGACCTCGTGTTCCACCTCGCGGCGATCCTGTCGGCGCGCGGCGAGAAAGATCCGAAGCTCGCCTACGAGGTCAACCAGACCGGCACCTGGAACGTGCTCGAGGCCTGCCGCAGCTCGAAGGTGAAGCGGCTGATCTTCACGTCGAGCATCGCGGTGTTCGGTCCGCCACCGAGTGGCCCGCTGCCGGATCCGACGCCCGACGACGTCGCGCTCCACCCGACCACGATGTACGGGGTCACCAAGGTCGCCGGCGAGCTGCTGTGCGCGTACTACACGAAGAAGTTCGACATCGACTGTCGCGGCGTTCGGTTCCCGGGCCTGATCTCCGCGGCCATGCCGGGCGGCGGCTCGTCGGACTACGCGCTGTTCATGTACGTCGACGCGGTTCGCAAGGGCGGCTACGAGGCGTTCGCGCGCGCCGACACCCGCATCCCGCTGATGTACATGCCCGATGGCGTGCGCGCGCTGCTCGAGGTGGCGATGGTCGATCGCGCGAGGCTCTCGCGCTCGATCTACAACATCGCCGCGTTCTCGCCGCGCGCCGACGAGATCGCGAGGTCGGTCCAGCGCGTCATCCCCGACGCGAAGTTCAGCTACTCGCCGGATCCGCGGCGCCAGGCGATCCTCGACTCGTGGCCGAAGTCGCTCGATGACTCCGCGGCCCGCCGCGACTGGGGCTGGAAGCCGGCGTACGACCTCGACGGCATGACCGATGATCTCGTGCCGAGGGTCCGCCGCATGCTCGACCTCGGCGCGATCATCTCGACGCACTGACGCAGGGCCTTGCACGACCTGCGCCGAGGGCCGGGTCGACGTGGGGCTGGCGTGATACATGAGGCGCATGTACACGCATGCGAAGTCCGTGTTCGCCGCGCAGCTCGCCGAGATCGAGGCCGCCGGCCTGTGGAAGCACGAGCGCACGATCACGTCGCCGCAGGCCGCGCACATCCGCAGCGAAGGCAAGGAGGTCATCAACTTCTGCGCGAACAACTACCTCGGGTTGTCGAGCCACCCGCGCGTGATGGCGGCCGCGAAGCGCGCACTCGACGAGCGCGGATACGGCCTGTCGAGCGTGCGGTTCATCTGCGGCACCCAGGACGGCCACAAGCAGCTCGAGGCGAGCATCTCGAAGTTCCTCGGGACCGAGGACACGATCCTGTACTCGTCGTGCTTCGACGCGAACGGTGGCCTGTTCGAGACCCTGCTCGGTGAACCCGACGCGATCATCTCCGACTCGCTCAACCACGCTTCGATCATCGACGGCATCCGGCTGTGCAAGGCCGAGCGCCACCGCTACGAGCACGACGATCTCGACGACCTCGAGACGAAGCTGAAGGCGACCCAGGGCAAGCGGCTACGGATGGTCGCCACCGATGGCGTGTTCTCGATGGATGGCGACATCGCGCGGATCGACACGATCTGCGATCTCGCCGAGCAGTACGGCGCGCTGGTGATGGTCGACGACAGCCACGCCACCGGCTTTGTCGGCAAGACCGGCCGCGGCTCGGCCGAGCTGCGCGGTTGCCTCGATCGCGTCGACGTCTTCACCTCGACGCTCGGCAAGGCCCTCGGCGGAGCCAGCGGCGGCTTCACGTCCGGGCGGCGCGAGGTGATCGACCTGCTGCGCAACCGATCGCGCCCGTACCTGTTCTCGAACACGCTCGCGCCGCCGATCGTCGCGGGCTCGCTCGAGGCGATCGCGCTGGTCAGCGAATCGACCGCGCTGCGCGACCGACTCGAGGCGAACACGAAGCGGTTCCGCGACGGCGCCACCCGCGCCGGCCTCGCGATCCGCCCCGGCACCCACCCGATCGCGCCGGTGATGCTGGGAGATGCCAGGCTCGCGGTGGACATGGCGCAGCGCCTGCTCGGTCACGGCATCTACGTGATCGGGTTCGCGTTCCCGGTCGTGCCCAAGGGTGCCGCCCGGATCCGCGTCCAGCTCTCGGCCGCGCACTCCGACGACGATATCGATCGCGCGATCGCGGCGTTCGCCACGGTAGGCAAGGAGCTGGGGGTCGTGTCGTGAAGCCTGAGGCCATCACCGCCAAGATCCGTGCCTCGCTCCCCGATGCGGTCGTTTCGCTCAAGGACCTGACGGGTACCGAGGACCACTGGGAGGCCCAGATCATCTCGACCGCGTTCGCTGGCAAGTCGTTGATCGCGCGTCACCGGCTGGTCATGGCCGCGCTGGCCGACGAGCTGAAGGGCCCGATTCACGCGTTGACGCTCGACGTCAAAACCCCTGAAGAAGCGGGCCGTTAGATCCCGGATCAGCCTCGAACCTCGAGCAAAATTCGCATGCACGGGCTGGTGATCCGTGTGACTCTTGCCTACCAGAGCCCATGGCCGTCGACCTCGCGGCAGAAGACCAGTTTGGCCCGTACGTCGTGTACGAGCGGCTCGGTGTCGGTGGCATGGCCACGGTGCATCGCGCACTCGAGCGCGGGATCGAGGGCTTCGAGCGCATCGTCGCACTCAAGCGCCTGTTGCCCCACCTCGCCGAGGACGCGAGCTTCATCAAGTCGTTCGTCCGCGAGGCCAAGCTCGCCTCGCAGCTCAACCACGTCAACATCGTCCAGATCTACGAGCTCGGGCGGGTCGGCACCGAGTACTTCATCTCGATGGAGCACATCGACGGGCGAGACATCCGTCGGATCCTCCGCCACGCGCGCAAGGTCACCGGCCCTCCCCCGATCCACATCACCGTCGGGCTCCTGCTGCAGCTCTGCGAGGCGCTCGACTACGCCCACACGAAGACCGATGACAAGGGACAGCCGCTCAAGCTGGTCCATCGCGATATCTCGCCGTCGAACCTGCTGGTGACCACGGTCGGGCACGTCAAGGTCATCGACTTCGGGATCGCGAAGGCGCAGTCCTCGCAGCTGCGCACGCAGACCGGTCGAGTGAAGGGCAAGCTCGCGTACATGGCGCCCGAAGCGATCTCCGGCAAGGAGCTCGATTCGCGCAGCGATCTGTTCGCCGCCGGGGTGATCGCCCACGAGCTGCTGACCGCGCGCCCGCTGTTCGCGAGCAAGAACGAGTACCAGACGCTGCTCAAGGTGCAGCGCGGCGACATCATCCCGCCATCGACGTTCAACCAGGCGTGCCCGCCCGAGCTCGACGCGATCGTGCTCAAGGCACTCGCCCGCAATCCCGATGACCGGTTCAGCCAAGCTCGTGAGCTCCGTGATCTGCTGCTTGCCATCCGCCGGCAGTACGATCTGCAGACCGGGCATCGCGACATCTCGCAGTGGCTCGATTGGGCGTTCTCGCTCGAGCCACCGACTGGCAGCTTCGCGTCTCAGCACACGTTCGATCAGACCGGCTCCAAGCCGTTCGAGCTCGCCGTGGCCGCGCGCGCCGGCAAGCCCGTCCCGGAGCGGCCGGAGCGACAGGACGAGTCGAGAGACGAGGACGAGGCGGTCGAGATCGCCTGGGGTGGGGGCGAGATCGTGGGCAATGGAACGCCGATCGTGCTCGACGACGTGCCCGACGTCTCGGCAAAGCACCGAGCCGCCGCACCGCGCGTCGAGGCTTCCGACGACCTCCACGACGACATCCCCGCCTCGGAGCCGAGCCATGGCGAGCTCGCTCGCGTCCGGGACACGAAACCCGACCGCGTCGTGGCACCTACCCCCGAGCGCCCGGCACCGCGCTCGACGCCGTCCGTGATCTCGGCGGCGAGCGCACGCGTTCACGACCCGGACGCGTCGGGCGGCGTGGTCGTCACCAGTGACGCGAGCGGCGGGATGGTCATCCGATTCACCGATGGCCTCGCCGAAGCGGCGCCGATCGCGAGGACCACGCCCGGTCATCACGCCCCAGCACGCACGCGGATGCCCACGCTCGACCCGCTCGAGGAGCCGGCCGCACCGCCAGCTCGCCAGCACCGACCGTCGAGCCCGCCCAGCGCCGGCCCGACGATGGTCACGCTCCCTGCGGGACGCAAGACGTGGGTCATCCTCGCCAGCATCATCGCGGCCGGGGCGGTGGGCACGGCCGCGATGCTGTACGCCACCCAGCGTGGCAAGGACGCGGTGCCCGCGGTCAGCGAGCCGGTGACGCCGCGACCTCCAGGCAAGGGACTCGCGACCCTGAAGTTCGCCATCGAGCCCGCGAACGCCGAGATCACGATCGAGGACAAGAAGCACGCCGGCTCCCCGTGGTCGATCGAGCTTCCGCCCGGGGTCCACCAGATCCAGATCCACGCCAGCGGCTACAAGGCGCGGCTGACCTCGCTCGAGCTGTCGCCGGACGAGACCTACAACTTGATCATCTCGCTCGATCGGATTGGCGCGCAGACGGTCTCCGATGCCAACCTGATCCTGTCCTCTCGACCGTTCGGCCTCGAGGTCATCCTCGACGGCCAGCTGCTGGCCCAGCACACGCCGATCAAGATGCCGCTGAAGGCCGGGCCTCACACGATCGTGCTTCGCCAGTACGGCGTCGAGGTGTGGCATCACGAGCTCGTCGCTGAGGCGAGCGTCGACTACGAGTTCAGCCCGTCGCTGACCGACGACAAGCAGCGCGACCGCGAGAGCCGCCTCGCGCGCCCGCCGGCGCAGCCCGATCGGAGGACATCGACCGCTCCCCAGGATTCGATCGTCCAGCCCGACAGACCGGCGGTCGCGATCATCCCGCCGCTCGAGCCGATCATGGCCGAGGGCAGTGGAAGCGCGCGCCCTGCTCCGTCGATCACGCTGCCGCCTCGTCCGCCTCCCGTCGCCCCGGTCGTGCCCAGGCCGCAACCCGCGATCGTGCAGCAAGGGCCGGTCACGATCGCGCCCACCGCGGTGACCCGCGTGTTCGGCGAGGCGCCGACGCTGGGCAAGTCGAAGCGCGCCGAGGTCCCGCCGATCGTCGCCGCCAAGGTCTGCATCGATCAGAGCGGCCGCGTGACGTCTGTGGACATGATCTCGAAGCTCGAGCGCCACGCCGCCTCGGACCTCGCGAACACGATGCGCAGCTGGCGCTACACGCCCTACAGGGAAGGCGGGGTCGAGCGGTCCGCCTGCTTCGTCGTCAGCTTCCGCGTGAAGTGACGCCCACCGTCAGCCCGGGGGGGCCGCGGCCTTGTCGGCGACGACGACGCCGTGGAACATGTCCATCCCGCACGCGAACGTGACCTCGCCGTCGGCCGGCACGGTGACCGCGACCTCGACCGGCTTGTTCATCGGAAGCGGGACGAGCTTGCCTTCGGGCGTCTTCAGCTGGCCGATGCACTCACTGTCGAACGTGCGGGTGAACACGAGCACCAGCTTCTCGCCGGGCTTCCCCGGGATCCGATCCGGCGTGTAGCCCTCCTTGTTCGCCTCGATCGCGATCTTGCGAACGCCATCGACCACGGTGCCGCTCGCGGTCGTCGCGGCTGGCTTCTTTGCGGGCTGGTTGTCTGCCTTCTTGCAAGCAGCGGATGACAACACGAGGCCGAACACGAGCAGTGCGAGGCGAGACATGCCCGCACGATAGCGCGGCTAGGCCGTGGGCGCGAGGCGGGCCGAGACGCCGCCGACCGGGCTCTGGTTCTGGAGATCCTCGAATGGGTCCACCCAGTCCTCGAACTGGAGGATCCCGAGCTCGGCAAACCGCACGCGCTGGCGCTCCGAGAGCAGGCCAAGCTTCTTGATGGCCGGCACGATCTTGGCGAACAGCATCTGGCGGAACATGATCTGGCCCTGGTTGTGCAACGCGATGTCCATGCACTGCTTGGCGGGCAAGCCCATCTTCTCCCAGACTTCCTGGAACAGGAACCGATCGCGCATCAGCCGCGCGGCCTCGTAGACGAAGTCCTCGCGCTCGTGCCGCACGGACTCGGGCTGATCGCGGTAGTAGTCGCGCAGCGAGAGGATGCCGAACGCGACGTGGCGTGCCTCGTCCCCGATGACGTACGAGGTGAGCTCCTTGAGCAGTGGCTCCTCGGTGTTCTGGCGAATCATCCCGAACGCGGCGAGCGCGAGCCCCTCGACCATGATCTGCATGCCGAGGAACTTCATGTCCCATCGGCTGTCCTTGAGGATCATGTCGAGCAGCGTCTTCAGGTGCGGGTTGATCGGGTACGAGAACCCGATCTTCGTGTGGAGGTAGCGGTTGTAGACGTCGACGTGGCGCGCTTCATCGACGACCTGGCTCGCCGCGTAGAGCTTGCTGTCGAGATCTTGCACCGAGGGCACGAGCTGCGCGGTCGCCAGCAGCGCCCCCTGTTCGCCGTGGAGAAACTGCGACAGCGTCCACGCGAACGTCTCGACGTTCACGGTGTGGCGCTCCTTGGGCGACATCCTGTTGTAGATGTCGGAGCCAAACAGCGGCATCAGCGGCTCGGGTGTCGTCGGACGAGCGAGATCGACGTCGGTCTTCCAGGGCAGCACATCGTCGGAGATCCACTGGGCCCGGACGGCCTTGTCGTAGAGATCTCGCAGCTTCTGGCGCGTCTCCTGATATCCCCACGTGTACGTGACGTCGAGAATCGTCTCGAGCGTCTCGATCGACGGGCCCGCGAGGGTCGATGATCCTGCGAGAGGCGCGGAGGGCGACGCATCCGCAGCGGGCGTGGCGGCGACGGTTTCCATGGAAGCTCCTGACGTGGCTCGGCCTGTACCAAAACTGACAGTTGTTTCACTTTGAACTGGCGCGTGGGGGGTCGTCAAGTGCATTGTGGATCCATGGCGTCTCGCGCGCGGACGACGAAGGCGACCCTTCCTGAGGCCGCCATCCTCTCCGCCGAGACCCTGCTACGCGCCACGCGCGAGCCGGACTTCCAGCAGGAGCGGTCGCGTCGCAGCTACATCGCGCTGATCGAAGCAGCGACCGAGCTGTTCTCGGCGGACGGATACGACGCGGTCGGGACGCCGGAGATCTCGCAGCGTGCCGGGGTCTCCGTTGGCACCTTCTACCGCTACTTCGACGACAAGCACGAGATCTATCTCGAGGTCGCTCGCCGCATGATGGTTGCCGCCTACACCGAGACCATCGACGGTCTCGGGCCCGAGCGGTTCATCGGTCGCGCGCGCCACGAGACGCTGACCGCCACGGTGGCCGTGTTGTTCGAGCACGTGGTGTCGCGGCCGCAGCTGTCGCGCAGTGTCAACGAGATGTCGCTGCGAGATCCCCAGGTTGCCGCGCTCCGTCGCGCGTTCGACCTGGCGTCCGTGCAGCGGCTGACCCAGCTCATCGAAACGATCGCGCCGCGCTCGGAGATCCCGGATCCAGAGGCCACCGCCTACGTGCTGTACGGCAGCGCGATGCAGTGCGCGTACGGGCTCGCGGGTCACGTCGGGCAACCTCCGATCGATAGCGAGCGCGCGAAGCAGGCGCTCACGATGCTGATCGAGCGGACGCTGTTCCCGAACGGGTAGTCAGGGCTTCCCGCTGGCCCAGGTCGCGAAGTAGCCGCACTCCTTGAGCACTTCCTTGTAGTACTTCGTGGCCGCGTAGCGCTTCACGATCGGATACCAGGTCTTCGGGGTGGGATACGGATCGGGATTCGCGCTCGGGTCGTCGGCTTGCGCGGTCCACAGGTTGGCGAGCTCGGCCTTGGCCGCCATGAACGCCGACCTGGCCTTGAGCTCGCGGTTCGAGGTCAGATCGAACGCGCGCTTGTACCACTGCAGCGCCGCGCTCGCGTTCCGCGTGGCCTGATGCGAGTCGTCGAGCACGATCCGCGCGTTGCCGTACCAGGTGATGTTGTAGAGCGCGTTGCCGATCAAGAACGCCGCCTCGGCCGCGGCCTCGCCTCCGCCCTTGGCCTTGAGCTCGAGCTCGGCGAGCCGCGTCACCATGCTCGCGTGCGTCCACTTCGAACTCTCGAACTTGTCGTGATCACAGTCGTGGCAGTCGATGGTGTGGATGACGAACGGATCGGTCCTGAGGCGATCCGAGGTCGCCTTCGTGGTCTGGAACGTCTTCGCGGCAGTGGCAAAGTCGCCGTCGAGCAGGTAGCGGAGCGCCAGTTCCTGCTCGAGATGTTCACGCGAGATCGAGCCCTGGAGCACGAAGCGCTCGAACTCGGTGCTCGTGCGCCCGGTGCGCGCGATCATCTCCTTGATGAACACGGCATCGTTCCACCGCGGCTTGCCCTTGGCGCGCCCGGTCGCGGGGTCGATCGGATCGACCGTGCCCGGCTGGAGGAACTCGGCGTCGACGAGCTTGCCGGCCTTCGCGTAGGCCTTCGCGAGCTTGCCGCGGACGTCCCCGCGCACCGTCGCGAGCCGGCCGAATGCCGGGTCGATGTCGTTCATCGACTTCGCGAGCTCGGCTTCATTCTGCGGGTTGATCTTCCAGTCGAGTGCCAGTGCCACCGCGAGGCTCGCCTTGGCCTGGCTCGCGACCCGGACGTCGCCCGGCCGCCCGGAGACCGCGCGCAGCAGCCGCGGCCTTGCGGTCGCGAGGTCGCCACGCTTGGCAGCGATGTGACCGGCGATGAGCTCCATCAGCCACGGCCGATCGGCGCCCGGCAGCTTGGCCTGCGCGACCGCGATCTGCTCGATCGCCGCGAACGCCTTGTGCTGCGCCGCCACGTCCTTCGGATCGGGTTTGGCACCCTCGCCCCAGGCATCGACGCCGCGGCTCTCGGCACGCGCCAGCTCGCGCACCATGAGCACCCCGACGAGATTCGACTTCGGGTCCAGCTTGAGGATCTCCTGGATCGCGACGAGGCCGTCCTTGTCGATCCCGACCAGCCGCCACAGCTCGGTCTTCTCCCGCACGGTGCTCGCCAGGCGGAGTGACTCGCGCCAGTCCGTGTCCTCCATCGGGCGGAAGTCGAGTGCGGCCGCCCCGGCCAGCGGCGGATAGCTCGCGTGCACCCGCGCGAGCTCGAGGTTGGCGCGGGCCGCCTTGCCCGACTTCGCGAGCGCGCCGGCGAGGTAATAGCGCGCACGCGCCGACAGGTCGATCGACGGCGTCGCGAGCACGGCCTGGGTACCTTCGAAGAAGCTGACCGCCGCGTTCCAGTCACGCTGGTAGAACAGGATGCGAAGGGCAAGGAAGCCGTAGCGTTGCGACAGGAACGGGTCCTTCGTGCTCTTGAGCGCCTTGCGCGCGGCCGCGAGCAGCTCGGCGGGTGGCCGGCCCCTCAGCTTCTGGTTGCCGTCCTGGTCGTACTGGTCGAATCCGGTGAACGCCTCGACCTTGCGAGCGAGCTCGACCACGCCGATGGCGGCGAGCAGCGTGTCCTTGCCGGCCGACACCTTCCACAGCGAGCTCTGCTCGTAACCCTTCGGCGGTGCCGTGGCCTTGCCCGACAGCCGCTGCCGGATCGCGATGAGGTCCTGGCCCGAGGCCTCGAACAAGACCTTCTTCCAGTCGGCGTCGGTCATGCCGGTGGCTTTGAGGTACCCGTGCCAGTCGGCGAGCATCCGCTGGGTCGTGCAGTCGTCGGCGCACGGCGCACCGAAGCCCGAGTCGAACGGGTCGAACGCGAGCCCGGCGTTGTCGAGGACGTCGGGATCGAACGTCGTCAGCTCGCTGATCGAGGGCTCCCAGCCCGAGCAGGCGCGCGCCTGCTCGCCGCGCAGCGCGACGCCGCCGCACGCGATCGCCGCCACGACGAGCGTGCCTCTAGCGAACCGCGCGAAAGATCTGGTCGAGCTGATCGGTACCATGACGGCTGAGGTTCCTTTCGGAGAGGTCGAACAGCGAGACCGTACGAGGGGTCGCAACGGGGGCCAGGTGGGGGGAGAGCATATCCGCGGCGGCGCGGGTATCGGAGGGGGTCATCCGCTCGATCTTCAGCACGTCGCCTTCGCGGAGCAACGTGCCGTGGAGAAACGCCGTCCGGGTCGCGACGAACCGGTCGGGTCCGGCGCGGGACAGGAACTCGATCGAGGGCAGCTCGTCGGGGTCCGTCGCCTGGAGCAAGCCCTCGACCCGGTCGTCCCGCACGTGGACGGTCCACGACCAGATCGGCAGCGCCACGTCGAGTGCCAGCGGATAGTCGGCGATCCGACCGAGGTACGGCTCGGCGCTCGCAGCGTCGAAGATCGCACGCGCGTCGGGATCGGGGCTGAACTTGCCCATGTTGTAGAACATCAGCATGCCGCGATCGACCGGAGGCACCCCGGTCCGCTCGCGGTACTTGACCTGATGCAGCCGGATCGTCGCGGACAGCGCGATCGGCCCGCCGACCGCGCGCAGCTGCTTGAGGTACGCGAAGAACGCACGCTGCGTGGTGTCGGTCCAGTCGCAGTCAACCTGCAGCTCGTGGGGCGTGAACCCGAGCAGCTTCGCGCGCTGCTCGACCTCGCCCCACGTGCTCCGCGCCAGCTCGACCGCCCGCGCCTCGCCGAGCTGACGGAACACCTCGTTGCGGAGGTAGATCACCGGCACGACCTCGACGCCATCGGGGACCTGCTGGCCGTCGACCGGCGCGATCTTGCCGATCATCGACGGCGCGCCATCGCGCCACTCGACATCGAACATCCGGACATAGAGCCGCGGGATGTGGAGGTCGGCGAGCACCCGCTGCTCCGTCGGCGACAGCCGGAACGTCGTGCGCCAGTAGTAGAACGCGCGCTGCGCCAGCGGGCTCCTCGCGGGCGGGGCGCTCGAGCAACTCGCAACCACCAGCGCGATCCCGATCCATGCACGCATCGTCACGTTCGTAGGGTGATCAACGCGCGCCCCGCGGCGAACATTGCATACCCCCAGGCGTGCTAGCCGACGACACCGCGAACCGCGGCCACGATCACGTCGATCGCCGCGACTTCGTCGACGCCGCCATCCTTCATCGCATGGAGGACGCACGCGACCGAACGCGCGGCACAGGTCGCGTAGTCCATCGGCACGATGTAGGAAGCGCGTTCGCCCGACCAGACAGCCAGCGAGGCGTGGTCCACCGCCTCGAGGATCCAGAACGACATCACATCCCGCTCGCGCTGCCAGGCGTGGGCACTGCGCGTCACGTCGAGCGAGGATCGCACGGCCTCGGCGTGGTCCTTCGTCGGCGCGGAGAGCCAGCGCTTGACCGCCGCGAACATGTCGTCGACGTAGGTGCGCGCCGGCAGCCCCTCGTCGTCGCGGTTGTACTGCACGACGACGAGGTCACACGCGGCGACCGCGGCACGGACCGCGATCTGGCGATCGCGCCCGATCGTCTGGAGCGTCCACGCTTTGAGGCCACGCGACAGGTAGTTATCGGCGCCCGCCCACGCGTTGGCCACGTTGGTCGAGTTCTCGCCGAGCTCTCGCAGCTCTTCGGCAGTCGGCTTCATACGTCGAGGTAGCTCCCTTCAGCGGCCGCGAAGATCGGGACCGCGGTGCGTGCAGCCGTTCGCGCGACGACCTCATCGATCATGTCGTCGGTCGCATCAGGGCTATGGTGAAACAGCGCGAGCTTCTTGGCGCCCGCCCGCTCGGCCACGACGACCCCCGCTCGGGCAGGCGAGTGGCCCCAGCCTCGGCGCTGCTCGTAGTCGTCGTCGGCGTGCATCGCGTCGTGGATCAAGAGATCCGCATCTTGCGCGAGCGCGAGCGCGATGTCGACGGGCTCGTCAGGAGTTGGATACTCGACGTCCGATAGATAGGTAACGGTCTTGCCGTCGGCGGTGATGCGATACGCGGTCGTCCACATCGATCCATGTGGCACGGGCGCGGTCACGACGTCGAAGCCCGGGACCTGCAGCTTGTCGCCCGCGGTGATCGTCTCGATCGACACGCCGGCCGCGAGGTTCTCCAGGCCGTTGAGCGGGCTGTAGTGCGGCGCGAGCTGCTGCTGCAGCGTGGCCTCGAGCGAGGTGCCGGCCATCGGGTTGGCGCCGAGAATCCGGATGGTGTTGCCCTTGATGAAGAACGGCGTGAAGAACGGCAGCCCCTGGATGTGATCGAGGTGGGTGTGAGAGAGCAGGATCGGCAGCGTGCCGTGGCCCTTGCCGAACTCGCCGGCCATGAGGGTCTTGGCGAGCTCGGTGGCGCCGGTACCGAGGTCGATCAGCAAGCGCTCGCCTGACTTCGTGACGAGCTCGACCGACGTCGTGTTGCCGCCGTAACGCAGGAAGTCGCGGCCTGACATGGCGAACGAGCCGCGGACGCCCCAGAACCGGATCTTCAAACGATCTCCGACCCGGCGGGGGGCCGGGTGGGCGCGGGCGCGAGCGGTCGAGCAGGACCTACCTCGAGCGTCATCCCCTCGGCCGAGGTCAGGACCTCGATGCCGACCGCTGCGCCCTTGGCGAGGTACTCGGCCGCGATCTTGTCCATCTGCTCGTCGCTGTGCGACGGCGCGTGGTGATAGAGCACGAGCCGTCGGACCCGGGCGAGCGCGCAGATCTCGAGCGCCTGATCCGGCGTCGAATGGCCATAGTGAGGGAATCGTGCGAACTCGTCGGGCAGGAAGTGAGTGTCGTAGATGACGGTGTCAACGCCGTCGAGCCGGCGCACGAGCGCCTCCCGCATCGCGGCGAGCGCGACGCGATCATCGGCGGACAGCGGCTCCGGCCCCGGCAGGAAGTGCTGCTTGTGCAGCACCTGATCGAACGGGGCGGTATCGGAGACGTACGCCCACGACGAGCCATCGCAATCGATCCGGTAGCCCACCGAGCCGAACGGGTGGTTGAGCGCGATCGGCACGACGTGGAAGCCGTCGATGTCGAATTCGACCTCCGGCTCGACCTGGTGAAACTCGAAGTGGGCCGGCACGGCCTCGAGCGGGACAGGGAAGAACTCGTGGCGCGTGATGCCGCCGATCACCTGCTGGAGCTCGTCGGCCGCGGTGAGCAGCGCGTAGACCGAGATTTTCGTACCCGGAACGTAGGCGGGCGAGAAGAAGGGGAGGCCCTGGATGTGGTCCCAGTGCACGTGCGACAGCAGGACGTGGTGGTGCTGGGGCGCCTTGGCTTCCCGCAGCAGCTTGTTGCCGAGTGCCCGCATGCCGGTTCCGGCATCGACGATGACGCAATCCCCCGAGGAGGAGCGGGCTTCCACGCACGACGTCTGGCCGCCGTACCGCACGGTAGCCGCGCCGGGCACCGGGTAACTTCCCCGGACCCCCCAGAAGGTGATCTGCATTGACTCGGGAAATTCTAGCGCTGTTTGGGCGAAATCCCCAAAACCCGGGTTATGGAAGCGTGGATGAACCCACAACCGAGGATCCTGGTGATGGGCGCCGGCGGCATCGGCGGGATCGTCGCCGCGACGCTGACCGAGATCGGCTCGGCCGTCACGGCGGTCTCGACCAACCCGAACATCCGCGCCGCGGTGGACGCGGCGGGGTACCGCATCGTCGACGAGGGCGAGGAGCGGGTGGTACGTGGGTGGGTGTCACCCGCACCCGAGGGTCGCTATGACCTGTGTATCCTCGCGACCCAGCCACCCAACGTCGAGGACGCCGCGCGGGTGGCCCTGCCCCACCTCGCGGACGACGCCCAGGTGGTCGTGCTGCAGAACGGGCTGTGTGAGGACCGGATCGCGGCCATCGTCGGCTCGGAGCGGGTGATCGGCGCGATCGTCGCGTGGGGAGCCTCGATGCCCGACGCCGGCCGGTACGAGCGCACCGCGGGGGGCGGCTTCCAGGTCGGACGGACGTCCGGCGCGCTCGATGACGATCTCCGCCGAGTCGCCGAGCTGCTCGAGGCCATCGGTCCCGTGTCGCTGACGCAGAACCTGCGCGGCGCCCGGTGGAGCAAGCTCGCGCTCAACTGCGCGGTCTCCGCCCTCGGCACGATCGCCGGCGAGAAGCTCGGTCCGCTGGTCCGCCAGCGCCGCTACCGGCGGCTCGCGCTCGAGATCATGACCGAGGCGGTCGCCGTCGCGAAGGCCGAGGGGATCGCGCTCGAGAAGGTCGCCGGCACCCTCGACCTCGAATGGATCGCGCTCAGCGATGCCGACCGCGCCGCGACGGCCTCGGTGAGCCTGACCGCGAAGCACGCGTTGCTGCTGGCGGTCGGGTTGCGCTATCGCCGGATGCGGTCGTCGATGCTCGCCGCGATCGAGCGCGGGCGGACCCCGGCGATCGATTATCTGAATGGCGAGGTCGTGATGCGTGGCTCGACCCACGCGATCGCGACCCCCTGCAACGCTCGGATCTGCCAGGCCGTGTGGGCGATCGCGAAGGGCGAACAGACGTCCTCGCGCGACACCCTTGATCGGCTGTGCGATCCCAACGACCGGCCGTCCGCACCGACGATCGCCTGACGAGGGGAGCTCGCGATCGAGCGCACGCTGCTCACGAACGACCGAGCCGGCTCGCGAGCCCGAGTGCCAGGAGCAAGGCCGCGCCGATCGCGGCGATCGCGAACCCCGCCCCGAAGCCGGGCGGGTGGTAGCGCCAGCGGACGTGGTGCGCCCCCGCGGGCATCGCGACCGCACGCCGCAGCACGTCGGCAGTCAGCCAGGGGGCCTCACGGTCGTCGACGGTGACGGTCCAGCCGGTCGAAGGCGTCGACGACACGACCGCGTAGCCATCCACCTCGCTCGTGCACGCCAGCTCGAGATCTCCCGGATCCCAGCGCTCCACCGTGCACGGCAGCGGTGGGCCGCGATCCGGCTGCGACGGCCCGCCGCCGCGCAACACCGTCGTGCCGCGGATCTGGGTGGCACGGCCGCCCATCGGGAACATCAGCGCCACCGCGTCCTCGGGCGCGACCGCCCACGCCCAGCCGCGCATCACCGCTGCCGGCGGCGCCACCGGCAGCGGCGCAAGCACCCAGCCGCCGTGGTGGCCGAGCGGCGTGAGGTCGAGCGCGACCACCATCGTCTCCGGCAGGATCGCGACCGAGATCCCGAACCGATCGAGCAGGACCCCGCCGCCTTGTGCCGCGGCGAGCCACACGCGATCGTGCACGACGGGCCGCGCCGGATCCTCGCTACGGGCCGCGGCGATGCCCCACTTCCACGCCGACGCTCCCGCGAACGTCGAGATCGAGTCCTCCACCGTCTCGGGCTCGGACCGCAAAGCCGGCATCCCTGGCGTGCGTTCGAGCGTCACGGGCCCGCGCGCGAGCGCCGCCCCGTCGAACATGAACTCGGGGCGATACATCCGGATCGGCGCCGGGCTCCTCGACTGCGCGC
>Ga0316603_10000766_pt1 | contig 16432 bp, 28 predicted proteins | sample OWC_soil_day10_n_FD_207649 | JGI IMG/M metagenome (GOLD analysis project Ga0316603, IMG submission 207649) | Wetland soil microbial communities from Old Woman Creek delta, Ohio, United States - OWC_soil_day10_noCT | ecosystem: Environmental > Terrestrial > Soil > Wetlands | place: USA: Ohio... | reverse complement strand
TTTTCGGCGTCTGGTCTTTGCCTGTATTGAAATCGACCAGCTCGATCACGGCCATTTCTGCGCCGTCACCATATCGTTGGCCCAGCTTGACGATCCGTGTGTATCCTCCGGGGCGCGTTCCCACTTTTTCCACGATCGTTGAAAACAGCTCGGCAATGACTTCCCGGTCCTTTATGAGTCTGCCGACTTCCCGCCGTGCATGGCCTGCGGCATCCACGAACTTCTTCGCGCGCTCGGATGCGGCGGCGCCCGGTGCCGCAGCGGCATCGGCCGGCTTGGCATGCCGGGCCCGGGTGATCAGCTTTTCCACCACAAGGCGCGTTTCCTTAGCCTTCGCCACCGTCGTGGTGATCCGTTTGTGCCGCAGCAACGCCGTGGCAAGTGCAGCAAGGGTTGCCCGGCGATGGCTTGCCGTACGTTTCAGTTTTCGTCCTGCAACTCGATGACGCATAGGGGTTGTCCGCTAAATATTCCTGTCGATCACTCAGTGTCTTTAAGATACTTGTCCACGTCCATCCCGAACGTCAGCTTCTCGGCCTCGACGATTTCCGAGAGCTCCGCAAGGGACTTCCGGCCGAAGTTCCGGAACTTCAGCAGTTCACTTTCTTCCCGCCGGACCAGGTCAGCGATGGTCTTGATGTTCGCCGCCCGCAGGCAGTTGTGCGACCGCACGGAGAGCTCGAGCTCATCCACCGGTGTCATGAGCACCTTGCGTACCCGCTGGAACTCCGCATCCTGCTCCGACTCCTCTTTGGGCGCCTCCGGCTCCACATCGAAATTGATGAACAACTGGATGTGGTCGCGCAGGATCTTCCCGCCGTAGGCAAGGGCATCTTCCGGCGTGATGGAACCGTCGGTTTCCACTTCGATCGTCAGCTTCTCGTAGTCGGTCTGCTGACCCACGCGCGTGGTTTCCACGAAATAGTTCACGTTGGTGATCGGGGTGAAAATAGTGTCGATGGGAATCAGTCCCAGCGGCTGATCGGGGGTCTTGTTTTCTTCCGCGACGACATACCCGATGCCCCGTCCGATGCGCAGCTCGAGCTCGAAATTCGCGTCCGCATTCAGCGTGGCAATGTGGAGCGAGGGATTCAGGATCTCGATGTCCGGGGAGGCCTTCTGAATATCCCCCGCCGTGAAATCCTGTGGCCCTTTCACCGGAACCACGATGCGGTTGGTCTTCTTGTTGACCATTTTCATCCGGACCTGTTTCAGGTTCAGCACAACGTCCGGAACGTCTTCCACGACTCCGGGAATCGTGGAGAACTCATGGGCAACGCCGTCCACACGGAAAGCGGTGATGGCATATCCGGGCAGCGACGAGAGGAGCACGCGTCGCATGGAATTGCCGATGGTGACACCGAACCCTTTTTCGAGGGGCTGGACGATGAAACGGCCGAACGTTGCCGAGTGCGTCGCTTCGTCCAGGTGGATCTTCTCCGGCATCTGGATTGTTCCGATGGTCATGGTGTGGTCACCCTCTGTGACTGTCACTTACTTCGAATACAATTCGACGATCAACTGTTCGTCGGCGTTTAACGGTATATCAGCGCGTTCCGGGACATTCAGGAACGTTCCCACCATAGCGGCTTTGTCCAGGCTGAGCCAGGGCAGCATCGCCGTATCCTTCATGCGCTTCATGGACGCATGCATTGTTTCCAGTTTCTTGCTCTTGTCGCGCACCTGGACCGCGTCTCCCGCCTTGAGCTGATAGGAGGGGATGTCGACCGGGCGGTTGTTCACCAGGAAGTGGCCGTGCACCACGAGCTGCCGCGCAGCTTTCCGCGACGGCGCGAGCCCGAGCCGGTACACGACGTTGTCCAGCCGGCGTTCAAGCATCTTGACCAGCGTCTCACCGGTGCGGCCGGGCTGCCTGAGCGCCTTCGCAAAGGTGTTCTTGAACTGCGTTTCCTGCAGTCCGTACATGCGGCGCACTTTCTGTTTCTCGCGGAGCTGCACACCGTACTCCGACACCTTGGAGCGGCGCGACTGCCCGTGCTGTCCCGGAGGATAAGCGCGGCGATCGACGGGGCACTTCTCCGTAAAGCATTTCGTCCCTTTCAGGAATAACTTCTGCCGCTCACGACGGCACAACCTGCAACTGGGATCGGTGTATCTTGCCATGGATGTCCTTCCTGCGTTATACTCTGCGTCTCTTGGGCGGCCGGCATCCGTTGTGCGGAATCGGGGTTACGTCCCGGATGCTGCCGATTTCGAGTCCTGCGGTCTGCAATGCCCGGATCGCCGCTTCGCGGCCGGAGCCCGGACCTTTGACAAACACATCGACTTTGCGCAAGCCCAGGTCATGGGCGGTCTTGGCCGCCGCTTCCGCGGAGACCTGTGCTGCGAAGGGTGTGTTCTTGCGCGACCCCTTGAATCCGTTTTTGCCGGCAGAGGACCAGCTGATGGTGTTGCCGTACACATCGGTGATCGTCACGATAACGTTGTTGAACGTCGCCTTGACGAACACTTTGCCGCTGACGTCGACCTGGATTTTTTTCTTTTTCCGGACAACGTCCGCCTTGGGACCGCCCTGCTGGGTGGATTTTGCCACGCGTACCTCCGTACCTGAACTGTTCTCGAAAAATTAGGTCTTGGCTGCGACCTTCTTCTTGCCTGCCACTGTCTTCCGGCGTCCCTTCCGCGTCCGCGCGTTGGTGCGCGTCCGCTGACCCCGGGCCGGCAGCCCTTTACGGTGCCGGATGCCCCGGTAGCAGCCGATGTCCATCAGCCGCTTGATGTTCATCTGCACTTCGCTCCGCAACGCTCCCTCGACCTTGTACTCCGCGGTGATGATGCTGCGGATGCGCTGCACCTCATCATCCGTCAGGTCGTTGACCTTCTTGTTGAGGTCCACTCCCGCCTTCCCGAGAATCGCGCGCGCCGAAGCACGCCCGATGCCGGTGATGTAGGTCAGACCGATTTCCGAACGCTTCTTCTTGGGGAGATCGACTCCTGCAATACGAGCCACGCCTGTTCTCCTTTAGCCTTGACGCTGTTTGTGCTTGGGGTTCGTGCAGATCACCCGCACAACCCCTTTCCGCCGGACGATCTTGCAGTTCCGGCAGATCTTCTTAATGGATGACCGAACTTTCATGCGCTGTCCGCTCCGTCCTTATTTGTACCTGTACGTGATCCGGCCCTTCGACAGGTCGTACGGCGACAACTCCACCGTCACCTTGTCCCCGACGAGGATCTTGATGAAATTCATCCTCATCTTCCCGGAAATATGGGCCAGGATCGTATGCCCGTTCTCCAGACTCACCTTGAACATTGCGTTCGGCAGTGTGTCGGTGATCACCCCGTCTACTTTTATGGGCCCTTGTTTAGCCATGCCGGGTCAGTATTTCGGCTTCGTCGTTCGTAAGAACCACCGTGTGTTCAAAATGCGCCGACGGCTTGCCGTCCGCCGTGCGGACCGTCCACCCGTCATCATCCATCCGCACCACATACGTCCCCGCATTCACCATCGGTTCAATTGCCAGCGTCATATGTTCCTTGAGCAGGATTCCCGTCCCCGGTGTTCCGTAGTTCGGGACTGCCGGTTCTTCATGCAGGTTCTTCCCGATGCCGTGTCCCACGAGGTCGCGCACCACCGAAAACCCTGCCTCTTCCACGTGACGCTGAACTGCGGCAGAGATATCGTGCAGGTGATTGCCTGCCCGCGCCTGCCTGATTCCTTCGTACAGCGCTTCTTCTGTCACCTGAAGCAACCGGCGTTTCTCATCACTGATCCGTCCAACCGCAAACGTCCGCGCCGCATCGCCAAAGTACTTGTCTTTCTTCACCCCCACATCCACCGACACCACCTGCCCCTCTTCCAGAATCCGCCCGCCGGGGATGCCATGGACCACGATATCGTCGATCGAGATGCACAATGTTGCCGGAAAGAGATTCCGCTTGTCCGGCCCGTATCCTTTAAACGCCGGCACACCGCCCTGCGCCCGGATATACTCTTCGGCCATTGCATCCAGCTCGCCGGTGGTCACGCCCGGCCGGACGTGCGAACCGATCAGGGTCAGCACCTCCGAGACGATCCGGCCGCTTTCCCGCATCAGCGCCAGTTCGCCGGCCGACTTGCACGAGACCCGGCTCATCCCGCGCTCAGCGCAGACGCCCCTTCATGCGTCCCGACTTCATGAACCCGTCGTAGTGGCGCATAAGCAGGTGCGACTCAACCTGCTGCAGGGTATCCAGCGCAACGCCCACCATGATGAGCAGACTTGTACCGCCAAAGAACTGTGCAAAGCTCGGCGTCACGCCAAACCGGGAAACGAATGCCGGCAGGATGGCGATGATCGCCAGAAAAATGGATCCGGGCAGCGTGATCTTCGTCAGAATATTGTCGATGAAATCCGCCGTGTGCTTGCCCGGCCGTATGCCGGGGATGAATCCTCCTTGCTTCTGCATGTTCTCCGACACATCTTTCGGATTGAACGCGATCGCCGTGTAGAAGTATGTGAAGAACACGATCATCACCGCGTACATGAACGAGTAGGTGAACGACGTGTACTGCAGGTAGCCGGAGAGACTCTGGATGAAGTCGCTGTCCGGGAAGAATGTCAGGATCGTGCTCGGAATGAACATGATCGACTGCGCAAAGATGATCGGCATGACGCCCGCGGTGTTCACGCGCAGGGGGATATACTGCGTGACCCCTCCGTACACCTTGCGTCCGACAACGCGCTTCGCATACTGCACCGGAATGCGCCTCGTTCCCTGTGTCACCATCACCACGCCGGCGATGATCACAATCATGACCGCGAGGATGATCAGACCGATGATGATATTCTGGCTGACTCGGAACTGGTCGATGATCGAGTGGGGGAACCGGGCGATGATACCGATGAAGATGATGAGCGATATACCGTTGCCGATGCCGCGCTCCGTGATCTGTTCGCCCAGCCACATCATGAACATCGTGCCTGCGGTCAGGAAGATCACCGTGCTGATGGTGAACGGGAGACCCTGCACTTCCAGGGGGACGATCGGCATGCCTTCAATATTGAGGCTCGTGAGCCGCACGCTGACGCCCCATGCCTGCAGCGCCGCGACCAGCACGGTCCCGTAGCGGGTCAGCTGGGTCAGCTTCTTCCGCCCCTCTTCCCCTTCCTTGCTCAGCTTCTGGAAATAGGGCACCACGGCGCCGAGCAGCTGGAGGATAATCGACGAGCTGATGTAGGGCATGATACCGAGGGCGAACACCGCGGCATTCTTGAACGCTCCTCCCACAAAGAGGTCGTACAGACCGAAGAGGGTATTCGACGCCTGGCTTGCTTCGGCCTTGGCCAGCAGCGTAGCATCGACACCCGGGAGCGTAATGTGCGCCCCGATGCGCACCACGATCAGAAGCGCAGCCGTGAACAGCAGCCGGGTCCGCAGCTCCTGAATCTTCCAAACATTCCGTATACTTTCGCCGAGCTTTGCCATTAGTCTTTAGAGAGTGCGCTGATCGTTTGAGCTTTCCCGCCGGCCGTCTGGATCTTTTCGACGGCGGATTTACTGAAGGCATGAGCAGCCACATCGAGCCTGGTCTTGAGTTCCCCCGTGCCGAGGATCTTCACCGGGATCCGGGCGCTCTTGACCACGCCCAGCTTCAGGAGGATTTCCGGTGTCACCGCGCCGTCATGGAGCTTTCCTCCGCCGGCGAGTTTTTCCAGCGTCACAAGATTCACGATCTGAAAGATCTTCCGGAACGGGCTGTGGAACCCTCGTTTGGGCACACGCCGGACCAGCGGCATCTGTCCGCCTTCAAACCATGCCGGGTAACCCGTGCCGGAGCGTGAGCCGGCGCCTTTGTGGCCGCGCGTCGAGGTCCCGCCATGTCCGGAACCCTGTCCACGCCCGATGCGCTTTCTCTTCTTCCGTGACCCGGGTGCGGGTTTCAGCGTACTGAGGATATCCGTTGCCATGATCTCTTCACTTTCCTGAAAATCAATCCTGGGACTTCACTTCTTCCACTTTCACGAGGTGGCGCACTTTCCGGATCATTCCCCGGATCTGCGGCGTATCTTTCTTCACCACCACGTAATTGGGCCGTCCGAGCCCGAGCGCTTTGATGGTCCGCTTGGCGGCTTCCAGCTGCTCGATAATGCTCCGGACCTGCGTAATTTTCAGCATGTCTGCCATCGTCGTGTCTTCCTCGGTTACGGTGTTGGGGCGGTTGCCGTGGTGCCGAAGAGCTCCCGCATCGAAATTCCGCGCCGACTTGCTGCGCTCCGCGCATCCACCAGACGCACGAGAGCATCCATTGTGGCCTTCACCACGTTATGCGGGTTGGATGAACCCATCGATTTGGTCAGCACATCGCGCACGCCGGCGGATTCCAGGACGGCGCGCACGCCGCCCCCTGCGATGAGCCCGGTGCCCGGCGATGCGGGCTTCAGCATCACGCGCGCCGCACCATACCGTCCGATCACCGGATGGGGAATTGTGCCGTTGACGATGGGCACACGCGTGACGCCCTTCTTCGCGTCATCCACACCCTTGGCAATCGCATCGGCAACTTCATTGGCCTTGCCGAGCCCGATGCCGACATGCCCCTTGCTGTCGCCGACCACCACGATCGCATTGAAGCTGAAGCGCCGGCCGCCTTTGACAACCTTCGCCACGCGATTGATGTGGACCAGTTTGTCCTTGAGTTCGAGTTCACTCGCTTTGATTCGTGCCACCGTTGTTCCTCGCAACATACCACATGGTGAACTAATGCTGCTTCGTTTCTGCTGCTGTCGGGAGAGGATTCGAACCTCTACTCGCGGCTCCAAAGGCCGCTGTCCTGCCATTAGACGACCCGACAATGAGCTTCCATGGCTCGGGTCCCGACCGGGCGCGGCGTTTACAGCTTCAGGCCGCCCTCCCGCGCGCCATCAGCAACCGCCTTGATGACGCCATGATACCGGAACCCGTTGCGGTCGAAGACCACCTGCGCGATCTTCTGCTCAAGCGCTTTGCGGGCCATAAACTGTCCGACCAGTTTTCCTACAGCCACCTGACCCTTGGCACTCTTTCTCTGCTCTGCTAGCTCTGCGCTCAGGTCGGAGACGCCGATGAGGGTCTTCCCCTGGTCATCATCCACGAGCTGGGCATACACATGGCGGAGGCTGCGGAAGACCGACAGGCGGGGGCGTTGTGCCGACCCTGACATGTGCAGACGGATGTGCTTCTTCGTCCGCCGGCGATTCTCCAATTTACGTTTGCTGATCATGCGAATAATGCTCCCGGTGAACACCCACAATTATGCTTTGGCGCCGCCCGCAGCAGCAGCCTTACCGGCCTTCCTGCGGATATGTTCGCCTTCGTACTTGATTCCCTTGCCTTTGTAGGGCTCGGGTGGACGGAAGGACCGGATCTTCGCGGCAACCTGTCCGACCAATGCCTTGTCAATCCCCGATATGATGATGCTGGTCTGCGTCGGGGCCTCCACCGTGATGCTGTCCGGCGGCACGAAGAGAATCGGGTGGGAGAACCCGAGCAGAAGCTGGAGTCTCTTCCCTTTCATCTCCGCACGGTACCCGACGCCCACGAGTTCGAGTTTCCTGGAGTATCCCGCCGTCACCCCCGCGACCATGTTCTGCAGAAGAGCCCGCCAGAGGCCATGGAGAGCACGGTCCGATTTGCTGTCCGAACCGCGTTTCACCAGAATCTGACCATCGGCAACCTCCACGTTCAGCCTGGGATGCACCGTCGCAGTGAGGGTCCCCTTGGGTCCGGCCACGGCAACGTCATGATCCGTGAGCTTGATGTTCACCCCTTTCTGGATAGGGATGGGTTTCTTTCCAATCCGTGACACTGTCGTTTCTCCTTCGTTACCAGATTTCGCAGAGCACTTCGCCGCCCATGCCGGCCTCACGGGCCTGCCGGTCGGTCATGAGTCCCTTCGACGTCGAGATGATCGCGATGCCGAGTCCGCCCAGCACGCGGGGAATCGCATTGGCATCCACATATTTCCTGAGCCCGGGGCGGCTAACCCGTTTCAGGCCAGCAATCACCGGCCGCGTGTCCTGGTACTTCAGCTGGATCCGGATCAGTCCCTGCGCCGTCTCCTTCACCTCGGTGAACCCGGCGATATACTTGTGCTCGGCCAGCAGACGGGTCATTTCCCGTTTCAGGTTGGACGCCGGGACGTCCACCCGCTTGCGTCCGGCCTGCAACGCGTTCCGCAGCCGTGTCAGATAGTCGGCAACGGGATCAGTCATGGTCATGTGTCAGTTCTCCTGAAACTCGCACGATAAACGGAATTCTTCTGTCAATGCACGCAGACGGCTTACCAGCTTGCTTTGGTGACGCCGGGGATTTTCCCCTCAAGGGCCAGATCGCGGAACGCGATGCGGGACAAGCCGAACTTGCGCATATAGCCCCGCGGACGGCCCGACATGGTGCACCGGTTGTGCAGGCGTGTCGGACTGCTGTTCCGCGGCAGTTGCTGGAGGCCGGCGAAATCGCCTTTCTCCTTCAGCTCCTTGCGGAGCGCGGCATACTTTGCGACAAGGCGTTCACGCTTGCGCTGCCGGGCTTTCGAACTGGTCTTTGCCATCAGTACAACTCCTGTCAGATTAGACTTTCGGTGTCTCCAGCACTTCCTGCCGCTTCACGAACGGCATCCCGAACGCTTTCAGCAACTCGTAGGCCTCTTCGTCGGTGCGGGCCGTGGTAACGAACGTGATATCCATCCCGAAGATCCGCGCGATCTTGTCGACATCGATCTCGGGGAAGATGGTGTGTTCCTTGATCCCCAGTGTGTAGTTCCCCCGTCCGTCGAATGACGTATCGGGCAGTCCGCGAAAGTCACGGATACGCGGCACGGAGACACTGATGAAGCGGTCCAGGAACTCATACATGTGCGCACTGCGCAGCGTGACCCGGCAACCGATGGGCATCTTTTCGCGCAGCTTGAAATTGGAGATGGATTTCTTCGCCCGCGTGATGACGACCTTCTGCCCGACAATGGCTTCGAGGTCCTTTGCAGCCAGTTCCACCAGCTTCTGGTCCTGGGTCGCCTGTCCGACGCCAATGTTGATGGCGATCTTCTCGAGGCGGGGCACCTGCATGACATTCCTGTACTGGAACCGCTTCATGAGGGCCGGGATGACTTCCTGGCGGTACGTAGTAGAGAGGCGTGCGATCACGCGCTCTTTCGGCTTCTTCTCTTTGGGGGCCTTCGCCGCGGGTGCTTCTTTCTCCTTCGCGGGCTTCTGTGCGCCCTCTTTCTTCGGCTTCTTGGATTTCTCTTCGCTCATACCGGTTTCAGCTCTTGTGAGGTTCAGTCTCGATTGGCGTTAGAACATTTCGCCGGTTGCTTTTGCCACGCGCATGCGGCGTTTCTTGCCGGTGGTCTCGTCCTTCACCACCTTCATGCCCACCCGTGTCGGCTCGTTTTGCTTCGGATCCAGGAGCATCACGTTGGAGACATGAATCGGGGCTTCGCGCTGTACGATGCCGCCCTGCGGATTCTTCTGGCTCGGGCGCGTGTGCCGCTTCATGATGTTCACACCCTCGACGATGATGCGCTCCCGTTCGGGGTACACCTTCAGCACTTTGCCGGTCTTCCCGCGGGCGTTGCCGGCGATGACCGTGACCGTGTCGTTTTTTCTGATCTTCATCGGTTGACGTTCCTTATAACACTTCCGGTGCGAGGGAGACGATCTTCATGTACTGCCGTTCGCGGAGTTCGCGCGCCACCGGCCCGAAGATGCGGCTGCCGCGCGGCTCGCCGGTCTCAGTGATCAGCACGGCCGCATTCTCATCGAACCGGATGAACGAGCCATCCTTGCGCCGGGTTTCCTTTTTGGTGCGGACGATGACCGCACGGGCCACTTCGCCTTTTTTGACGGCGGCATTAGGGATGGCTGACTTCACCGAAACGATGACCTGGTCGCCGAGCCCGGCGTACCGACGGTCCGACCCGCCCAGCACCCGGATGCACCGGACTTTCTTGGCGCCGGAGTTGTCGGCCACTATGAGATTTGTTTCTTCCTGGATCATGTCTGTCTACTCCGTGGGCGGTAACTCACTTGGCTTTTTCGAGAATTTCGACGAGCCGCCAGCGCTTCTGCTTGCTCAGCGGCCGGGTCTCCATGATCTTCACCGTGTCGCCTATTCCTGCTTCCCGCTTCTCATCGTGCGCCATCAGCTTCGTGGTGCGGCGGAAGTACTTCTTATAGAGCGGATGCGGCACCCGCCGTTCGATGGACACGAGAATGCTCTTCTGCATCTTGGTGCTTACCACCTTGCCCACGCGGGTCTTGCGGCGCGTGGAGCGCGCGGTGTCGGCTTGTGCTGTTGCCTCAGGGGTCATGACGTCTTCACCTCGGTGTTCTCAGTCTTCGTGGCCGGTCCGGAGGTCTTTGCCGCGGCCCGTTCCTTCTTGCTCAGAATTGTCTGGATCCGTGCGATATCCCGCCGGACGGTGCGAACCTTGATCGGGCTTTCCAGCTGGCTCGTGGCAAGCTGGAAGCGGAGGTTGGCCAGGCTTTCCTGCTCATCACTCAGCCGCCGCTTGAGTTCATCGATCGAAAGGTCTTTCAGTTCAAGTGCCTTCATACGCGCTCCGGTGTTGGATCAGGCCTCTTCATAGTCAGGTCTGACGCTGATTTTCGTCTTGATCGGCAGTTTGTGGGATGCCAGCGTGAGCGCCTCGAGTGCCGTGGCCTTCGTCGTGCCGCCGACCTCAAACATCACACGCCCCGGCTTGATCACCGCCACCCAGTACTCCGGCGCACCCTTTCCTTTTCCCATGCGGGTTTCCGCAGGCTTCTTCGTGACCGGCTTGTCCGGGAAAATGCGGATCCAGATTTTCCCTTCGCGTTTCATCATGCGGGTGAGCGTGACGCGGGCCGCTTCGATCTGACGCTGGGTGATCCAGCCGGGAGCGAGGGCCTTCAGTCCGAAGTCTCCGAAATTGATCCGGTCGCCGCGCGTCGCTTTCCCGCGCATCCGGCCGCGTTGCGCCTTTCTGTATTTCACTCGTTTCGGCATCAACATGATGTGCTACTCCTGCTTGATCTGATTACTGCCCGCGGCGGGGCGGTGGCGTCTGCATGCTCTGCTGGGCATCCAGGACCTCGCCCTTGCAGATCCACACTTTCACGCCGATCGCACCGTAGATAGTCCGCGCGGTCGCCGTCGCATAGTCAATGTCTGCGCGCAACGTGTGCAGAGGAATCCTGCCTTCCTTGTACTGTTCGGTCCGCGCCATTTCCGCTCCGCCCAGCCGGCCAGCACTCTTCACGCGAACCCCTTCGGCTCCCATACGCATCGCAGCCGTGATGCCGTTCTTCATCGCGCGGCGGAACGCGATGCGCCCTTCGAGCTGCTGCGCGATGTTCTCCGCCACGAGGAAGGCGTCCAGCTCCGGCCGCTTGATCTCGTTGATCAGAATCTTCACCTCTTTGTTGGTGATCTTCTTCAGCTCTTCCTCGAGCTGGGAGATCTCCTTGCCGCTGCGCCCGATCACGATGCCCGGGCGTGAGGTGTTGATCGTGATGACCGCGCGCTTGGGTGTCCGCTCGATGAGGATCCGCGAGATCCCCGCCTTCTTCAAACGGTTCCGCACATAGTTGCGGATCGTCCGGTCTTCTTCCAGTTTGTTCGAGAACGATTTCTCGTCATACCAGTTGGAATCCCAGGAGCGGATGATCCCCAGACGCAGACCGATCGGATGTGTTTTCTGTCCCACGACGACTCCTTGCTGTTCCGGTTACTTCGATTCCTGAGTGCCGGCGTCCTCTTTGGGCGCCGCCTTTTTCGGGGCTGCCTTTTTGGGGGCTGCTTTCTTTTCTGCCGTTTTCTTCTCCGCCGCCTTCTTCTCTGCTGCTTTCTTGGACGCCTGTTTCTTCTGCGCCGCTGCCTTTCCGGCAGATTCGGCAGCCGCGTTCTTCGCGCGCCGGCCAGCCGGTTTTGCCGGGGTGTCTTTCGCGGCAACGATGATGGTCACGTGGTTCGAGCGCTTCCGCATCCGGAACGCGCGCCCCATCGGCGCGGGCAGGACCCGTTTCATAGACATACCGCTGTCCACAAAGGCCTCCTTCACAACCATGCCGCCCACCTCCAGCCGTCCCGCCTCGTCCTTGTTCTGCAGGTTGGCCACTGCCGAACGGAGCACTTTCTCCGCAACGCGCGACGCATGCTTGGGGGAGAAGTGGAGAATATGAAGCGCCTCGTCCACAGACTTCCCGCGGATCAGGTCAATAACCAACCGCATCTTGCGCGGCGAGGTGCTGATATACCGGTTGATAGCTCGTGCTTCCATGGCTGCTTATCCCGCCTTTGTCGTTTCTTCTTTCCTGACCCCCGGATGCCCGCGGAAGAGCCGGGTCGGTGCAAACTCGCCCAGCTTGTGTCCGACCATCCCTTCGTGCACATAGACCGGAATGAATTTGTTTCCGTTGTGCACTGCGAACGTGTGCCCGACAAAGTCCGGCGTGATCGTTGAGGCACGCGACCAGGTCTTCACCACTTTCTTCTGGTTCGTCTTGTTCAATGCCGCAACCTGCTCTAGCAGCCGGATACTGACGAATGGTCCTTTTTTCAGCGAACGAGCCATAGCGCTCACTTCCTTCGTTTCACGATGAACTTGCTGGATGCCTTTTTGGTCTTCCGGGTCTTCTTCCCCTTCGTATGCCAGCCCCACGGTGACACGGGGTGCGGATTGCCCTGCGGGGACTTGCCCTCGCCGCCGCCATGGGGATGATCCACGGGATTCATCACGACGCCGCGCGACTGCGGACGGATGCCCAGCCAGCGTGAACGGCCTGCTTTGCCGACGCTGATGTTCTCGTGGTCGGCGTTCCCCACGCCGCCGATCGTCGCCATGCACTCGAGGGAGACGCTGCGCACTTCACCCGACGGCATACGGAGCTGTGCGAACTTTCCCTCCTTCGCCATCAGCTGCACAGCCATGCCGGCGCTGCGCGCAACCTGCGCACCCTTGCCGGGGCGGAGCTCGATGTTGTGGACGAATGTGCCCGCCGGGATATTGGACAGGGGCATGGCGTTGCCCGTGCGGATTTCCGCATCTGTGCCCGAGCGCAGGACGTCGCCGACTTTCACGCCGTCGGGCGCGACGATGTACCGCCGCTCACCATCGGCATACTGCAGCAGCGCGATCCGGGAGGAGCGGTTCGGATCGTACTCAATCGCTGAAACCTTGGCATCCATCCCTTTTTTGTCGCGCTTGAAATCGATCACGCGATAGAACCGCTTGTGCCCGCCGCCGCGGTGCCGCGACGTGACACGACCGGTATTGTTCCGTCCGCCCGATTTCCGGAGAGGCTCGATCAGACTCTTCTCGGGTCTCGTCTTGGTGATCTCCGCGAACGCGGAAACGGACGCCCACCGTGTTCCTGGGGTCACCGGCTTCAGTTTGCGTATGGCCATGGTGTTTCTCTAGTGCTGTTGACGATCACACATTCTGGAAGAATTCGATTTTGTCCCCTTCTTTCAGGCGGACGACTGCTTTCTTCCAGGCTGCGGTCCGACCCTCAAACCGTCCGCGCCGCGTCATCTGCGACTTGGATTTCCCTTTGCAGCGGATGGTGCGGACGTCGAGGACGGTGACGTTGAATTTCTTCTCCACGGCGCGTGCAATGGAGATCTTGTTCGCGGCAAGATCCACCTCGAAGGCGTATTGCCCTTTTTCCTGCAGCGTTGTCATCTTTTCCGTGACAATCGGTCGTTTCAGAATGCTTGTCATGGTCGCTCCACGCGCCTCAATTCTTGAACGTATTCTGCAACACTTCCAGTGCGCTCTTTTGAATCAGAAGCACCTGGGTGTTTACGAAATCGTACGTCGAGGCCTTGTCGGCCTGCGCAACGTTAAGGCCGGGGATGTTGCGGCCCGACTTCACCAGGTTGGCGTCTGGTTTGGGCAGCAGCAGCAACGTCTTGCCGCCGGCCAGATCCAGCGCCTTCAGGACTTCCTTCACCGTCTTGGTCTTGGGGCTGTCCATGGAAAAATCTTCCACGATGCGGATCTGTCCTTCGCGGGCCTTCAGTGAGAGGGCCGACTTCCGGGCCAGACGGCGCATGCCTGTGGGCAGCGTATTGCTGTAGTCACGGGGTTCCGGACCGAAGATCGATCCGCCGCCCACCATAATCGGCGACCGGGAGCTTCCCTGGCGGGCCATGCCGGTGTGCTTCTGGCGGATAGGCTTCTTCCCGCCTCCGCGCACTTCCGCCCGCGTCTTCACGCGCGACGTCCCCTGGCGCTGATTGTCCAGATAGGTGCGCACCGCGCGGTAAATCAGGTGATGGTTCGGTTCCACGCCGAAGATCTCTTCAGAGAGCTTCACCGTCTCGCCGCTCTTGGTCCCGTCTTTCCTGTATACGTCTAGTTCCATCGCCGCACTCGCAGGTTCTATTGAGTCTTGAGCTTGTGAATTTCCACGACGCCATTGATTGCGCCGGGAACTGATCCCTTAATCAGCAGCAGATTGGAGTCGGCAATCACGCCGACGACCCTGAGGTTGCGGACGGTGATCTGTTCGCCTCCCATGCGTCCCGCCATCCGCTGTCCTTTGAAGACGCGTGACGGATAGGACGAAGAGCCGATCGAGCCGGGCGCGCGAACGCGGTCACTCTGGCCGTGGGTCCGTGCCCCGCCGCCGAAGTGATGACGCCGGACAACGCCCTGGAACCCCTTGCCTTTCGAGGTTCCCACGACCTTGACGACGTCGCCTTTCGCAAACACGCGGTCCACGGTGATCTCCTGTCCGGGCTGCATTTCCGTCGTGCCGTTCCCCCGGAACTCCCGGACGATGCGCACCGGCTTCACGCCGGCCTTCGCGAAATGCCCCCGCAACGGCTTGGTCACCAACCGCTCTTTCTTCTCCCCGAACCCGATCTGGATGGCTTCGTATCCGTCACGCTCTTTAGTCTTGATATGCGTGACGTAACACGGGCCAGCCTCAATCACCGTGCAGGGGATCACCTGACCATGGTCATCGAAGACGCTGGTCATGCCGAGTTTTTTTCCGAGTAGTCCTGTCATACCACCATCCATGTATGCATGCACATACCGCCAAGAGTCCGCACCACTGCGGGCACTGCTCCCGACGCCGTTCTCCCGTCCCGCCGGGCGTCAGCTGACGCCCGGCAGAACGAACACCTGTGTTGTCGTTGGTCCGGTTAGACCTTGATCTCGACGTCAACTCCCGCGGGAAGATCGAGCTTCATCAGGGAGTCAACGGTTCTGTTCGTCGAGTTCAGAATGTCGATCAGCCGCTTGTGGGCGCGCGTCTCGAATTGCTCCCTCGACTTCTTGTCAACATGAGGTGACCGAAGCACAGTATAGACCGTACGCTTCGTGGGTAACGGAATCGGGCCGGAGACCACAGCGCCTGTAGACTTGACAGTCTTGATGATTTTTTCCGCAGACTTGTCGATCAGGTTGTGATCGTACGATTTGAGCTTTATGCGTATTTTTTGACCGGCCACGGGTACCAGTACTCCTTATTCCAGAATTTTTGTCACAACACCTGAACCGACCGTGTGGCCCCCTTCGCGAATAGCGAAGCGGAGTTTCTCTTCCATGGCGATCGTGGTGATGAGTTCAATTTCCAGATTGTCGATGTTGTCCCCCGGCATCACCATTTCCGTGCCTGACGGAAGCGTTGCAACGCCCGTCACGTCCGTCGTGCGGAAGTAGAATTGCGGACGGTAGCCGTTGAAGAACGGTGTATGACGGCCGCCTTCTTCCTTCTTCAGGACGTACACCTGGGCCGTGAACTTTTTGTGCGGCGTGATCGATCCGGGTTTCGCAACCACCATGCCGCGCTCCAGCTCGGTCTTGTCCACGCCACGCAGCAGGAGGCCGGCATTGTCACCCGCCTGCACCTCGTCAAGCTCCTTGCGGAACATCTCGGCGCCGGTGATGACGGTCTTCTTGTGTGCGCCGAGTCCGATCAGCTCCACATCGTCTCCCACTTTGGCCTTTCCGCGCTCGACACGACCCGTTCCGACGGTACCGCGGCCGGTGATGGAGAACACGTCTTCGATCGGCATCAGGAACGGCTTCTCGATGCTGCGCTGGGGAAGCGGGAAGTAGTTGTCGACCGCGTTCATCAGCTCCATAATGCAGTTGAAGGCGGGGTCATCGACCTTGGAGTCGGGCTTGACAGCCTGTTCCATCGCCTTCAGCGCGCTGCCCCGGATGATGGGGATCTCGTCGCCGGGGAATTCATACTTCTTGAGCAGGTCGCGCAGCTCGAGCTCCACCAGATCGAGCAATTCAGCGTCATCCACCGCATCCACTTTGTTCATGAACACGACAATGCTCGGCACACCCACCTGCCGCGCAAGAAGGATATGCTCACGCGTCTGGGGCATCGGACCGTCGGTTGCCGCGACGACCAGGATCGCGCCGTCCATCTGGGCTGCACCGGTGATCATGTTCTTGATGTAGTCGGCGTGACCGGGGCAGTCGACGTGCGCGTAG
>Ga0316603_10000765_pt1 | contig 16435 bp, 8 predicted proteins | sample OWC_soil_day10_n_FD_207649 | JGI IMG/M metagenome (GOLD analysis project Ga0316603, IMG submission 207649) | Wetland soil microbial communities from Old Woman Creek delta, Ohio, United States - OWC_soil_day10_noCT | ecosystem: Environmental > Terrestrial > Soil > Wetlands | place: USA: Ohio... | reverse complement strand
TGAAGCTCAACCCGCTGGACATGGACAGCAGGTTCGCCATGGCAATGCGCCGGCGCTCGTCGCCGGCCCAGGCCGGGAACAGCGCGTCGCGTTCGACGTCGATGCGACCGTCGCGCACCAGCGTGCCGATCAATGCAGCAGTGACGGTCTTGGTCATCGACCAGCCGAGCAGCGGCGTCGCGGCATCGAAGCCCTCGCCATAGCGCTCGGCGACGATGCGGCCGCGGTGCAGCACCACCAGCGCACGCATGCCGGGGCCGGCCAGAGCCGGGTCGGCCAGCAGCGCGGCCAGCGTCGGCGCCGCCTCGCCGACTTCGTCGCCCTCGGGCCAGCGACCGGGGCGTGGCGCGGCAGGCGGCAGCGCCGGCGCAGTGTGGGCCCGCGCCCGGGCCAGGTCGCCGTCGGGCACGGTGGCACAGCCGGTGCCGTCACGGGCCACCGCCAGGCCATCGCCGGCAAAGCCGAACAGCCCCGCGCGCACGGTGCGCTGCTCGCGGTCCACCGACACGCGCATCAGCCGCAGCAGCGGGTGGCCGGGGGACTGCACGTCGTCCTGCAGCACCTGGTGCGGGTCGCGCCCGCTGATGAAGACACTGGAGCAGACGATCTTGGCGGCATAACCGGCGCCGACGCGGATCAGATTCGGTGGCGCTGCCCACAGCCAGAGCAGCGCCGCCACCAGCAGCAGGGCCAGGCTCCACCAGGCGCGACGGGCCAGGGTGTTCTTCATCGGTCGATGATAGGAGGCTCAGCCCCGGCGCCGCGGTCGCTTCGAGGCAGCGCCGGGCGCGCCGAACAGCCCTCTCAGACTGGCATCGAGGATCGGCCCCAGGCTGCGTTGCACGAAGGCCTCGAGCCCGGCCTCGGCCGCGTAGGGCTCGAACTTGCCTGCAATCGCCAGGTGCGCATAACCGTGCACCAGCGACCACAGCGCGGCCACCGCGTTCCAGTGCGGCTCGCCCAACTGTTCGACGGTGGCCAGGCCGAAGCCGCGGCACACGCCACGCGCCAGCACCGCGTGGGCCGCGCCGGCGTGCTGCACCAGCGTGGCCTCGGCATGCAGCTTGCCCTGGCGGAACATCAGCCTGAAGCGGCCCGGGTGGCGCAGCGCAAACTGCACGTAGGCCACGCCCTGGCCGCGCAAAGCGGCCATCGGGTCGCCGCCGCCGCTGGCATCGCCGGCCTCCAGGGCCCGGGTCAGGGCCTCGAAGCCGGAGCTGGCCACCGCCGTCAGCAGCCCGGCCGCGTCGCCGAAGTGGTAGGCCGGCGCCGCCGGCGACACGCCGGCGCGGCGCGCCACCTCGCGCAGCGAGAAGCCCTCGGCCCCGCGCTCGGCCAGCAGCGATTCGGTGGCCTGCACCAGCGCCTCGCGCAGCGCGCCATGGTGGTAAGGCAGGGCCATGTCAATCATGAGCGAATGGTAACTTGACAACGTTCAGATAGTCGAACACACTGCATCTAAACGATGTTCAGATAACCCATGGACGCCCTCTCTCCCGACCTGAGCTTCCGTGCCGGCAACCTGCTGGCGCTGAGCGGCTGGATCGCGCTGGCGCTGTCGCCGCCGTCGCGGCGCTGGACGCCCCGCGTGTGGCAGCTCACCGGCTGGGTGCTGCCGCTGCTGCTGGGCAGCGCCTATGTCGCACTGCTCGTGGGCCATTGGGGCCCGGGTGGCTTCGGATCGCTGGCCGAGGTGCGCCAGCTGTTCGAGCGACCGGGGCTGCTGGCCGCCGGCTGGCTGCACTACCTGGCCTTCGACTTGTTCGTGGGCACCTGGATCGCACGCGACGCGGCGCAGCGCGGACTGCCGCACCTGGCCGTGCTGCCCTGCCTGGCGCTGACCTTCATGTTCGGCCCGGCCGGCCTGCTGGCCTACGCCGCAATGGCATTCATTCACAGGAGGCTTGCCCAATGAACCTGCTGTCCCTGACCCACGACGCAAGCGCGGTTGCCATCCCGGGGCCGTCGCCCTGGGCCGCGCTGTGGCGGCGCGAGCCGCGGCTGGTGGCCTTTGCTTGTCTGATGCTGGCGATGATGCTGCCCGCAGCCATCGCCCTGGGCCTGGACGAGCGCGTGCTGCGCGGCGTCAACGTCTGGGTCAAGCCGCTGAAGTTCATGGCCTCGGTGGCGCTGCTGGCACTGACCACCGCCTGGTTCGCGCCGCTGCTGCCCGATGCGGTGCGCCGCAGCCGGGCCTTCGGCCTGCTGGTCTGGACCGTCATCGCCACCGGCGGCTTCGAGGTCGGCTACATCACGCTGCAGGCGGCGCTCGGCCAGGCCTCGCACTACAACGTCGGCGACCCCTTCCATGCGGCGATGTACACGCTGATGGGCACCGGCGCACTGCTGCTCACCGCCACCCAGCCCTGGCTGGCCTGGCTGATCTGGCGCCATGGCGAGCGCCAGGGGGCGCCGGCCTACCGGCTGGGCGTGCTGCTGGGCCTGGGCCTGACCTTCGTGCTCGGCGCCAGCGTCGGCATCCTGCTCGGCGGCGGGCCGCCGGCCAGTGGGGTGGGCCTGCCGGTGGTGGGCTGGTCGCGCAGCATGGGCGACCTGCGCGTGGCGCACTTCGTCGGCATCCATGCCGGCCAGGTGCTGCCGCTGGCCGGCTTCGTGCTGGCCCGCTGGCAGCCCGGCGCGGCAGTGGCGGGTGTGTGGGGTGTGACGGCGCTGTGGACCGCACTGTGGGCCTGGACACTGTGGCAGGCGCTGTCGGGCCAGCCGCTGCTCGGCCTTTAGTCGCGCGACCGCGGCCGGCCGCGGGCCGGCTGCTAACCTGCGCGCTTCTCGACCGTACAGGAGCCCACCCATGCAGTACACACGCCTCGGCCGCACCGGCCTGCAGGTTTCGCGCATCTGCCTGGGCTGCATGACCTTCGGCATGCCCGAGCGCGGCGCCCACCCGTGGACGCTGGACGAGGCGGCCAGCCGCCCGCTGCTGCGTCAGGCGGTGGAGCTGGGCATCAACTTCTTCGACACCGCCAATGCCTATTCGGACGGCACCTCGGAGGAGATCGTCGGCCGCGCGCTGCGCGACTTCGCGCGCCGCGACGAGATCGTCGTCGCCACCAAGGTGCGCTTTGGCGCGCGCCGTGCGCCGAATGTCGGCGGCCTGTCGCGCAAGGCCATCCTGCATCAGATCGACGCCAGCCTGACGCGCCTGGGCATGGACTTCGTCGACCTGTACCAGATCCACCGCTGGGACCCGGACACGCCGATCGAGGAGACGATGGAGGCGCTGCACGACGTGGTCAAGGCGGGCAAGGCGCGCTACCTGGGCGCGTCGTCGATGTCGGCCTGGCAGTTTGCCAAGGCCCAGCAGGTGGCGGCAGCGCATGGCTGGACGCCCTTCGTCAGCATGCAGCCGGAGCTGAGCCTGATCTACCGGGAGGAAGAGCGCGAGATGCTGCCGCTGTGCCGCGACCAGGGCGTCGGCATCATTCCCTGGAGCCCGCTGGGCCGCGGCCGGCTGGCCCGGCCGTGGGGCGAGCACACGCCGCGCATCGCCAGCGATGCCTTCGGCGCGACGCTGTTCGCCCACACCGAGGACAACGACCGCCGCGTTGCCGAGGCGCTGGCCGGCGTGGCCGCGCGGCGTGGCGTGCCTCGAGCCCAGGTGGCGCTGGCCTGGTTGCTGGGACAGCCCGGCATCACCGCGCCGATCGTCGGGGCGTCCCGGCCCGGCCATCTGGACGACGCCGTCTCAGCACTGGCCCTGACGCTGCAGCCCGAGGAGTTGGCCGCGCTGGAGGCGCCATACCTTCCGCACCCGGTGGTCGGCTTCGAATGAAGGTGGCGCGGGACGAGCCCGCGCCAGGCTCGCTGGCGGCGCTGGCCGCGCGGCATGGCGAACGCTACCGCTGGCGCGTGCTGATGACGGTGATGATCGGCAGCATCGCCTCGGTGATGTCCTCGACCATCGTCAACGTGGCGGTACCCGACCTGATGCGCCACTTTGCCATCGGCCAGGAGCGCGCCCAGTGGGTCGCGGCGGGCTTCATGGCGGCGATGACGCTGTCGATGCTGCCCACGCCCTGGCTGCTGGCGCGCTACGGCTACCGCCACACCTATGTCGGCGCGGTCACGCTGCTGATGGCCGGCGGCATCGCCGGCGGGCTGGCGCAGCATTACCCGCTGGTGCTGGCCATGCGCGTGGCCGAGGGCTTGGCCGCGGGCGTGCTGCAGGTCATCCCGTCGATCATCATCCTGCGCGCCTTCGACCAAGGTGAGCGTGGCCGCGCGATGGGCATCTTCGGCTTCGGCGTGGTGCTGGCGCCGGCCGTGGGGCCGAGCATTGGCGGCGTGCTGGTCGAGTACTTCGGCTGGCGCTCGATCTTCTTCTTCGTCGTGCCCTTCGCACTGTGGGCGCTGTGGCTGGCACGGCGCTACCTGCCGGAGTCGGCGCCGGGCGGCGGCGCGCCGGGCGGGCGCAGCGAAGCACTCGACGCGCTGGGTCTGACGCTGGCCACGGTGGGCGTGCTCGGCCTGCTCAACGGCCTGGTGCACCTGCACGACGCGTCACGGGTCTCGGCGGCGGCATTGCTGGGCACCGGCGTGCTGGCGCTGGCGCTCTTCGTCTGGCACGAATCGCGCACGCCCAAGCCGCTGCTCAACCTGCACCTGTTCCGCTCGCGGCCCTTCGCGATGGGCGGCGTGGTGGCCTTCACCTACGGCATGGGGCTGTTCGGCTCGACCTACCTGGTGCCGGTGTTCATGCAGACCGCGCTGCACTTCCCGCCGTCGCAGGCCGGCGCGGCGTTGATGCCGGCCGGCCTGGTCCTGGCGCTAACCATCCCGCTCGGCGGTCGCCTGGCCGACCGCGTGGCACCGCACGCGCTGGTGGCCGCCGGGCTGGCACTGCTTGCTGTGTCCTTCGCGCTGATGACCACGGTGGGCCCAGGCACGCTGCTGTGGGTGCTGATGCTGTGGGCCGTGGTCGGCCGCATCGGCCTGGGCTTCGTGCTGCCCTCGCTGACGCTCGGCGCCATGCCGGGGCTGGGCGCCGATGCTGTGCCGCAGGCGGCCAGCGCGATCAGCTTCCTGCGCCAGCTGGGTGGCGCCGCAGGCGTGAGCCTGGTCGGCATCTTCCTGGAATGGCGGCTGCGCATGCGCGCGGCCACCGGCGCAGCCGAGCTTTCGGCCTATGCAGACACCTTCTGGCTGGTGGCGGCGCTGTCCGCCCTGGCCACGCTGGCCGCGCTGCGCATGCGGCCGCTGCCGCCGCGCGCTACTGTCGCTCCCTGATCTCGCGCTCGCGCGCACCCCGCAGTGCCAGGACCAGTTCGCCGAACTCGCGGGTCATCGCCTCGAGCAGGTCTTCCAGCGCAGCCAGGCCAATCACCCGGCCGGCATCGTCGAGCACGATCAGCCGGCGCACGCGGTGGCGGCGCATCTCGTGCGTGGCCTCCATCAGGCTGGCGCTGGCCGGCGCGGTGACCAGCTCGACCGACATCACGTCGCCCACGGTGAACAGCGCCGGATCCAGCTCCTCGGCCATCACCGCCAGCACCAGGTCGCGGTCGGTGACGATGCCCACCGGCTTGCCGCTGTCGGACGCACCGTCCAGCACCACCAGACAACCCACATGGTGGGCGCGCATCAGCTGCGCGGCACGGGTCGCGGTGGTGTCGGGCATGGCGGTGACGACGATCTTCGTGGCCAGCGATTCGAGGGTGAGGGGCATGGGGCGCTCCACCGACTGCGGCGACATTGCCAGCTTCGATTCGGCGCCGCGGCCGCAGGCCGTGCATTGAGCCTGCTCAACCGCCGTTCACGCAACGCGCCTAGTCTAGGGCCCCCTTTGCAGAGGACACGGGAGACCCGCATGAAACACGCCCACGCGCGCCATCACACCGCCAAGGAAGCTACGGCCCCGGTGGCCGCGACGCCAGAAGCCCCGTCGAAGGACGAGTTCGTCCGCGAGGCGGCCTACTACTACTACGAGCAGCGCGGCCGCATCGGCGGCCACGAGCTGGACGACTGGCTCAGGGCCGAGGCCGAGTTCGAGCGCCTGAGCGTCGCGCCGGCCGGCGACGCCGAAACTGCCGGGCACTGACGGCGGCGCAACAATCCTGCCGCGGGCGACGGACCAAGCGTCGTGCGGGGTGCCGCTCAGCGCGGGCCGGCAGCGCCGGCCGGGGAATGCCGCTGTCTCCGTTGAGCCGCCGCGTTGTGGCAGCCTTGGGCAACTCGTTGAACGGCGGCAGCTGTCTCCGACAGCGTCAGCACCGCCGGTCGGGCCAGCCGGGCTGGCCCGAACCGGGTGATGAACATGTGCGCTGCAGCATCCGACAGACCTTATTCCGAGCCCGACAGACCTTATTCCCACCGATCAAAGCTTGTTCTATAGGAATAAGGTCTGTCGGGCCCTCACCGGGGAAGTGCGTCCACTTTTAACTCCCCAACCCCCTGTCGGGACTGCGCAAGTTTGATCGCTCGCCTTGCACCCTCGGAATATGGTCTGTCGGGATTTGTAACGGACCCGGATCTGAGCGATTTCCAGCCACCTGCAGTGACCTGCAACGTCGAAATCTATGCAAACTGAGCAGCCGGGAAGCTGTCGCTGGTGGGCGGCTCTGACCGGCCAATTCCTGCCGTTGGCGAAGGTCGACTTCGGGGCATCTGCCTTGGCTGATGTCGAGGGCTCACGACGAACGAACCGCACGACACGGCCTGAGGCGGGCGAATACCTTTGTCCCTTCATCCTGGCGCCACGAACCAGTCGGGCCAAGCACCATCCAGTTCGACGCGCCAGCCCCAATGCCTGTCGTCCGGCATCGTGATGCCGAAATCGAACACGGCCTTGGCGTCCTTCGAGTCGAAGCTGCCGGACACCGACACTTCTGCATCGCCGCCGAGTGCCGGGAAGCGCGTGCTTTGCGGCACCACCTGCTCGGCGATCTCGATCACGTCTTCACAAACGCGCTTGAAGACCCCAATGACGACGTCGTCGCCGAACGGGTTGAGCAGCCTGATGTTCACCTGGTTGCCGGTGGCGTCGGCGAGCCCGCTTTCGACCAGATCAACGGCTTGCTCGACCAGAGCTTCGGCGAAGTCCGCGGCGGCCTCGTAGAGCTCCAGGACCCAGCTGCAGACTTCGCCCACCACCTCCGGGATCTCTTCCAGCACTTCCCAATCGACCTGCACGTAGCCGCTCAGGTTCTCGGCAGTGACCGTCACCGCGACCCGGCTCGGGCTCAGCTCGAGGGCCAGGGTCGCCTGGCCCTGCGCCGAATAGGTGACGCGGGCCAGGCCGGGAAACTCGGCTGCGTCGATCAGGTCGTTGCTCAGGCTTTGCGCCAGGTCCCCGCTCGTCACGGTGGTCGGTGGCAGGTTCAGCGCCACCTCGATGAACAGGTTTAGCTGCGTGCCGTCGAAGCCACCGCTCGCCGCGCCCTCGGCCACCACCTTGCCGCCCACGCGCAGCCGCGCCAGCCCGCGAAAGCGCAGCCCTTGCTCGAACCCCAGCCCATCGTCGAGCGCATGCAGCGATACCTGATCCCAGGCCGGCCCGGCCAGGTAGCGGAACTCGCCGTCAAGTTCGACGCTGACCGCGTTGCCGAAGTGCAGGGTCTGCGCCACGCGCGCCGCGAAGAACAGCGACGGTGGCTGCGGCAGCAGGACGCCGATCTCCGGCAACGCGGCGACCTGGCTCGAATGTTCATCGCCGGGCAGCACCAGACCGCGCAGCTTGAGCACGAAGCCGCTCTGCAGGCGTCCGGCTTCACTGGGTCCACCGGCGGTCAACAGCGTCAGATCCAGGCCCGCCAGCAGCACCGGCCGGTTCGGCACGATGTAGCTCGGCGGCCCGGCCGCAGGCCAGCGCACCAACAGGTCGGCGATGTTGAGCCGGCCGTGGCTGCCCGGCAGCGGCGCACCGGCTGCCGGTGCAGCGAGCTCGAACAACGGGCTCGGCTGGGCCGGCCGCGCCGGCAAGGCCGCATCGGCCGCGGTCCAGAACACACTCTCGCGGTGGAACTGTGCGCCGTACACCAGCGCCTGCGCCGGCGGCGCAGCGGCCGGCTGCTCGACGGCGCGCTCGCGCAGCTCGAGCCGGGCGCGCAGCCGCCCGGCCTTGCCCGGCGTGTCGGCTTCGAGCGCCGTCACCGCCGGTGGCAGCACCGCCTCCGACACCAGCGTCGTGGTGGCGCCGGCCGCCGCACCCTGCGCCTCGATGCGCTCCACCGCCCAGCAGCGCAGCCGGTAGCTGCCGGCCTGCGCGACGACGTCGAACAGCGGGTTGGCGCTGTTCACCGGCAGCATGAACACCGATTCGTCGAGCAGCGCACCGCCTGCGCCGCGGCAGAACAGCGCGTAGCCCTGCGCGACGCGGCACCGCGCGGCCGCGCCGGGCCCGGCTGGCGGCCGCGGTTCGTCGACAGCCAGCAGCGCGGCCCAGGCGGGCCCGACCTGTCGCAGGTCCAGGCGCGAAGTCTCATAGCCCGCCTTGAACTCCCCAGTGACACGCTGCCAGGCCGGCAGGCCGGCGGCCCGGCTGCTCAGGTTCAGACACACCAGGGCGACGTCGGCCCAGGCCACACCCTGCTGCTGGCCGACCAGCGCCGCCTCCTCGAGCAGCCGCGCATAGGCCGCCGTCAGCGACCTCAGCGCGCGCTCGAACTCCTCGTGGGTCGCCTCGCCGGTGGCCGCGCGCCGCGCCAGTTCATCGAAGCGCGCGATCCAGCGGCCCGGCCGGTGCACCGCGCGCAGCATTTCGGCGACCCGCGCTTCCAGCGCCTGCGGGTCGCCGCGCACGATGCGGCCACGCGGCTGCGCCTTGGTGCGGATGGCTTCACCGGCCAGCCTGCGCAGCAGCGCGGCCGGCTCGCGCGCGCCGGCGCGGGGGCCTAGCGCGGCGGCGAGCTGGCGTTCGAGGTCGGCGCGCAAGACATCGATCTCGCGCGCCGTGCCGACGGTCCCGCGCTGCAGCCCCTTGACCACGGCCTCGAGCCGCGCCGCGGTCGCCGCGCCGACCGTCTGGCTCGGCAGGTGGCGCTCGACCAGCGCCTTGGCATCGACTAGCGGCAGCACCGCGCGCCAGGGCTCGAGCTTGTCGTCCGTTTCATAGTGCAGCGCGTGCTTCGCGAGCCCTTCGGCCAGCGCGCCGGCGTCGCGCACGAAGCTGTGGTGATAGCGCACGCGGGCCCGTTGCCGCGCCCGCAGGGCCGTGGCGATGGCCTCGCGCAGCTTCGCCTCGGGGTATGGGCCCTGATTGCGGGCCCAGTCGCCGATCTTCTTGTCGGCGTCCGGATCGATGCCGAGTCCGCGCAACCAGTTTGCGCGCAGCTTCGGCCGCTGGGTGGCGCGCAGCCCCTCGAGCAAGCGCACTGTGGCGAGCGACAGCACCGCCTCGGCCAGCCGTGGCGTGCGCAGGGTACGCGCCGCGCGCGCTGCCCGCTCGCCGCGCGGGTGGCTGTCGAAGCGCAGCACCTCGAGCACAGTGTGCCACTCCACCATCCACCATAACCCAGACACCACCAGCGGCGGCGGCAACCCGGGCGCACCGTCACCGTCACCGCTCATTGCATCCTGCAGCCGCTGCCGGCGCGGGCGCAGCCGCTCGTGGTACAGACGCAGTTCGTACGCCAGCTCGTCGGGCGCCAGCAGGCACACCGCGATGCTGCACGCGAACTCGACGCTGAAGCCGGGCAGCCGGAACCCGGCCTGCAGGCTGTGATGCATGCGCCGGGCCGACAGCGGCGCCAGCTTCAGCAGCGCCGACTGCCGGCGGTCCAGTTCGACGAAGAGGCCACGCGCCTGCTCCGTCGCCTGCTCGACCCGCTGCTGCGCCGTGCCGGCGACCTCGGCCGCCGCGTCCTGCGCCGCCACCAGCGCGCTGCCGATACCGCGCACGACCGGAAAGACGGCGTTCAGCGCGTCGCCGAGATCGATGCGCACATGGGCCTCGATCGGGAACGGGCTGGCGTCCACCACCGCGTCGCCAAACAACTGGAGCACCGGCAGGTCGACCCGCAGATCGGCCTCGAGGTAGGCGATGTCGCGGACCGCCGAATCCGCGGCCATCTGCAGGCCGTCGAGATCGCCCGACAGCAGCCGCTGGCCGAGCAGGGCCAGTTCGATCAGAGCCGGAATCGGCAGGCTGGGCATCGGCCGCGACAGGCCAGCCTCGATGCGCACCACGCCCGGGATGCGCGCCAGCACCTGGATGGCGTGATCCGTGCCCAGCTTTTCCCCGGTGTAGAAGTCGAGCATCGGCAGCGCGAACCCGGGCCACAGGCCGAGCACACCGACGGGGCTCCAGGGCGGGATCGGCAGCAGCGGCGGCACCGTCGCCGCCCAGGGGAAGAACACCACCAGTGGCGCCGGCAGCAGCTGCAGCGTGGTGCCGCGAAACTGCAGGCGCAGCACCGGTTCTATGTCGTGCGCCCGGCCGTGGGCATCGAACCATCGGTCGGGCCCGACCTGCACGCCCCAGTCGAGTTCGATCGCCGGGTACATCAGCTGCGTCATCGGGATCAGCGAGAAGCGCCGCAGGTACTGCACGAACAGATCCTGCTGATGCAGCAGCGGCGGCCCGGCCAGTGCCGCCGGGTCGGGCACGCGTGGCACCTGCAGCACGTACTCGAAGCCGCGGTTGTCGGCGTGTGGGGCGTCGGTGTCGCCGAACTTCAGGTTCCACAGCAGGATCGGCGGCGCCTGCGCCGTCAGTTGGCGCAACTCGACGTCGATCCAGGCCGATGGACTGCCCGGTTGTCCGGGGGGCAATCGGTAGGCCAGCGGCGAGAAGTCGGCCAGCGCCAGCAGCGCCTGCGGCAGGCCGAGCCCGGCCTTCAGCCGCAGCTGCACCGCCGACGGCGCCCACGAATAACCGAGCGCGAAGCCGCCGAAGTACAGGTCGAGGGTCTGCGGCCCGTCCAGCGTCTCGCCGTTGACGCCGACCGTGCCCGCGCGCGCCAGCGGGATCGAGATCAGCGGCACCGGCTGGGCGTCGTCGACGACGAGGGGCGGCTGCAGCTCGATGAAGATGCTGGTGGCGGTGGCGCCGAGCACCGCGGTCGGCCCGGGCAGCGGCAGCACGTCGTTGAGCAGCGGCGGCAGCTGCACGATCTGCACGCCACCGCTGGCGCCGACGTCGAGCCCGTTCTCGCCGAAAGCAAAGCGCAACTGCAGGTTCTTCAGCTCGAACACCAGCAGCGGCTCGTCCGCGCTGCCCGCCAGCGTGGCGAAGACGTCGTTCCAGTCCTGCAGCACCTCCTCGATCGACCCGTCGTGGCCGACGTTGCGGCCAAACAGATCGTTTCGGACCTGCGTGACCAGCGCCGTGATGTCGACGAAGCCCGGCGCCGCGCCCGGCACGGCAATGCGCACCGGGTCCTCGACGCCGGTGGCCAGCCGCAGTGCCGGCTGGCCGCGCTCGAAGTCGAAGTACAGCCCGGCATCGAAGGTCTCGCCGAGCACGCGTGCCAGCACGGTGGCCTGCAGATGCAGTTCGGCCCCCGAGTCGGGCAGCGCCACCTCGAACACCAGCGCCTGGGTCCGCAACGCAAACGGGCCGTCGCCGTCGTCATGGACGAGCTCGAACTGGGCGCTGCGTTGGTCGAGGCGGCCGTCCCGGTCGGCTTCGGTCGGGGTGTCCGCCGGAACCGGCGCGAGGGGCGCGCCGGCGCCGGCCAGCGTCTCGAACAGGTCGATCCAGGCGCTGTCGCCGGCACGCAGCTCGATGCGCAGCGTGGGCGCCTGGCAAGCGGCAGCGTCGCCGGCCTCGGTCAGCGGCAGGCACAGTCGCAACGAACCGCGCACGCCGGCCACCGCGGCCTGCAGCGCATCGACCAACGGCTGCCAGTCGGCGGGCAGGTCGAAGCTGTCGCGCAGCGCATCGAACAGCGACTGATCGGCCAGCACGGCTTCGGCGCTCAGTTCGAAGGCCTGGCCGAAGGCCAGCTCGAAGCGCTCGGGGTGGATCAGCGTGATCGGCGCGCGCCCCGGCACCGGCAGGCGCAGCGGTGGGAAGCCGCGCTCGGCGCTGAGCTTCAGTGACGGCGGCGCACCGTCTTCGCCCGGCTGCAGAGCGAACTGGCACAGCACGCCGGCCAGCGGCGGCAACACGTCGGCCGCGCCGATGCGCTGCCAGGCCGACGTGAGGCGAAGCTGCCCGGAGGCCGTCGGCGTCATGTCGCCCTGCAGCGGCAGCTCGAGCCGGAAGGTCGCGTCGGCCACGTCCAGCGGCAGCGGGCCGAGCGGGCCGTCGTAGTGACTGTAGCGGTCGACCAGCGTGCCGCCGGCCGGCCAGGCGGCCGGCGGCGCCTGCTCGACCAGTTCGAGGTCGAGCCGCAGGCGCGGGCTGTTGCTCACCTCGACGTGCAGCGCGCAGCGCAGGTCGGGCAGGCCCACCCCCGCAAGCGGGGCGGCATCGATGCCGGGCAGCAGCCGCAGTGCGCCGTGCAGCGCCGCCGCGACCTGCTGCCAGGGCTGCACGAAGCGCGCGCGCAGCGCCAACTGCCAGGGCCGGGCCGCGGCGCCGACACCGGGCGGGCGCAGCAGGGTGAGCTGCAGATCGGCCGGCGCCAGGCCGAAGCGATTGACCGCCGATCCCGGCACCGGCACCGCGCCGGCCAGCCGCAGCGCCAAACGGTCCTCCCCATCGGGCTCATGCTCGAAGCTGACCTCGGCATCGATCGCACCGGCCAGAGGTTCCGCCAGCACAGGGCCGTCAGGAATGTCCAGCGTCAGGTGAGCCAGACCCGTGGCAGCGAGGCGCAGTCCCGGACTCGGGCCGTTATCAAGCCGCACGCCGTGCAACTTGGCGCGCAGCGTGAGTCGGAGCGCGGACACCGCCAGCGGCAGGCCGCCGCCGACCGTCATCGCGTCGACGAGCTGCAGGTGCTCGATTTGCAGCTTGGCGTTGCCGGCGAGCGAGCGCACGCGCGCGTCGAGGCTCACGTTGCGGTCGGCCTGAATGTCAAGGCCGAAGAAGCTGCCCGCGGCGGTGAAGCCGAGCGTGGCCTTCAGCTCGCCGTCCCAGACGCCTTGCAGCGCGGCCTGCGGATCGTCGAGCAGGGCCGTGATCGGCGGCAGCAGCGCGGCCTGGATCGACAGCTCGACCGTGCCGTGCGCGCCCTCCAGCACGAACGCGCCGACCCCTGCACCCGGGTTGGCGTGCACGGCGCCCAGCAGCAGCAACCGTGCACGCTCGACCGCCAGCGTTTCGCCCTGGCCGCGCAGGCGCAGCGACACCCCCAGCCAGGCCGTGCCTTCGCCCTCGAAGCCGGGCAGTTCGACCGGCAGCGCGGGCAGCGCCTGCACGCCGACCAGCTGCACGAACTCATCGCCGAAAACGGCGATCCAGGCCACCTGTGACGCCGGCACGCCGTCGCCGACGCGCAGCCAGACGGCACCAACCTGCTCGAGAGCGCTGCGCGCGGCGGCCACCTCGGCCAGGAAGGCCTGCGTCGCGCTGCCGGCTTCGGGCCGCGCGGCGGCATCGGCCGCCAGCGCGTCGAACAGCGCCGCCGGCCAGACGGCTTCGTCGACCGCACCGGCGCCGAGCCCGACCTGCAGCGCGCCGACGCTGCCCAGCGCGGCGACCGCCGGCAAACCACCCGCGCCATACCGCAGCGTCAGGGACTGCAGTTCGGCGACCAGAGGGCCGTTCATCAGGCAACCTCCGCGCTGCGCGCTGCGGTATTCGCCTTGGGAACGGCCCGGCGGCTCATGACGTTTCCTGCAACTGCACCGACAGCACCACGGCATCGCCCTCGATGCCCAGACTGGCCTGCAGAGCGACACCGCCCGGCACGGGCGCCACCGCAACGCCGAAGGGCAGCGTGGCGGCCAGCGACAGCAGCGCGACCAGCACCGGCGCGCGCCCCTGCACCATGCGCAGCGCCGACGGCAGCGCGACCGGGTCGGCGCCGAGCATCGGCAAGCGATACAGCGCCAGGAAACACGCGGCGGCGAGTGGGTCGGCGCGGTTGCCCGCCAGCGGTGCGAACAGCTCGTGCAGCTGCTGCAGGCGCTGGCGGCTGGCGCTGTCCACCGTCAATCGGACGCTGAAGCTGCGGCCGTCGACGCTGGCGCCGACACCGGCATGGCGCTGCACCAGTAGTGCGACGAGGCGGAAGAAGAACGCCTGCAGCCGCCCCAGTTGCGCCGCGGCCGCCTCGATCTCGCCGGCAACGGCGCCACCGCCAAGCGAATCGATGCGCTCGAGCACGATGTTGTCCGGCTCGCCGCCGCTGGCATCGACGAACAGCAGCGCCTGCAGCGGCAGGGCCACGTTGCGCGACACCCCGAGCTGCGCCAGCGCATCGGCGAAGCGGTCGCCCAGGTAGTCGCGGGCTTCGGCCAGCCGCGCGGCCAGCCAGTCGAGCAGGCTGCCCTCGGGCAGGGCTTCGACCAGCTCGGCGATGCGCCTGCGCACGTCTTCGTCGAGGTCGGTGAGCTCCCACTCCATGGTCTCGGGACCACGGCTGTTCTCGGTGAAGAAGACGGCGCGCGCCTGCCCGCTGGGCGTGATCTCGATGCCCCAGATGACGCCACGGAACCAGCTCGCCGTGCCGGTGTTGTAGTAGCGGCTGCGCAGCGGCGCGCGCACACCGCTGTCGGTGGTGTAGTCCAGGCCGAGCGGCAGCAACGCGTTGACCACCCCCTGCGCCGCCTCGACCAGCGGACGCAGCGGCGCGGCGAACGGGTCGGGGATCTGGTAGTAGGGCTGGCTCTGCGGGATGTGCGTGTGGCCGATGCACAGGTGGTTGCCGAGCCGGAACAGCGGGTCGAGCGGGAGCGGCGCGACGACGATCGCGCCGCTGCCGTTGCGCTCGACGCTGTCGCCGTCCCAAACCGGCTGGTCCAGCGGCATCGTGTAGCTGCCGAACAGCATCGCCATCGATTCCGAGAACATCACGTCGTCGATCGGCAGCCGCGTCGCGTCGTCCTGGTGCTGGATCTGGTGCGCCATGCGCAGGGCCACGCTGTCGGCCAGCCAGTTGTTGGCCACTGGCGCGCGCCCCAGCAGGTTGCGCAGGTCGAGCAGCGCGCTGCCGGCCAGCGCGATGCCGCGCAGGTCGAGGAACGGGTCCATCAGCTGGTCGACCGGCACGCCGACGCCGTTGGAGATCAGCTTGCCGATGACCGCCGTCGAGTCGCTGTTCCAGACGTCGAACTGGTGGCCATGGCAGACCAGCATCGGTTTTTTTTCGATGTAGGCGGCGGCATCCATGCCCAGCCGGCCGTTGAGCATCGCGGCCACCGCCGCCTGCGGGTTGGCCGGCAACGCCCAGGCGTCACCGATCAGTTCGAAGAAGCCGTTGTCGGCCATCGTCTTGACGCCGTCGATGACCAGGAAGTCGTGCAGCTTCAGCTCCTCGCAGGCGTTGATGTCCGCAAGCCCGGAGCGCACCGCATCGGCCGCCGCCTTCCACTGCCACTGCAGCCAAGGCCGCGTCACCCCCGCCTGGGTGAGCGGCGACATCATCTCGCGCAGGTACGAGTCGTGGTTGCCGATGACCCGCCAGTAGCGCCCGGCCGCGTGCAGCTCCCACAGGTCGGCATAGACCTCACGGTGGTGATCGAGGATGGCCTGCATCTTGGCCATCGGCGTGGCGTACTCGAAGGCCTCGCGGATGTACCACAGCTCCTCGCAGTCGCCGTTCTCGATCAGCGTCACGCCGTTGTCGCGCACCCAGGCGAGCACCTGGCGGTACAGCGCGCGGTTGTCGCTGAAGTGGTCGATCGAGCCGAACTCGAGCAGGCCGCGGTTGTCGCTCTCGGCGTCGCGATGCAGGTCGCTGACGATCAGGTAGCGGGTGCCCGGGCCGGGCTCGTGCAGCCGCGCGGTGACCAGGTCGGCGTCCTTCTCGACATCCTTGCCGACCAGGCGCGCGAACACGCCGGGGAACTGCCAGAACGTGAAGCCGATCGACGCCGGGATCAGCAGCAGCGCCGCGGGCGGGTAGCGCCGCACCAGGTTCAGCATCGTCCATTCGCGCTCGAGGGCGAGCGCGCGCTCGTCGGGGTCGTCCAGCGAGGCCAGATCCATCGATGCGAACAAGCCCTGGAACATCGCCAACAGGCGCGAAGGAGCGACCTCGACTTCCTGCACCAGCGCCGCCAGCGCCGCCACCGTGGCGTCGCCCAGGCCCGGGATGCGGTCCCAGCCGACGGGCGGCGCCAGTTGCATCGGGCCGACGGCCAGCGCGGCCATCACCTGGCCCACCAGCCAGTCGGCCAGCGGCAGGCGGACTTCGCCGAACAGCGCAGCCGGCAGCGGCAGCGCCGGGGCCAGCGCCTCGAGCCCGGCCGAGCGCTGCGACGGCCGCAGCAGGTCGAGCAACGCGGCGGCCACCTCGCCGGCCTGCGGGCCCGAGGGCAGATGCTGTGCCGCCAGCGCGACCAGGCGCGCACAGAGGGCGGCAAAGTCGGACAGCCGCGCCTGGGGTACCTCGGCCGCCAGGTTCAGCAGGGCCGTGAAAAAGGC
>Ga0316603_10000764_pt1 | contig 16436 bp, 12 predicted proteins | sample OWC_soil_day10_n_FD_207649 | JGI IMG/M metagenome (GOLD analysis project Ga0316603, IMG submission 207649) | Wetland soil microbial communities from Old Woman Creek delta, Ohio, United States - OWC_soil_day10_noCT | ecosystem: Environmental > Terrestrial > Soil > Wetlands | place: USA: Ohio... | reverse complement strand
GGCATGGGATCCAGCGAACGGATGGCGCGCTCCACGATCCCCACCGCGGCGCGCAGGCGGGACGCATCCCGTGCGACCGCCTCCCCCCGCTCGATCGACCCCGAGGCGAGCCGGATCCCGACCGCCACGCTCCCCGCGATCAGCGCGAGGATCGCGAGGGCCGCGACCAGCTCCAGGAGCGTGAAGCCGCGGGCGTTGCCCCGCGGGCGCCGGTTACGCTCCACCGCCCTGCTCCTTCCGGTGCCAGCGCGTCGCGGAGAGGTGCACCGCCTGCTCGTCCGCGCCGTCCCTCCACGACACGGTGACGCGGACCCGTACCTCGTCGTACGGTGTCTCCTCCACCTGCGGCATGATCGACGTCGCGACCTCCCACCGGTACCGGTCCCCGAAGGCCCCACGTTCCACCCCCTCGACCGGGTTGGGGACCAGAAGCGCCTCCTCCATCCGCTGGCGGGCGTAGATGGAGGACGCCGAGGCGTCGCGCGAGCCCGCGGCCAGGCGCAGCGCGCCGGAATACAGCTGGAACACGGCGACGATCCCCGCGGCGAAGAGGGCCATCGCTACGATCACCTCGAGCAGGGTGAATCCCCGTTCCGCCCCCCGCCGCGCCGTCACGTCCCCGCCTCCACGATCCCCGTGAGGGGGTCCACGGTCACCCGGATCCGGCCGCCGTCCGGAAGCGTCACCGTCACCTCGGCCTCTTCCGCGCTGCCGTCCGGGAAGAAGAGCACGCGCGCACCGCCGCGCTCCTTCCGGTCGCCGACGACCCGCACCCCCCCCCAACCGACCGTGTCCGGCAGGCGCCGCAGGGACGCCTCGTTGTCGATCCCGTACTCCCCCTTCTCGAGGTCGAAGGCGACCGATCGGACCTGCCCTCCCGCAACTGCGAGGGAGCGGGCTCGCGCGAGGGTGGCGCGGACCTCCGAGGCGCCGGAGCGCAGCCGCGCGGAGGCGATCGTCCGGGAGAAGGAGGGGGCGGCCAGCGCCGCGAGGGCCGCGAGGATGGCCAGCACGACGATCAGTTCGACCAGGGTGAAGCCCGCGGGCCGGCGCATCAGAACGGGACCTCGTTGAGCCGGAAGATGGCGAGGAAGATCGACAGGACGATGAACCCCACGAGCAGCCCCATCCCCAGGATCACCGCCGGCTCGAGGAGCGTGAGGAAGTTCTTCAGGCTGCGCCGCGCCGTGTCCTCGTAGCTGTCCGCCACGGATTCGAGCATGGCCTCGAGGCGGCCGGTCTCCTCCCCCACGGCGATCATCTGGAGCGCGAGGGGCGGGAACGGCGTCGTCTCCCCGAGGGCCTGCGCCACCTTGGCGCCCCCCTGGATCCGCAGCCTCGCAGCCTCCATCCCCTCCCGGACCGCCGCGTTCCCGCTCACCTCGCGGGCGATCACGAAGGCGGAGAGGATCGGCACGCCGCCGGTGAGCAGCGAGGAGAGCGACCGGGCGACGCGGGAAGTCTCCATCGCCGAAAGCGTTCCCCCCACCAGGGGCCAGGTCATCTTCCCGCGGTCCCAGTCCCGTCGCGCCTCCGGGCGGGAGAGGACGCTGCGCGCGAGCCACCAGGCGGCCGCGCCGACCGCAACCAGGTAGACCGCGTACTCCCGCAGGAAGGTGCTGACCCCCAGGAGGACGCGGGTGGGTAGCGGGAGCAGCACCCCCGATGCCGCGAAGACGCCGGCGAAGCGCGGGACGACGAACACCACGAGGAGGACGACAGAGAGGAGGGAGGCGACGAGCAGGATCGCCGGATAGAGGAGCGACCCGAGGAGGTTCGCGCGGAACTCCCGCGACCGCTCCATGAAGCGGTACGCCTGGTCGAGGGCGTCCTCGAGGCGGCCGGTGGCCTGGCCGGCCTGGACCATCTGGACGAGGAAGCGGCTGAAGGGATTCCCGGGGGCCTTGCGCATCGCGTCGGAGAGGGAACTCCCCGCCCGGACGTCCCGCAGGAGGGCCGTCGCCACCGCCCCCATCGGCCCCCCGCGGAACAGTTCCGCCATCATCTCCAGGGCCCGGTCCATCGGGATCCCCGCGGAGAGGAGCGTCTTGAACCCCTGGAGGAACGGGAGGAGGTCCCTGCGCGCCGCGCGAGCCCCGCTCCCGGGGCGGGCCGCCTCTCCCTTGCGCTCCGCGCCGGCCGCCGCGGGCCACACGCGGATCGGGACGAGGTCCATCTCCCGCAGGCGGTCCGTCGCGGCCCGCTCCCCGGACGCCTCGATCACCCCTTCCGTGACCTTGCCGGAGCCGTCGGTGACCCGGTACCCGAAGACCGCCATCTAGTGGCCCCCGCCCCTACCCGATCCGGGTGACGCGCAGGACTTCCTCGATGGTGGTGACCCCGCGGCGCACCTTTTCCCAGCCGTCCTCGCGCAGCAGCCGCATCCCCTCTCCCACCGCCTTCTCGCGGATGGTCCCGGAGTCGGCCCGCGACAGGATGAGCTCCTTCACCCCGTCCGTGACGGGGAGTAGCTCGAAGATGCCGCTGCGGCCGCGGTACCCGGTCCCGGCGCACGCCTCGCACCCGCGCCCGGCCCGCTGGTCCCCTTCCGGGAAGGCACCGGTCTCCCGGAGCACCTCCTCGCGGAGCGCCTGCGGGACCTCCCGCGGCGCGGAGCACGCGTCGCAGATCGTGCGCACCAGCCGCTGGGCGAGGACGCCCATCAGGCACGACGGCAGGAGGTACTCCTCCACCCCCATCTCGAGGAGGCGGGTCACGGCGCCGGGGGCGTCGTTGGTGTGGAGGGTGGAGAGGACCATGTGGCCGGTCAGCGCCGAGTGGATGGCGATCTCCGCCGTCTCCCGGTCGCGGATCTCGCCCACGAGGATCACGTCGGGGTCCTGCCGGACGATGGAGCGCAGGCCGGAGGCGAACGTCAGCCCGATCTGGGGCTTGACCTGGATCTGGATGACCCCCGGGATCTGGTACTCCACGGGGTCCTCGATGGTGATGATCTTCCGCTCCGGGGACTTGATCTCCTGCAGGGCGGCGTACAGGGTGGTAGTCTTCCCGCTCCCCGTGGGGCCCGTCACCAGGACCATGCCGTACGGCGCGGACACCATGGGCCGGAAGGTCGACAGGGTGTCGGGGGCGAACCCCAGCGTCTCCATGTTCAGCGGCACGGACGACTGGTCCAGGATGCGGATGACGACGCTTTCGCCGTACAGCGTCGGGATGGTGGAGACGCGGAAGTCGATCTCCTTCCCCCCGATCCGCAGCTTCACGCGCCCGTCTTGCGGAAGGCGGCTCTCGGCGATGTTCAGGCGCGCCATGATCTTGATGCGGGAGATGATCGCCGTCTGGAGGCGGCGGGGGGGGGACTCCACGTCCTCGAGGACGCCGTCGATGCGGTACCGGACGCGCAGCGCCTTCTCGTACGGCTCCAGGTGGATGTCGCTCGCGCCGCGCTCGATGGCGCGGGCCATGACGAAGTTCACCAGCCGGATGATCGGGGCCTCGGAGGCGACCCCGATCAGCTGCTCCACCCGCTCGTCGCCTGCGACGGTCTCGGGCACCTCGTCCGAGACCTGCTCGACGATCCGCTCCATCGAGGCGCCGGAGTCGCCGTACGCCTTCTCGATCGCCTCGCGGACTTCCTCCTCCGTCCCGGCCTGCGCCTCCACGCGCTTCCCCGTCGCCCGCGCCACCGCTTCCCTTGCGTCCGCGTCGAGCGGGTCGGCCATCGCGACGGTCAGCGTGCCGTCCGAGAGCGCGACGGGGAGGAGCAGCCTCGCCCGCAGGAAGGAGAGGGGGAGGGCCACCCCGGGAAGGGGGCGCTCCGTTTCCGGATCCCGGCGGAACGCAGGAACGCCGCACAGCTCTTCATACGCACGGCGAAGCGCTTCCGCGGTCAGCAGGCCCCGCGAGACCAGCCCGCGCGCGAAGGCGGCGCCTTCCCTGCGCGCCTGGTCGAGCAGCCCTTCCCGCTCGGCCTGCGGGACGGTCAGGGTCTCGAGGAGCCTCTCGTTGAACGACCTTCGGCTGATGGGGACCGGATCGCCCATGGGGGTATATTATCGCAAGAAAAGGACCGGGATCTTCGGGATCTTGGGGATCTTGGGGATCTTGGGGAAAAAAGGCATGGCTCACCCCCTTGGGTCATTTGATCGCCGGGAGCTACACCTCGAAGACGAGTGTCCCGTCCGGCCCGGTGGAACAGCACGCGCCCTGGATGAAAAAAATCGGGGAGGGATTGCTCCCTCCCCGATGGAAAACCTTTCCCGCTTGCTTACGGACCCGTGCGAATGGGGAACGGCAGGGCGTTCGTCCAGGCGGACGAGCCGCTGATGTTGTTGTTCGCCCGGATCCGGTAGTAGTAGACAGCGTTGCGATTCACGGTCTGCGTGAGATTACTGGCGGTGCCCGCAGGCGTGAAGCTGGTCAGGCCGGTCGTGAACGAGAGGTTCGTGGCGCGCTGGATCGTGAAGTTGGTTGGAATGACGGTGGACGTCCAGGTCAGCGTGGCAGTGTAATTGTTGCCATTCGCCTTCACGGCGGACACCAAGAAGTTCGTGGGCGCGGGCGGGATTGCGGGCACGCTCGCGGCGACTGTGACTGGAGGGACGGGGTAATAAGCCGACTCGAGGCCGGCACCGGCGCTAACCGCCTTCACCTGGTAATTGTAGGTGTTGCCAGCCGTTACCGTGGTATCGAGGTAGGTCACGTTGCCCGTGTTGTTTCTCGGCCCCGGCGTGGCGATCTGTGCGAAGTTGCTGCAACTGGTTGCCGGTGGTACCACCGTGCAACGCTCGACCACGAAGCCGGTCTCGGTGGTCGCGTTGTCCCTCCACGTCAGGCTCACCTGCGGCCCTGCTTGCGGGGTTGCCGTCAGGTTGGTCGGAGCCGCCAGCGCTGTCGGCAGGGTCCCGAGCGTGACATCGATTGTATTGGAAACAGAGTCTGCGGACATGGTGGGGAAGCCCGGCGTCGCCAAGTCGCCGACTGTAGGGCCGATTGCCGATACCCTGTACCAGTATCTGGTATTGTTCGCCACGGTTCCGTCTGGGAACGTCACCAGGCCTTTCGTGGTGGGATCGGGGTTGGCGTAGGTGAATGTCGTCAGTCCCGTCGTGAAACCGGCATTTGTAGCCCTTTCGATGGTGAACTGGGTCTCCTTCGCGGAGTTGTCAAACCAGGTCAAGTTGACTGTCGGGTTGTTAAGGTTGCCGGTAACCGTATAGGTGAGGTCCGTAGGTGCCTGCGGTGGAACCGCGAACACCAGCGTGTGCATCATGTCCATCTCTTCATGGGAGAGAATGTGGCAGTGCCACACGTACTCCCAGCCGAAGTTGACGGTGTGGTTGAGGATTTCCGTGATCTGGTTCCCGGCCGGGTCGAACCAACCGGCGGGCGGCGGTGGGATCAGCGTGGCCCCCTCCGGCAGCGTCGGGTCGATCAGGCGGACGCTGTCGGGCACCTCGAACGGGACCAGGTCCGGAGTCGGAACGGTCGGTCTCATCGCGAGGTATGTGATTTCCAGCGGGTTCACCCGGAAGGTGTCTTTCCAGCCCAGTTCGATAGGGTCTACCCTATCGGTGTTGTACCACTGGCCATCCTGGCCAGTGCGGTTGATGAGTTGGGTATGGAACAGGTGGGTGTGGATGGTGTGGGTATCCACGCCGTTGTGGAAGATCCTCCAGATCTGCGTCCCATCGGGCATCACCCCGATCGGGGTCCCCTCCACCGAGCCCTTGACGAGATCGGTGGGCGGGCTCGCCAGGCCGTAGGGAATCAACACGTGGACAGGAGAGAGCGGGTTCGAGAGTCCGAGCATCCCGCTCATCCGGCCGAACAGCGTGTCGTACACGCCGCCCATCTCGTCGTGCATCGCCTTCATCTCCAGCGGCAACGTGACGGCAGGTTGAAGCTGTCCGTTCTCGTTGATGGGCTGGAAGGTCTTCTGTGTGTCCGCGATATCTATGTACTGGCTCGCGTCCGACGGGAACGTGTTGTCGTAGGCGGAGTTGTAGGCGGCCTGCGGAATGATGATCGGGTCCTGGGTGACCTCGAACACGCCCCGCTTCGAGGCGGTCTTCGCAAAGACGGCCTGGAGATTCGCAAGGGTCACGTCCGGTGTAGGCGTCCCTGTCGCACTTCCCGCCACCCGGATCTGCATGATGGTTCGGGTGTTGGGGCCGTAACCGGGCTGCGTGGTGGGTGCGCCGCCGGAATCCATCTGGTTCGGACTGCCTGTGTAGTAATCGTACTGCGATGCGCCCGCCGGGACAGGCGCCGGGGAATCGTTGTAGAGAATGAGGGTTTTGCCGGCATAATCCTTGAAATCGACCACGACATCCGCCCGCTCCGCGGATCCCAGGAAAAGCGAGTGCTGGTTGACCACGCCGAAATTGAAGAAAGCCGCGGCGAGGTTGTAGCCGATGGGCTGCTGGGGGACCACAACCGGCTTCGGCAGGAATCCGCCTTCGGTGCCGATCAGGATCCAGTCCGGTCCTTTGGTTGCCGGGTCGGGAATGCCGCTCGGCGTATCCGCATACTGGTTCGCCGGCGCCACGCTGACCGGTACCATCTTGACCTCGGTGCAGTTTTCAACCGGTCCGGGTGAAGGGGAAGGGGATGTTGGATCGCACAGCAAGGTGCCAGTTGTATCGGGCGTAGTCGGAGTGGTCTTGTCCGCTGCTATATAGAGCTGGAGGTTGACGAACCGGTCATTGGAGGCGTTCAGGACGCGGAACCGGTACGCTTTGGGCTCCACCTCCAGGTATGGGTAGACGGTGCCGTTGACGAGTTGGGTGTCCAGGAAGGACTCGCCCGGCATGGAGGGGTTCGGCACGCCTGGCCTGAATGCAGGCTCCCAGGGAGCGGTGCCGAAGTACTCGTTCGGAACGGGCCCGACCTCGATGCATCCCACAGGGCCCCCGTTGACGCACTCGGGGACCGGCGGATTGAACCAGGGACCATAGTGCCAGCGGCCGAAGGCGTTCGTGCCGGTCAGGTCATCCGGATTCTGGACCGTCATGTAGACATGGGGGTACCAGAGGTCGCCGGTGTTAAACGTTTGCATGATCCCTGCCCCGTCTCTTGTTCCCGTTCCCCAGTTCCACGTGGGGTCCTGGGCGAGGATTACGTTGTTGTCCACGAAGGTCCTGTCCTGGATGACAAGGGGAATGCCGAGGCCGGGGAGGACTTTCGCATTTGTTTGGGGGGGGACCTGGGTTGTGTCGAGGGGGGTGGTGCTGGGGAGGTTGTTGACACCGGATATATTGGTGCCATTGATCATGTCCTGCTCAACGGCATCCGTGAGCACGTATCCGGCTGCCTCGCCGGCATACACATTGAGACGCGTGATGCCCATGGCATGGTCGTGGTAGAACTGCAGCCGGGCGCTCTGCGCGTTGGTGTAGAAGAAGGTCTGGCATCCACTACTGAATTTACCGGTGGGCGTAGCGTCGCACTCAACATTGCCGTTGTTATTTGGCGGCATGTCCGGCACGTTCCGCACGCTGACGCCTTTGGGGTAGGGGGTGTTTTCATCTGCAGGCGTGATCCACTGGTGAACATTGCCGTCGCTGATCCAGACGGTGTTGTTTCCATGGAGGTGGATGGTGGCCCGGTTTTGTGTGAACTTTTCAGTCGGCGTACTAGGTGGTGTACCCGGTGTACTCGGCCCGAACCCGGAACCCATGACGGATTCGTCCGTCGGAAGGAAGAGGCCTCCTCCGGCACCGGGGGGAAGCAGGTTGTAGAACTTGATGCGGACCGGGACCGGCTTGCCCGCATCACCCGCCACGCCGTGTGCCCTCCCCGTTGCAACGATGATGGGACCCAGGTAATGGGGGTTATCCACAGCGAGTGCTGGGGTGCCATCGGGCTTCTGAATGGCAGTGACGCCGTCAACATGCAACAACGGAATTTGCGCACCTGGCACGGCTGTCGTCGACAGCTGCACGTAGCCGCGCATTCTGGTCGGCGGCAGGTCGGTGTGCATCCTTGCGGTGTACTCGACCAAGGCTATTTCGTAATAGTCCGAGCCCGGATAGGTCGTGTTATCGGCAACGGCGACCGGGAGGTACTGGCCCTGCACTCCCGGCGTGACCGGATCCTGGTCGACGCTGTTCGCCCCGCCAGGTCCCAGGAGCGCCACGTTGTCGACGAACTTCCGGATGCCGCCGGTGAGGTTTGTCAGGATCGGAGTGGCTGCGGCGTCTGTGCCGCATGCCGGCTGATTAACTTGACCACAAGAATCAGTATTATCCACGATGCTGACGATAGGCGCGCTATAACCACTGCCGACTTGATCCACAATGATGTTGTCGATGGTACCGCCTGCGCCTATTCCCACCGAAGCAATCGTGGCGCCGGAGCCTGTGCCGTAAACGTCTTCGATGGTTACAACAGGATTTGTATACCCGGCGCCTGGGCTGTCGACCGTGATGGAGCCTATTTCTCCCTTCGGGAGCGGGCTGAACGCCCAGTTGCCGTAGGGGCCGAAATAGTGCGGTACCCCGCCGGGGCCGTCCGGGTCGCCTGGGGCGGGTATGGTGAGGACAGCCGCCACCCCCGGTTTCAGGCCGAGGTCTTTGGCGCGCTTTGCAGCCGCCTTCCTCTCGGCATCCAATAATTTCTTCTCGATCACCTTGTTGGTGACATCCGGCGGTTGCGCCCACCCGGGGCCGACTCCCCAGGCGAGGACCGCCAACGCCAGAACCACGCTCGTGAAGATCAGGGACCTGCGCCTCATCGTGTCCTTCCCCCTTTCCGGGTTGCATCCGCTCGTTGCGCCGATTTCCCAACAATAAAAATTGGTGTTGTCAGTCCCTCCCAATCCGACACCGGTGGTATCCCCGTCAAGTTTGCTAGCAATGCTTATGCCCTCCTTGTCTCCGGCCGCAATTGTTGAATACCAAAAGGAAAACAAATACCTGGCTCAATGGGAATATTCGGATTCAGTAATCTCATGGAAACAGGCATTCCTTTTTGCGTAATATTGGGGAAAAAAATTTCCTGTCCCGTCGGCATGCGTTGCGTTCCTTGCGGCCGGTCTCCCGCCATCATGTGATCGCCTCGAGAACGGGCTGGCTCCCCCCTCTCCCCATCCCGGTCAGCCGCAGCAGAACGCCCTCCAGCTCTTCCGTCGGGAAAGGTTTTGCGATGTATGCGTCGATGCCGGCCCGCCTCGTCTCCCCCGGAAAATCCCTGCTACCGGGGGCGGTGACGAGAACCGTTATCACGGTCCTCGACGCCTTGCGGACCCTGCGGAGGAGGGAGAGCCCGTCCTCCCCCGGGAGCAGGAAGGCGCTGATCACGATGTCGAATCCGCCCAGTTTTCGGGCGCCGCCGGCATCCTCGGAGCTTCCGAAAGCCTCCACCCGGCACCCTTTCACCCGCAGGAAGAGGGCCAGGGATTCGCGAAGCGGCGCGTCGTCCTCGACGATCGCGACATGTATCCCCGACAATTCATCGGGTGTCTCCACCATCCGGGCGCCTTTCGTGCGCGTTTCCTTTCTTGTTGGAAGCACAGGACATGCCACCCGGGAGGATCGACGGATCCGGATTTGTTTTCAGGCAGATAGCTGCGGGATGGAGAAGATCGGCGGGGAGGTGCGGCGTGGATTCTCGAAAAATTTCCACCCGGATCTGGAACATGTTCCACTTCCGGGGTACGGTCAGGGGCCGAGCTTTTTCCTGCGGTAGCGGAAGGTGTGGTAGTTGATGTTCAGGAGCTGGGCAGCCCTGGTCTCGTTGCCGTCGGCCAGCCGGAGCGCCTCCCCGATGTAGTGCCGCTCGACCGACTCCTGGACCGAGGCGAGGTCGACCCCTCCCGCGGTCACCGGCGGCAACATGTCGCCGGGACCGTGCACCGGCGTGCGGACCGGGGCGTCGCCCGGGCCGAGCCGCAGGTCGGCCACCCCGATCTGCTGCCCCCGCCCCGTCAGGACCGTCCTCTCCACGACGTTGCGCAGCTCCCGCACGTTCCCTTCCCAGGCGTGGGCGAGGAGCGCCTCCTCGGCCTCCGGGGAAAAGCGGGCCACGGCCCTTCCGAACTTCCTCGTGAATTCCACGAGGAAGTGGCGGGCGATCGGGAGGATGTCGTCGCGGCGCTCGCGAAGGGCGGGCACCGCGACGCGCACGACGGCGAGGCGGTAGTAGAGGTCTCCCCGGAATGTCCCCTTCGCCACGAGTGCTTCCAGGTCCCTGTTCGTGGCGGAGACGATCCGTGCGGTGGCGCGGAGCCGCCGCGTCCCCCCGACGCGGTAGAACTCCCCGTCCTCGAGGAACCGGAGCAGCTTCGCCTGAGCATCCGCGCTCAGGTCCGACACCTCGTCGAGGAAAAGCGTCCCCCCCGCGGCCTCCTCCACCAGCCCCTTCTTTCCGGCGTGGCTCGCCCCGGTGAATGCACCCTTCTCGTACCCGAAGAGCTCGCTCTCGAGGAGCTCCTTCGGGATGGCGGCGCAGTTGACGCTGACCATGGGCCCGCGGAAATTGGGGCTCCGGTAGTGGATCGCGGCGGCGATGAGCTCCTTCCCCGTCCCCGTCGGCCCGAGGATGAGGACCGGGGTGTCGGGGCTCTTCGCGGCGGACTCCACGAACTCCATGACGTCGCGGATCGCGTGGCTCTCCCCGATGAAGAGGGGGACGTTGTCCCGCAGGGACTGCGCCTGAAGCTCCCGCACCTCCTTCTGGAGCCGGACGGTTTCCAGAGCGATCCCGACGGCGTTCTCGAGGGTCTCCGCGTGAAGCGGCTTCACCACGTAGTCGAAGGCGCCGCCCTTCATCGCGGCGACTACCGTCTGGACGTCCTCGTACGCAGTGATGACGATGACCAGCGTCTCCGGGCGAAGGGCCTTCACCGCCCGGATCCCTTCGAGGCCGCTCATGCCGGGCAGGCCGATGTCCATGAGGACGAGATCCGGCGGTTCCTCCCGGACGGCTTCCACGGCGGATTCCGCGTCCGCGAAGGTCCGCACGCGATACCTCGGCTCGAGCGCGACGCGGACTCCCTCCCGGACGCTCTCCTCGTCGTCCACGATGAAGACGCTGAAGGCGCCTATTCCCGGCTCCTTTCCTCCGCCAGGGGGAGTTCGACTCGGAACTCCGCCCCGCCCCCCTCCGCGGAACCGGCGAGGATGCGGCCGCCATGCTTCGAGACGATGCGGAGGCTGAGGGAGAGGCCGATCCCGTGCCCCCCCCTGCGCATCGTGAAGAACGGGTCGAAGATCTTCTCCCGGAGATGGACCGGAACGCCGGGCCCCGTGTCGGCGACCCGGACGACGGCGATGTTTCCCTCCCGCGACACGCTCACGGTGATCCGTTTCGGAACGGCGATTTCTTCCATCGCCTGGATGGCGTTCGTGACGAGGTTGTCGAGAACCTGCCCGAGGAGGGCGGGATCCGCGTTGCAGTAGAGAGGCTCCGGGAAGAAGTGTTCACGGAGCTCCACGTCGCCCTTCCGGCCGGCGATCTCCGGCGTCGCGAGCGACTCCCGGACGACCTGGTTGAGGTCGGCACGGTCCGGCCTGGGAACCACGGGCTTCGAAAACTCCATGATCCGCCGGATCACCGCGGCGATCTTCTCGGACGCAGCTTTCGCCCGGGCCACGGCCGACACGATCTGCTCCCTCTCCTCCGGGCTCAACCCTTCCGCCCGCTGGCAGAGCAGTTCGAGGGTGGAAACGTTGAGGTTGATCCCGGACAGGGGGTTCCGGATCTCGTGGGCGATCCCGGCGCCCATCTGGCCGATCGAGGCGAACTTCTCCCGGTAGGTGACGATCTGCTCCAGATCCTTGACCCGCGTGATGTCCACCATGTTGACCAGGGTGGACGGCCTCCCCTGGAAGTCGATCGGGATCGCGAGGCACTGAACCCATCGCTGCACGTACCTGCCCTTCCGGTCGGCCGGGAGGAAGAACCGCAGTTCCATTCCTTCGCGGAACAGCTCCCGGTTCCGGACGAGATCGCAGAACCGCTCGAACTTCGGGGCGTCCTCGGGATGGACCATCCCGAGGCGGCGGAAATCGACTCCCAGGGGGACGGAGCCCAGTATCCGCTCCTGTTCCGGGTTCCGCAAGAGGACGCGGCCGTCCTGGACGATCAACGTGCCCACGAGGGCGTGCTCCGCCATGGAACGGAACCGGTCCTCGCTCTGCCGGAGCGCCTCCTCCGCGACAAGTCTGTCCGAGAGTTGTTCCTTGAGGCGTTTGTTCGCGATCCGGAGATCCGCCGTGCGCTCGGCCACCCGCAACTCCAGGCCGTCCCGGGCGGCGCGGACCTCCTCCTCGCTTTTCTTCAGGTTCCGGAACATCACTGTGTAAGGCCGGATCAGGCCGGACGAGAGAATCGCCTTGTAGACCAGGTAGAACGAGACGACCTTCAGGTAGTGCCCTGCCACGCTATTGTAGACGAAGACGTCCGTGTAGAGTACGGCCGAAAGCTCCGCGGCGATCAGCAAGAGCACGGACAGCAGCAGCATCCGGAGCACATCCGGGTCGAACTGCCCGCGGACCCCCCAGAGATGCACGATGGAGAGGGCCAGGATTCCCGAAATGACATAGTCGCTCACGCTCTTCGCATGCGTCAGCCCTTTTCCGGGCACGTAGTAGTCCGGAAAGATTCCGAAATACACCGCTCCGAGAAGGGCGAGGGCGGCCGCGGCAAATGCGGCGAGGGTGAGCCCGGGGCGGACCCTGCGCGACACGAACAGCGGGGCCAGGAGAAGGGCGATGCTCTGAAGGTACCGGGCGGCGAACCAGAGCTCGATCGAGGAGCCGTGGCGTTCCCACGTGAAGACGCCCTTGAAGGACAGGGTGTGCACGTAGTCGATCGCCCCGACATTCAGGTAGGCGATCCCGAGGAACACGAAGTAGTGGTTGTCGATCAGCTTGCGGGCGTTCCACGTCAGCATGAAGATCCCGAAGGCGACGACGAAGCTGAACATCTCGGCGATGTCGTGGGCGAGGACCGGCGTCCGCCGGAACGCGACGTAGAGGGCAACGGCCGCGAGGAGGCCCGAGAATGCGAGGGGAAGCCATCTTTCTTGCGGGAGGAATTCCTTGTCTGCCGGGGATCCGGTCACGCGTCCCGTGTCTGACCTCTCGTCCATATTGCCGCCGGGCCGAAGAATTTCAATTCATATTGCCGGAACCTTGATTGATTCTACTCCTGATTACGTGGAATTGGCTGTCGGATCAGGGCGTTGGAGTGCAGGGACCCTTCGACGCGGTTCCGAGGGCCGCGAGGATCCGTTCCGCCTCCTCCCGCGGCAACTCCCCCGCGACGCCGGTCAGGCACCCCCCCGTGCCGGAGAGCCACAGTGGCCCGGACGGGAGGTCCGCCCGGTACAGCGACCCGGGGAGCTCCCGGAATCCCGGCAGCTCGCGGGACATCCGGGCAAGGCGCCCGGCGCCGGCAGGGACCAGGAGAACGCGGACACGGTCGGGAGGGGGGATTCGACGCGCCTCGAACCCCGGCGCGAGGCATTCGTACCCGAGAATGGCCCTCTTCTGGTAGATGATCGAGCCGGCCACCCGTCCCGGGAGACCGTCGAGCGCCTGCGCCTCGCCCGGGGGGGAACCGCTCCCCGGGAGGAGCGCGGCGACGGCGGACGCCAGGTCGACCACGTCCCCCCGCGACCGCTCCCCCGGCTTCGCGCGCAGGCGGACGAACGTGTCGCCCCGAAAAAAATCGGCGGAGGTGTCGGAAACGACGGCCTCGGAGGACGGCAGGCGGAGAACCTCCTGGTCCGGGTACCGGTGCTGGGACCAGATCCCGTATGCGTCCCGGGGGGAATCCATCCGGTACAGCTCCAGCCGGACCTCGCCGGCCGGCGCGCCGGCGCGGGCCACGACGGCGACGGTGAGAAGCCGCATGCCGTACGGGAGGAACAGCTCGGCCTCCCCGTCGATTTCCTCGTACAGTGTGTCGGGGCCGAAGACCCTCGGCGGCTCGACCGGTTTCCACGCCCCGGCGGCCGCGAGGGCGGCGACGGCGGGATGGGGGGCGGCATCGGAAGCCGCGGCCGTCCCCGGCGCCGCGAGGAGGAGCGCCAGGAAGAGGAGCGCCACCGTCCCGGTCACCCCGAGAGGCGCGCGTGGGCTTCCCGCGCGAGGCGCCGGACCGGCAGGGCCAGCCGGCAGTCGACGAGGCACCGTTCGCAGTCGCCGCACGCCCCGGCGTTCCGGCCCGGCGGGAGGGACCGGTAGGCGCTTCGCGCGAGCCCCTCCTCGCGGTACCCCTCGAGGTACGTGAGGGACCGCAGCACGGATGGGACCTCCACCCCGCGGGGGCAGATGCCCCCGCATGCGCCGCACAGGCCGCAATGGCGGTCGCCGACCTCCAGCGCGTAGCGCCGCAGGGCGACCCGGTCCGCAAGCGAGAACCGCTTCCCGCGGGCGCCGATATTGTCCTCGACCTGGGCGTAGCTCGTCATGCTCGGAATCGTGGTGGCCATCCCGGGGTTGGCGAGAACCCAGGCGAGGGCCGCCTGGTGCGGGCTCATGCCGCCGGTCGGGGAGTCGTAGCCGCCGGCCTGCGTCTTCATCCCGATGATGCCGACGCCGGACTCCCCGACCGACCGGATCGTGTTCGAGAGCCCCTCGCTCAGGCCCAGCGCGCCCTTCACCCTCGCCGTGACGCCCGAGTCGGAGCGGAAGTTGTACGCCACCAGGACCGTCTTGTAGAATCCGTGCTTCCGGACGGCGTGCAGGACGGCTTCCTGCCCGCTGTGGGTGGTGACCCCCGCGACCCGGACCTTCCCCTGATCGATCAGCTTCTGGAACGCCTCGCGGGCGCGCCCGTCGGTCACCTCGCCCTCCGAGCGGATCCCGTGGAGCTGGAGGATGTCGATCACGTCGACCTTCAGGGACCGCAGGCTGTTCTCGGCGGAGCGGACCATCTGGTCCACCGGGCCGATGTGGACCTTGGTGGCCAGCACCACCTTGTCGCGGATGCCTTCGAGCGCCCTCCCGACGATCCGCTCGTTCTCGCCCCCCATGTAGCAGTCCGCCGTGTCCACGTAGTCGACGCCGCGCTCCGCGACGGCGAACCGGATCACCTCCGGGTCGCGGGTGATCATCGCGCCGAACCCCACAGTGGACACGGTGAATCCCGTCCTGCCAAGGGGGCGTTTCTCCGCCGCCTGCGGGGGGGACGAAGGCGCGGCAGGCGCCGTTTCCGCGGAGGCGGACCGCAACAGGGGGGCGCCCGCGGCGAGCCCCGCCGCCGTCCCTGCGATCTTCAGGAACTCCCTGCGGCTGGTTTCGCAAGGTTCCATCTCAGGACCTCCCCGGGTGGTTATTCAGGATTTCTTCTCCGGCTCGACGAGCCTCGGCGTGCCGACGGTGTACCCCGCGTCGTTGAGCGCCTTGATGATGGCGTCGAGCCGCTTCGGGTCGTCCACCTTCACCGTGACGGTGTGGCTCGTCATGTCGGACTCGGCGGAGAGGACCCCGGGGACTGCCTGGACGGCCGCACGGGCCGTCGCGGCGGTGCCGCCTCAGACGATCCCCGGCGCCGGGAGGACGTACGTCGCCTCGGCGAACGCCGTGGTGGACAGGGCGAGAAGAAGGGAAAGCAGGAGAGGGGCGGAACGGAGCGCGCGTCGCATGGCGAACCTCCCGTGGCGTAATCTCGCGACAACGGTTCTCATTATAGCCGGGGAAAGAAGAAAGGGGGACGGCCCTTGGTGCCGCCCCCCCCCCGGGACGTTCGTTCGACGCCGTCCGCGTCACTTCGACGCGGTTTTCTTCTGCATGGCGTCGTCGAGGAGCTTGATCCCCTTCTTCGACTCCTCGACCGACCTCGTCAGCGACTCCCGCGCGAGCGAGGGGTTGTGGAAGCCGTCGGAGTTCTCCGCCGTCCACCACTCCCACAGGACGTGCGCCTTCTGGTGCTGTTCCTGCGCCTCCTTGATGACGGCGGGGTCCACCCCCGCCTTCTTCGCCTCGACGATCTTGTCGATCAGCGCCGAGAGCCAGAATTCTGCCTTCCGCATCTTCCCCTTCGTGAAGTTGCGGATCGAGTCGATCTCGTAGACCGCCTGCGCCTCCGTAAGCTTCGGGTGGCAATTCGAGGTCAGGCACGTCTGCTTCAGGTAATTCTTCGGGCTGGTCTGCCAGTGGGAGGTGTACACTTCCCCCATCGCGTTCCTGATCCTGGGCATATGGCAGTTGTTGCAGCTGGCCCCCGCCTTGTCGTGCACCGAGTTCCAGTACGTCTCCGCCTCGGGGTGCTGCGCCTTCCACAGCAGTCCGCCCGTCAGCCCGTGCTTGAAGTCGCGGAAGCCCAGGGCGTTGTAATGGTCGTTGATCGAGAGGACGTTCTTGAACGGGAAGTGGTTCGTCCGCTGGTCGGCGGCCTTGATGGAGTATTCACCCGTCTTCGGGTCGAACCCCGGGTTGCAGTTGTACTCCACGTGGCACTGCCCGCACTGGAGCTTGGCGTCGTACTTCTCCAGCATCGCGATCTTGCGGTAGCCGCCGCGG
>Ga0316603_10000763_pt1 | contig 16436 bp, 10 predicted proteins | sample OWC_soil_day10_n_FD_207649 | JGI IMG/M metagenome (GOLD analysis project Ga0316603, IMG submission 207649) | Wetland soil microbial communities from Old Woman Creek delta, Ohio, United States - OWC_soil_day10_noCT | ecosystem: Environmental > Terrestrial > Soil > Wetlands | place: USA: Ohio... | reverse complement strand
ATTGTCTGAACACGATTTAAATGATTACAAGATGGACAAGATTTTTAATGAGAATGAAGAAATAAATGCCTTAACCCATAAGATTATTGGGTGTGCCATGCAGGTACATCGTGTATTGGGCAATGGTTTTCAGGAGGTTATTTATCAACGATCATTAGCTATTGAAATGCGCTATGCAGGTATGGAATTTGAACGTGAAAAAGAAATGAAAATTTATTATCGTAATGAAGAAGTGGGAACAAGGCGCGTTGATTTTTTTGTGGAAAACAAGGTTATGGTCGAACTTAAGGCACTTGAAAAGCTGGAAGATGTACATAAAGCCCAAGCAATAAATTATTGTGAGGCATACAATATAGCTGATGGTCTATTGATAAACTTCGGTGGTAAAAGTTTGGATTTTAAAAGGGTTTATAATAAAAATCTTGTTAATCCAAAACACGATTTTAAAGATTAGCAGGATACACAAGATTCTGAATAATTATAAAACAACTAAAAAAACATCATTATAGAAAATCTTGATAATCAAACAATCAAGTAATCGTGTTCAGACAATGTGTCAAGATGAGCAATAAACAAAAAATCCGTACATTTGCAACATGTTATATTACAGAAGAAAAATATTATTAGCACTACTCGAAGTATTCGATGGGCAATTAACTGCAAAAAGTTTGCAGAAATACCTGTTTCTGTTTACCCGTGCTCAATCAGTGAAAGCATTTGATTTTATACCTTACCGTTACGGCTGTTTTTCGTTTCAGGCTAATCAGGATTTGTTCACGATGGAGAAGTACGGTTATCTGGAAATTTCCGAAGAACAAAACGGAAGATTTATAAAACTGAAACAGGAGGGGCAATACCTGACATTGCTGGATATGTTCGACCGTCAGGCACTATTCGATGTAAAAGCTGAATTTGGCACATTGAATCAAACCGATTTGATACGCCACACTTACCAAAAATACCCCTATTTTGCTATTAATAGTGCCATTGCACATGAACTTCTCACCAAAGATGAGTTGGCATTGGTCGAAAAACAAAAACGTACGTTTACTGAACCGCAGTTATTTAGTATCGGTTACGAAGGCATCACACTTGAAACCTATATAAACAAGTTGATAATAAATGATGTGCATGTACTTTGTGATGTACGTAAAAATGCCTTCAGTCAGAAATACGGATTTTCGAAAAGTCAATTGCAAAAAGCCTGCACAGGTGTTGGCATTCAATATGTGCATGTGCCGGAGTTAGGAATAGAATCGGAACAGCGTCTCGATTTACGTTCGCAGACCGATTACGATATATTGTTCGAGCGTTACGAAAAAACAACTTTGATAAACAACCACAGCGCATTACTAAAAGTAAAAGCGTTGATTGATAGCGACAAACGGGTTGCCCTTACCTGTTTCGAGAAAAACCCGCTGCAATGCCATCGCTCCCGCGTTGCTAAAGCGTTGATGCTGTTGCCCGATATTAACTATACGTTTAAACCCCTTTAAAATGGCGTTAACCAAAGTCCTAATTACCGTGAAAACTTATCCCACCTTGTCGGAAAAATACGATGAGTTGGTTTGTACCGCTGGTTTTAAGGAAGATGGTTCATGGGTTCGTATTTTTCCTGTTCCTTTCCGTAAACTCAATTACCAGAATCAGTACGAAAAATGGCAATGGATAGAAATTGACTTGGTAAAGAATAAATCCGATTTTCGTCCTGAGAGTTATCGCCCAACAGATTTAGACAAAGAAATCAGAATATTAGATAAAGTTGATACCAAATATGACTGGGGTAAAAGAAAATTGCTGATTGGAGATAAGATTTGGTATAATATGACTGAATTAATCGCTGATGCGAAAGATCCTCAAACCGGAACTTCATTAGCCATTATAAAACCAAAAGAGATAATTGATTTTGTTTGGAAACAATGCGACAGGGAATGGGATAGAAATATAATGGATACGGTTATAGCCAACAAATCACAAGGAAGCTTATTTGATGAAGCCGAAACCCGAATGGTTTTTAAAGTGGTAAAAAAAATACCCTACGAATTCTCTTATATATTCACTACGGAGGATGGTAAAAAAAGAACCATAATGATTGAGGACTGGGAATTAGGTGCATTATATTGGAAATGTTTGGAAAATGCAAATGGCAGCGAAGAAGAAGCCTGTAAAAAAGTGAAAGAGAAATACCTGGATTATATGTGGCATCAGAGAGATTTACACTTCTTTATGGGAACAACCAAGCAGTTTCATAATGTCAGTCCCAATCCATTTATTATCATTGGTACATTTTACCCTCCAAAAATCGACACACAACAATTGTCTTTATTTTAAATCAACCTAATGAAACCAATCACCGAAGATAAAATAGAAACCTTTGCCATAGAAGTGCTTCAATCTATTGGTTGGGAGTATGTGCATGGGTTGGCTATTGCTCCCGGAGCAGAGCAAGCCGAAAGAGAGAGTTTTGAACAAATTATTCTTATCGAAAGGTTGCGCAAGGCGGTGGCTGTTTTAAATCCTGATATTCCACACGATGCGCAAGAGCAAGCCATACAAAAGGTGTTGCGCATTTATTCGCCCGAATTATTGCACAACAACGAGAGCTTTCATCAGTTGTTGGTAGAAAAAATAAAAATCCCTTATCAGCAAAATGGTTTCGAACGCAGTTACGAAGTAGCATTGGTGGATTTTGAAAATCCAATGAACAATACCTTTCTGTGTGTAAATCAATATACCATTGTAGAAAAGAATCAAAACAAACGCCCTGATATTTTATTGTTTGTAAACGGGATTCCTTTGGTAGTGATTGAACTGAAAAATGCTACTGATGAACATGCTACCATACGTAAAGCATTTGACCAGTTACAAACCTACAAAGCCACTATTCCAAGCCTATTTACTTATAATGCCATATGTGTAATATCCGATGGTCATGAATGTAAAGCAGGTAGTTTGTCGGCAGGCTTTTCCCGTTATATGGCATGGAAAACAGCCGACGGCAAAAAAGAGGCATCACGCTTTAGTCCTCAGCTAGACATTCTGCTGAACGGAATGCTGAACCCTTCCACGCTATTGGATTTGGTTCGTAATTTTATTGTTTTCGAAAAAAACAAAAAGGAAGATACCAAAACAGGTATTACACAAATTGAAACCGTTAAGAAATTAGCGGCTTACCATCAGTATTATGCAGTAAACAGAGCTGTTCAATCATCTATTGTTGCATCTGGCGCAAAAGGCGATAAACGAGGTGGCGTGGTTTGGCATACACAAGGTTCAGGCAAAAGTTTAAGCATGGTTTTTTATTCGGGCAAACTGATTACGGCACCCGAAATGCAAAACCCCACTATTTTAGTAATTACAGACCGTAATGATTTGGACGACCAGCTTTTCGACACTTTTGCCAACTCTAAACAACTGCTTCGCCAGGAACCTGTTCAGGCAAAAGACCGGGAACATTTGAAAGAATTATTGAAAGTGGCAAGCGGTGGTATTGTATTTGCCACCATTCAAAAGTTTTTGCCTGATGCTTCGTCAAGCACTGTTTACGAGCAATTGACAGGCCGATGTAATGTAGTAGTGATTGCTGATGAAGCCCACCGTACACAATATGGTTTTGAAGCATCAATAAAAGAAATAAAAGACAAAGAAACCAAAGAGAAAATAGGTCAACGTATAGCCTATGGTTTTGCCAAATATATGCGCGACGCTTTGCCAAATGCAACTTATATTGGTTTTACAGGCACACCTATTGAAGGAACAGACATAAATACACCTCAGGTATTCGGACAATATGTGGATGTCTATGATATTTCGCAAGCGGTTGCCGATGGTGCAACGGTTCGTATTTATTACGAAAGCCGGTTGGCCAAGGTAAATCTGGATGAAGAAGGTAAACGACTGATAAAAGAGTTTGAAGAGAGTTTAGACCAGGATATAGATGTTACCTACCAACAGAAAGCTAAAGCTAAATGGACCACCTTAGAATCCATAGTTGGAAGCGAAAGAAGATTAAAGAACTTAGCCAACGACATTGTAAATCACTTTGAACAACGTCAGAAAGTATTTGATGGCAAGGCTATGATTGTGTCCATGAGTCGTAGAATTGCAGTCGAATTATATAAAGAAATTGTCATGTTGAAACCCGAATGGCATGAAGATGATTTCAACAAGGGAGTGCTGAAAGTGGTGATGACTTCTTCGTCATCGGATAAAATGGAATTTGACGAAGAAGACCCGACAGCTTTGGTTATTCCAAAACACATGCGAACCTCCAAAGCGGATAGAAAAATTCTTTCGGACAGAATGAAAGATGAAAACGATGTATTAAAGTTGGTTATTGTCTGCGATATGTGGCTCACCGGTTTTGATGCGCCTTGTTTGAATACCTTGTACATTGATAAACCCATGAAAGGACACAACCTGATGCAAGCCATTGCAAGGGTAAACCGTGTATATAAAGACAAACCTGGCGGATTAATCGTTGATTATCTGGGAATAGCGAGCGACTTAAAAAAGGCACTTTCTTTTTATTCCTCTGCAGGTGGTAAAGGCCAACCAACGCTGGATATCGAAAAAGCCATTGAGTTGATGAATGAAAAATATGAAGTCGTTCAACAATTCTTTAATGAAAAAGCAAAAACACAAAAGAATATTGTTGCCGAAGAACCTGAGGCTTATTATGTCAATAGCTTTAAGTTTAATTATAAACGCTTTTTTGAGGTTGAAGCAAAAGAAAAGCTATCCATCATTTTGCAAGCCGAAGAACATATTTTAGGGTTGGAAGATGGCAAAACCAGATTTATCAGGGAAGTAACTTTATTGAGTCAGGCCTTTGCATTGTCAATTCCCAATGAAAATGCAATGAAAATAAAGGATGATATTGCTTTCTTTCAGGCAGTAAAAGCACGATTGGTAAAATTTGAAGGTACCGGAGGTGGAACTGGCAGAACAAATACCGAAATTGAAACTGCCATCAAACAAATTGTTGATGAAGCGTTGAGTTCCGATAAGGTAATTGATATTTTCGAAGCAGCAGGTATTGAAAAGCCCGAAATATCAGGGTTGGAAGTTCTTTCTGATGAATTCCTTCAGGAAGTTAAAGGGATGAAACATCAAAATCTGGCTCTGGAATTGCTGAAAAAACTGTTGAATGACGAAATAAAAATTCGCTCAAAAACTAATCTCGTAAAGAGTAAAAAACTGTTGGAAATGTTGGAAGGTGCAATAAAACGTTACCAAAACAATTTGCTGACAACGGCTGAAATAATCCAGGAACTCATTAATATCGCTAAAGAAATCAAAGAAGCCGACAAAGAGGGTGAACGACTTGGGTTAACCAAAGATGAAGTTGCTTTTTACAATGCCTTAGAAGTAAACGACAGTGCTGTATTGGTTTTAGGAGATGACCAACTAAGAGATATTGCACGTGAAATAACTGAAAAGGTAAAAGCAAATGCTACTATCGACTGGACAATTCGCGAAAGTGCAAGAGCTAAGTTGATGGTATTGGTAAAACGTACACTCACGAAATGGGGATACCCGCCCGATAAACAACCTAAAGCTATAGAAACGGTTTTAAAACAAGCTGAACTTATGGCAGATTTCTTTACACAAGAATAAAAAATAAAAGACAAAGTCAGCACTGAGCAGGTCTTTAATTTTCAATGAAGCTTTATCATCAAATCTCCATTCAATGAAGGTTAATTAGTATTTAATAGTGGCTAAGTCAAAGAATGAGAGCGGACAGGTTTTCAAAACCTTTTGACGTATTTACTTACAATCTGCATTGTACGTAGATGTGTGGAGTCTGGAATTGTTTTGAAAATGCAGAATTACTGACACAAAATTAAGATTAACCGGAAAAATCTTCCGCAATCATCGCTCTCCCTCCCTGGAGGGAGCCGGAGGGAGGTCTGGCTTCTGAAACAAACACTAAGCTCAATCTCCGCATAATCCTGAATTTTATTTACTTTTTTTGTAAAACTATTTCAGGACAAGGAATGTATAAAATCATATTTCTATCAATTTCAAACAATTAAAATTTACTTTTATGAAAAAGATTATTTTCGGACTATTTGTTCTTTTTCTTTCACAAATGAGTTTTTCTCAGGTTTCAAAAGACAATATCATAATTGATTCTGTTTCAGTTACAAAGAGCTATGTTTATTGCGAGATTGTAGGTACTGCAGGTCTGCTTAGTACCAAAGTTAAAATTGATATTGACTATGGTCAGGAAGTTAGTTTCTGGAATCAAGACAGAAGACTGAAGGATGAAAATGGAAAATCAATAAAATTCAACTCGATGGTTGATGCTCTCAATTATATGGGAACATTGGGTTGGGAATTTGTTCAGGCTTATGTAGTTACTATTCCGTCAATGGGATCACAACAAAATGTTTATCATTGGCTCCTAAAGAGAGAGTTGTTGAAATAATGGTCTTTCTTCCTGAATCTTGTTTGCTTTTTTGTAAGCCTTCATCAGGAAAAGACGCATACTTAATCGCAAACAGCAAAAAGTCCCCCAAGGGGGATTTAGCGGGCTTTCTTTCAAATTCTTTACTTCAATCTAAAACATATACCCCGTTTTGTTGTTATTTTTGCTGAATCTTATTTCGGAGTTATTGTTGTCCGATAAAAAACACAAAACGTCTGTAATTTGCTGTAATCGAAATAAATAAGAATATTAAGCCCCGCCAGGGCTTGCTTTCCTGTCGTTACCAAATCACTACAAATATTTTGCAACGCTGTTGCAAGAACAGCCACAGAGTGGCTAAATCTTTGTAGTAAGATGTGAAAAATTTAATTTCTTGCCACAGAGTGGCAAGAAATTAAATTTTATCGGACAATAGTGTTTCGGAGTATCAAACTTCCTTTTTTCAGGTAAAAGACCTGTTGTAAAAAATGCCCGGGAGAGATAAAAGCAGTTGACAACACTTTATTCATTGCATTACTAAAATTGAAGAAAAACAATAAACACAGTACTCCGGATGCTCCGCGTCCGGCAAAATCAAATATTTTCAACATACTGAAACCCTACAAGGGAATGATCTCGGTATTGTTGCTACTCGCGTTGCTGGGCAATTCGGTCAACCTGGTCATCCCCAAAATCATATCTCACGGCATCGACAGCTATTCGCACGGTAATTTTTCGTACAGCCGGGTCATGCTTCTGTTTTTTGCCGCTTCCTTTTTTATCCTGCTGTTTACTTTTCTGCAGAGTGTTGTGCAGACCTATGCCTCGGAGCGGGTGGCGCGTGATTTGCGTCAGCAGCTTTCCGAAAAGATTTCACGGCAGAGTTACCGGTTTATTCAGCAGGCCAATCCTTCCAAACTGCTAACCAACCTCACCTCCGATGCCGACTCAGTGAAAATGTTTGTCTCGATGGCGATTGTTTCCATTGCTTCTTCGCTGTTTATCATCATTGGAGCAGGTGCGCTGCTTATCTCCATCGATTGGAAGCTTGCACTGGCTGTGCTGGCGGTATTGCCGGTTATCTCCGTTGCCTTTATGCTGGTATTCAAACGGCTCCGGGTCTATTTCAAACGCAGCCGCGAGATAGTGGACTGGCTGAACCGGATCATCAACGAGAGCATCACCGGAGCCATGCTTATCCGGGTACTGAACGCGCAGATGCCCGAATACAACAAGTTTCTGGAGGCCAACACGCAGGCCCGCGATAACGGGATGGCCATTCTGCGGCTTTTCGCCACCCTGATGCCGGTGGTAACCTTTATCGGCAATATGGCTTCGCTCACCATTCTGGCCCTCGGCGGGCATTTCGTCATCAACGGCAGTATGACGCTGGGCGATTTTACCGCTTTCAGCTCGTATCTGTCACTGCTTATTTTTCCCATCATGGTGATCGGCTTTATGAGCAATTTTATTGCCCAGTCGTCGGCTTCGTACGGTCGCGTCATGGAGGTGACGAATACCCCCGAAACAGCAGATACCGGAACCATCAGCAAACAGCTGGCGGGATTTGTTGAAGTGAAAAACCTGTCGCTCAGCTATAGCGGGAAACCGGTGTTGGAAAATATAAACTTTCAGATTAAGCCCGGAACACGAACTGCCATTATCGGTCCGACGGCTGCCGGGAAAACGCAGCTGCTTTACCTGCTGACGGGATTGACCAAACCGGACAACGGACAGATTTTGTTTGATGGAATTGAACTCAGTGAATATGATAAAAACTCGTTTCAGCGCCAGATAGGTTTTGTCTTCCAGGACAGCGTGATGTTCAACATCAGTCTGCGTGAAAATATTGCCTTCAACGAAGAGGTGACGAAAGACGCGATGAACAAAGCCATCGAAACTGCCGAACTGAAAGATTTTATTGATTCGCTGCCCGAAGGTCTGGATACGATTGTAAGCGAACGGGGCACCAGTCTGTCGGGCGGACAGAAACAGCGCATCATGCTTGCCCGCGCGCTGGCTCTGAACCCGATGATACTGATGCTCGACGATTTTACGGCGCGGGTCGATAATCTGACCGAACAGAAAATTCTGAACAATGTGGAGCGTAACTACCCCGATCTGACACTGATATCGGTGACGCAGAAAATCGCTTCCGTGCAGCATTACGGACAGATACTGCTGCTCGAGGAAGGTGAACTGCTCGCGGGGGGAAGTCACGATTACCTCATGCAGAACAGCCCCGAATACATTCAGATTTTTAATTCACAACAAAGTACCCATCTTTACGACAAACAGTATGAGCCACTATAATCTGAACATACAACCGGGAAACCGCACGGAAGTGAAGCCGGGCGCGTGGATTACACTGAAACGACTGATGACTCTCGTGGGACAGGAAAGACGAAACCTGTACATTGCCATGATCTTTATCTTTGTCAATTCAGGTCTGAATCTGGTGGCTCCCTATCTGATCGGTAAAACGGTGGACTTGTACGTGGTTACGCATCAGTACGATGGTTTGATCCGTAATTCTATCATCCTCTTTGTGGTTTTTTGTCTGGCGGTTGTCAGCGGATATACACAGGCTCAGCTCATGGGCAGGGTGGGGCAGCGCATGCTTTACAACCTGCGGAATAATATCTTCAGTAAACTGCAGGAGCTACCCATCGATTTTTTCAATCAGAATAAAGCCGGTGACCTCATCTCGCGCCTTAATAATGATACCGACAAAATCAATCAGTTCTTCTCACAGTCGCTCGTACAGTTTATGTCGGGTATCTTTGTCATGATGGGCGCTATGGTTTTCTTGCTCAGCATCAATTTTCGGCTTGCGCTGGTATCGCTGTCACCGGCATTGCTGTTGCTGATCTTTACCAAACTGGTTTCGCCGTGGGTGAAAAAGCGGAATGCCCTCAGTATGAAAAGTACGGGAAATCTGAGCGCCGAAATACAGGAGAGCCTGAACAATTTCAAGATGATCGTAGCTTTCAACCGGCGCGATTATTTCCGGCGGAAATTTGAGGAAGTGAACGAAGATAATTACAAAAATGCCATCCGTGCAGGCATCGCCAATAATATTTTCATGCCGGTGTACGGCTTCTTCTCCAACATCGGTCAGATGGTGGTGCTGGTTCTGGGAATTTATATGATAACAGCGGGACAATTTACAGTGGGATTGCTTATCAGTTTTCTGGCATACATCCTGCAGTTTTACAATCCGTTGCGGCAGATTGCGGCACTGTGGGCTAATTTTCAGGTGGCGCTGGCAGGCTGGGACCGCATTTCTCAGATACTCTCACTGGAAAACAACCTGTACCTGTTGCCAGCGCAGACAATGCAGAAAGATCAAAGCCTGGTATCCTTCCGGAATGTTACCTTCGGTTATGCACCCGACAAAGAGATACTGAGTAATGTTAGCTTTGAACTGGAGGCCGGGAAGACATACGCGTTTGTTGGACCCACGGGAGGCGGCAAAACGACCACCGCTTCGCTGATGGACCGGCTCTACGATACCACTTCGGGTCAGATTTTGCTTTACGGCATGGATATTCGCTCCATCGATCCCGCGACACTGGCCGCTAAGATAGGTTTTATCCTGCAGGAACCGGTACTTTTTACAGGAACGATACGGGATAATATCCTGTACGGGAATGAATGTTTTCTGCCCCTGTCGGACGAGGAGCTGATGCAGGAGATGAAAGAAGTAGGTCTTGATGGATTGCTCGGCAGGTTTGAGGGCGGTCTCCATGCCGAAATAAAACCAACTGGTGAAAGCCTCAGCCTGGGTCAGAAACAAATCATCGCTTTTATCCGGGCTGTCATCCGCCGCCCTAATCTGCTGATACTCGATGAAGCAACCGCCAATATTGATACGGTGACTGAACAACTCCTGGATGAAATTTTGCGTAAACTGCCACAAACAACCACAAAAATCATCATTGCTCACCGCCTGAATACCATCGAAAGTGCCGATGAAATATTTTTCATCAATTCCGGTACCATTACCCGGGCAGGTTCTTTCAACGATGCCGTCAGTCTGCTCCTGCAGGGTAAAAGGGAAAGCTGATGATAACGTCAGTCTCTCAGCCACGACCTGCTTGTGATTTGCTTTGAAGATAAAAATATATTCAAAATGTCGCACTTGTAGTGCAGAAGTGAATAATCGCTCCTTTCCTTTTTTAGCCGTTGAAAATTACTCCTATCTTTGCCACTTAAAATATAAGACGATTTTATGGTTTCTGTGGATGGATTGGCGGTAGAGTTTGGCGGTTCTACGCTTTTTTCGGATGTTTCTTTTGTGATAAACCCCAAGGACAGAATTGCTCTGATGGGTAAGAACGGTGCAGGTAAATCGACTCTGTTGAAAATTCTTGCCGGAGTTCGTGAACCTACCAGGGGTCAGGTTACCACTCCAAAGGATTTCACCATCGCTTACCTCCCGCAGCACATCAAAACCAACGACAGCCGAACTGTTTTTGAAGAAACAGCGCAGGCTTTTGCCAGGCTTCACGAGCTGGAAAACAGAATAGCATACATCAATGAGCAACTGACCATTCGCACGGATTACGAGTCGGATGAGTATATGCAGCTGATTGAGGAAGTTTCGGCACTGAGCGAGAAATTTTACAGCATCGAGGAAACCAATGTTGATGAACACATAGAGAAAACCCTGCTTGGTCTTGGTTTCGAACGGGAAGATTTCAACCGGAATACTGCCGAATTCAGTGGCGGCTGGCGCATGCGCATCGAACTGGCAAAAATTCTGCTGCAAAATCCGGATGTGATCCTGCTCGACGAACCAACCAATCACCTGGATATCGATTCGGTGCAGTGGTTTGAGGATTTTCTGATTAATACGGCAAAAGCCGTGGTGCTTATTTCGCACGACCGTGCATTTGTGGATAATGTTACTACCCGGACCATTGAAGTGACGATGGGACGTATTTACGATTATAAAGCGACCTACTCCCACTACCTTGAACTCCGCAAGGAACGGCGCGAGCAACAGCAGAAGCAGTACGACGAACAGCAGAAGATGATTGCCGAAACGCAGGAGTTTATTGAGCGTTTCAAGGGGACATATTCCAAAACCCTTCAGGTGCAGTCGCGGGTAAAAATGCTCGAAAAACTGCAAATCATCGAAGTGGACGAACAGGATACCTCCGCGCTGCGATTGAAATTTCCGCCTTCGCCGCGCTCGGGAAACTATCCGGTGATAGCCGAAGGGGTTGGTAAAGCATACGGAGAAAAACGGGTATTTGCCAATGCTGATTTCACCATCGAACGCGGACAGAAACTGGCTTTCGTGGGTCGCAACGGCGAAGGAAAATCGACCATGGTCAAATGTATCATGGGTGAAATAGAACATGAAGGAAAGCTGACACTCGGGCATAACGTGAAAATCGGTTACTTTGCCCAAAATCAGGCATCGCAGCTTGACGAAGAGCTGACCGTGTTTCAGACTATCGACGATATTGCCGTGGGTGACATCCGTACAAAAGTCCGTGATTTACTGGGTGCATTCATGTTCGGACGTGATGATGTGGATAAAAAGGTGAAAATCCTTTCGGGAGGTGAACGAACCCGGCTGGCTATGATACGCCTGCTGCTCGAGCCGGTCAACCTGCTCATACTCGACGAACCGACCAATCACCTGGATATGCGCACAAAAGATATTCTGAAACAGGCGCTGACTGACTTTGACGGAACGCTTATCGTGGTTTCGCACGACCGCGATTTTCTCGACGGACTGGTTACGAAAGTGTACGAATTCGGACACCACCGGGTAACAGAGCATCTCGAAGATATCTACGGCTTCCTGGCGAAAAAGAAAATGGAAAGCTTGCGTGAAATTGAAAGCCGGATCAATCAGGAATAATAGTAATAAATCCCTTTCAGGAGGGTTGAGTTGATAAATAAATTCCCGTAAAAAGGTTGGGAGATTAAATTTTTAAAAAAATATACCTGTGAAAAAGACTGCTGTATTTTTATTCATCATTTTTATTTTACCTGTAATGGTAGTTGGTCAGGTTTCTTTTGGAAAACCTGAGAAAATAAATCAGAACTGGCGCTTTGTCCTTCAGGATGTTAAGGATGGTCAGGAAAAGAACTTCAACGACGCGCGCTGGCAGAAAATTGATTTGCCGCACGACTGGAGTGTGAAAGGACAGTTAAGCCCTACTCTTGCCAGTTGCACAGGTTATCTGCCCGGCGGAACAGGCTGGTATCGTAAAAATTTAAATATTCCGAAAGATAAAGAGAACGAAAAAGTCTATCTTTATTTTGAAGGAGTTTATAACCGGAGCGAAGTCTTTGTGAATGGTCATTCTGTTGGCAAACGGCCCAACGGATATATTTCATTCCTGTATGACATCACTCCCTATGTTGCTTTTGGCGAAGATAATGTCATTGCTGTCAGGGTTGATCACAGCCGTTCGGCCGATTCCCGCTGGTATACCGGTTCCGGAATTTACCGGAATGTATGGGTGGTTTACTCCAATCCGGTGCATTTTGCACAGTGGGGAATGTATGCCTATCCGACACGGAACAAAAATCAGCATTCGCTCAATGTGGAAGTTGAAGTTGAAAATACAAGTTCCGAAGCCCGTAACCTTCAGGTAGTGAATGAACTGGTAGATAAGAACCGGAAAGTGGTTGCCAGAAGCAGTAAGAAAATTCAGACACCGGCTAACCAGTCGGTAAAACTTACCGAAATTCTGAAAGTGAAAAATCCGGAGCTATGGAGCCTTGATAATCCCTGTTTATATGAACTGAAAACCACCTTGATGCAGGACGGAAAGGTAATTGACGCGACTGTAACAAATACCGGTTTCAGATATTTTACGTTTGACCCCGATCACGGTTTTTCGCTGAACGATACCCGGATGAAAATGAAGGGTGTATGTCTGCATCACGATGCCGGTGTACTGGGTTCGGCGGTTTACAGAGATGTGTGGAAACGCAGGCTGCTGAATTTGAAGGAAATAGGCGTAAACGCAATCCGGACAAGTCATAATCCTCAGTCACCCGAAATTTATCAACTTTGTGATGAACTGGGCTTGCTTGTGATCAACGAAGCATTCGACGAATGGGAATTTCCGAAGAGAAAATGGCTGGAAGGCTGGAACAAGGGAACCCCCGGTTTTCAGGGCTCATTTGATGTCTTCGAAGAATGGGGCGAAAAAGACATAGCAGATATGGTGAGAAGAGATCGCAATCATTTATCGGTTTTTGCCTGGAGTATTGGCAATGAGGTGGACTATCCCAACGATCCGTACTCACATCCCGCACTCAACGGCAGTAAGAGCGGATTTACACAACCGATTTATGGCGGATACAAGAAAGATGCTCCTGATGCCATGAGATTAGGTGTTATTGCCAAAAAACTCGTTGCCGCAGTAAAAAAATACGATAAATCCCGACCTGTTACTGCCGGACTTGCAGGTGTCGCCATGTCCAATGAAACTGAATATCCCGGAGCGCTGGATATCGCCGGGTACAACTATACGGAGAGTATGTACGACACCGATCATAAGAAATATCCCCGGAGAGTTATCTTTGGAAGTGAAAACAGACATGAACTGAGTGCCTGGAAGTCGGTAAGAGATAAAGAATTTATTTTCGGACAATTTCTCTGGACAGGCATTGATTACCTGGGCGAATCGGGCAGCTGGCCATCAAGAGGCTTTTATGCAGGATTGCTCGATTTCGGAGGTTTTGTCAAGCCACGCGGTTATTACCGTCAATCTTTGTGGCTGGATAAACCGATGGCCTACCTGGGAACCTATCCGACACCCGTCAGAGGCAGTCGTTCGCAGATGAAAGACGTGTGGTCGCAGCTTGATGCCGAAAATGCCGGCAATTATGAGGAGAAAGTGCCATCGATGGATGCCTGGCCTGTATGGAACTACCAGAAAGGTCAGATGATCCGCGTGGTTTGCTATACCAATGCTCCAAAAGCCAGACTCCTGCTGAATGACAGAGAAGTTGGAAAAACACAGGCATATAACGACAATACCGGCATTATTTTCTGGGATATTCCTTACGAAGCGGGAGCCTTGACGGTGATAGGGCTGGATAAAAATGATAACGAAATCAGCAGAAATCAAATTCAATCGTCGAAACAACCTTATGCGCTGAAAATAATCTCAGCCGACGGAAATATTGCTAAAGATCAGGTAGCGCAAATCACGGTTCAGGTGGTGGATGAAAACGGCATTCCCGTGATGTTGTCTGATAACGAAATTACTTGCCGGATTGCAGGCGAGGGTCAACTGCTGGGACTGGAAGCCGGTGATAATGAAGATATGAGTGATTACACGGATAACAAACAGCGTGCCTATCACGGGAGAATTCTGGCATATATTAAACCCACAGATGACAAAGGCAGTATCAAAGTCAGATTTACATCACCCTGGCTGGAAACCACAGAAACGGATATTCAGATAAAGTGAGCCGGTAAAGAAGTAAAACAGCAGCACTAAAAACACTCCGGATGGTTTTGACACGTATATGATTTTGCCTGTTTCAGAACAGATATACACATCCGGGTTGTTTTCCGGTCATTTCTTGTTGTGTAAAATTTCAAAGAAAATGAAATCATTTCCGGATTGATTGTCTATCTTTGACGAAAAATTAATTCCTGAGTTTCAGATATTTTTCATTACTAATAACGAAGAAGAAATGACAAAAGAATGTAAGGGAAACACTAGCCCGTCGGGTGCCGTTTACGGTTTAGGTTTTATCGGTGCAGCCATTTATTTCATTTCACATGCCGCTACCTTTTGGGCGGGTGTCCTGGGATTTCTGAAAGCAATCGTATGGCCGGCATTGCTGGTATATGAAGCCTTTAAAAGTTTCGCCATGTAAGCAATTTTACAGCTGCAACCTGTTTTTCTTATTGTTTTTTACTCTGAATTGATTTTCAGGGCTGATTTTGATATGCAGCTGGTAAAGAATTTAGGCTAATCCTATTCGTGTAATTCCCGTAAACGACCATCTCTTATCACTCCAATTCACATTGTTGCATATGTCACATCAAAACGCTTCCGTAAAATCAATCCTTTTTGCCCTGCTGGCTAATCTGGGAATTGCCATTACCAAAACTGTTGCAGCAGTACTGACCGGTTCCGGTTCCATGCTGGCTGAGTCTATTCACTCCTATGCCGACTGCGGTAATCAGGGATTGCTTTTTCTGGGATTGAAAAAATCGAAAAAAGCTCCTGAAGAGGAACATCCCCTCGGACATGGGAAGGAAATTTATTTCTGGTCATTTATTGTTGCCCTGATGCTGTTTAGCATGGGCGGTTTATTTTCCATCTATGAAGGCATACACAAACTTAGTTCGCACGAAGGGCTGAAAAGTCCGATAATTGCCGTTGTTGTGCTGGTAATCAGCATGGTGCTCGAAGCGGCATCGCTGTATGGCTGCATTTCGCAGATCAATAAAATCAGGCAGGATATGTCGCTTTGGCAATGGCTGAAAAATACCCGGCAGAGTGAACTGGTGGTGGTTTTGGGTGAAGATGTGGCAGCCTTGTTCGGCCTTTTCTTCGCGCTTATTGCCGTAGTGCTTGCCATGATTACTGGCAACCCTGCCTGGGATGCTGTGGGCAGTATCGGAATTGGTACCCTGTTGATACTCGTTTCAGTTTTTCTGGCTGTCAAGGTCAAAGGACTGCTGGTGGGTCAGAGTGCCGATAAAGCTACCCGTGATGAAATTCAGAAGTATTTGCAGAGCAGATCCGAAGTGGATGAAGTGCTGAATGTAATCACCATGCAGATGGGTGAAAACATCATGGTCTCGATCAAAGCGCGAATGGTAAAAACCGATACGGCCGAAAGTCTGGTGCGAAATATTAATAGTTGTGAAGCGGGTCTGAAAGCCTCGAACAAAGCTATACAGTGGGTGTTTTTTGAACCCGATGTGGAAAAATAGCCGTTGAATTTTCAACCTGTTTAGTTATTAACAAAGTAAAGAGCAACCAACCGGAAGTTCTTTTTTTGTGGCAGAAAATAATTA
>Ga0316603_10000760_pt1 | contig 16461 bp, 13 predicted proteins | sample OWC_soil_day10_n_FD_207649 | JGI IMG/M metagenome (GOLD analysis project Ga0316603, IMG submission 207649) | Wetland soil microbial communities from Old Woman Creek delta, Ohio, United States - OWC_soil_day10_noCT | ecosystem: Environmental > Terrestrial > Soil > Wetlands | place: USA: Ohio... | reverse complement strand
CCTCGCCGACACCGACGTCAACTTCGACGCCGCCTGCGAGGTCGCGCACGGTGACGTCGCCGACGCCGAGGTCGATGCTCAGGGCCAGCGCCCTGGGCACCGACAGCATCCACTCCTCGCCCCAGTCGTGGTGGTCGTCTTCACCGCTCTTGATCTCGAGGTAGAGGGTGCCGCCGGCCCGCCGGACGTCGAGCTCGAGCTTCTCGATCAGGCCGCGCTTGCGCAGGCTGGACTTCTTGTTGGTCACCTCGACCGAGCCGGTGATCGTCGCGACGTCGGCGCCGACCACCTCGATCTCGCCGACCCCGGCGTCGATGACGATCCGGGTGATCCCCTCGGTCGCTTGTTCGATCGGGAACGTCCGGCGCTCGTCGGCGGCGTACGCCGGGACGGCGCAGGAGATGGCGATGGTGGCGATGACAAGGCCTCGCACGGTGGCCTCCCTTCGTCCCATTAAACGACGGCCCGGGCCGCCGGGTTCGCGCCCTTCAGGAGTAGCACGAGACAAAGGGGTTGCCGGCCATCTCGGCCGCGATCGTGGTGTCCGGGCCGTGCCCCGGGACCACCCGGGTGTGGCCGGGCAGCCGGTAGAGCACCTCGCGGATCGAACGCTCGAGCAGCGGAAACGAGCCGCCCCACAGGTCGGTCCGGCCCACCGAGCCGGCGAACAGCACGTCGCCGACCACCGCGGTCGGCTGTTCGAGATCCTCGTGGAGCAAAACGACGTGGCCGGGCGAGTGGCCCGGCGTGTGCCGGACCCGGACGCGCTCGTGGCCGAAGACGAGCTCCTGGCCGTCGCTCAGCAGCCCGCCCTCGCTCACCGGCCGCGGCGCCGGGAAGCCGAACATCTGCGCCTGGCCGGCGAGGTTGCGGTAGAGCGGCAGGTCGTCCGGGTGGAGCAGGATCGGGGCGTCGGGGAAGGCGTCGCGTGCCTCGGCGACGCCCCAGGCATGGTCGAGGTGGGCGTGGGTGAGGACGACGGCGACCGGCTCGAGCCGTTCGCGCCGGACCTCGGCGACCAGCGCGCCGGCGTCGAAGCCGGGATCGACGACGAGGGCGGCGTTGGTGTGCTCGCAGGCGAGGATCACGGCGCGGGCCTGGAACGGCCCGAGCTCGAGCGCCGTCACCTTCACAGGCGGCCCTCGGCGAGATCGGCGAGCAGGCCGGTCAGCGTGTCGGCGAGACGGCCGCGCGCGGCCCGTCCCTCCTCCATGACCTCCTCGTGGGTGAGCGGCCGGCCGGAGATGCCGGCGGCGAGGTTGGTCACCAGGCTGAGCACGAGCACCCGCAGCCCCATGTGCCGCGCCGCGATCACCTCCTGGACGGTCGACATGCCGACCACGGTGCCGCCGATGCGGCGGAGCATCTCGATCTCGGCCGGGGTCTCGAAGCTCGGCCCGAGCACCGCCGCGTAGACGCCCTCGTGGACCTGGAAGCCGGCCGCGACGGCGTGGCGCAGGGCGGCGGCGCGCAGCGGCGGGTCGTACGCCACGGTCATGTCGGGGAACATCGGCGCACGCCAGGCGAACCAGCCGCCGAGCAGCGCGTTCGCCCCCTGGAGGTTGATGTGGTCGCGCACGACCACCAGGCTGCCGGGACTGACGCCGGGATCGATCGAGCCGGTCGCGTTGGTGGCGACGTAGACCGGGGCGCCGAGCAGGCCGGCGATGCGCGGGATCGCCGCCGCCTCGGCGGCGCTGTAACCCTGGTAGAGGTGAAAGCGGCCGTTGAAGACGAGCACGCCGCGCTCGCCGTCGCGCCAGATCGTCACCGTCGGCGTGTGCCCGGGCAGCTCACGGACCTGGAACGGGAAGATCTCGCGGTAGGGGACCTCGGCGTCCCGTTGCCAGCCGCGCGCCGCCAGGGTGATCCCCGAGCCCGCGACCAGCGCTGCGACCAGGCGTCCGGGCCGGTGCCGCTCGGCAAACAGAGCGGCGGCCTCCTCGAGCTTCGCCGGTGTGAAGGCGTCCATGAAGTCGAGGATAGCGCAGCGGTGAGGCTCGCAGCTCACGGCGCGCGGCCCGGATGAACGGGCGCGTGATGCCGGCCGCCGGCGAGCCGTGTTGCCGCGATCGCACGACCGCGCCGGGCAGGGCGCGGCGGCCCGCCGAGAAGGGCCTGGAGGCCGCGCCGGTGCTAGAATTTCCCGTTCCGCGCGGTGACCGGCGGCGAGGAGGCGGCGAGGTGGACGCGATCGAGACCCTGCGGGCGAACCGGCGCGCCAAGCTCGACGAGCTGCGGCGCCGCGGCGTCGACCCGTACCCGCCCCGCTTCCCGGTCGACGGCCGGGTCAGCGAGGTGATCGCCGCCCACGCCGGGGCGGACGCGGCGGCGCTCGAGGCGGCGCCGACCCGGGTCCGGCTCGCCGGCCGGGTCACCGCGGTGCGCCGCCACGGCAAGACCGCGTTCGTCGACCTGTCCGACGGCGACGACCGCGTCCAGGTCTACCTCCGCCGCGACGCCCTGGGCGACGACGGCTTCGCCCTGCTCGACGCGCTCGACCTCGGCGACTTCTGGGGCGTCGAGGGCGAGCTGTTCCGCACCCGGACCGGCGAGCTCACCGTGCGGGCCGGCGCGCTGACGGTGCTCGCCAAGGCGCTGCAGCCGTGGCCGGAGAAGTGGCACGGGCTGGTCGACCACGAGCTGCGGGCGCGCCAGCGCTACCTCGACCTGGCGACCGGTGAAGAATCGCGACGGATCTTCCGGGCGCGCGCCGCGATCATCCGCGAGATCCGCGCGTTCCTCGACGCGCGCGGCTTCATCGAGGTCGAGACGCCGATGATGCAGCCGATCCCGGGCGGCGCCAGCGCGCGGCCGTTCGTCACGCACCACAACGCGCTCGACATGGACCTCTTCCTCCGGGTCGCGCCCGAGCTTTACCTCAAGCGCCTCGTGGTCGGCGGCTTCGATCGGGTCTACGAGATCAACCGGAACTTCCGCAACGAGGGGATCTCGACCCAGCACAACCCCGAGTTCACGATGCTCGAGTTCTACCAGGCCTACGCGACGTACCACGACCACATGGATCTCACCGAGGAGATGCTGGCCGGCATCGCCGAGCGGGTCGCCGGGACGACGTCGCTGCCGTGGGGCGACGCCCGGATCGAGCTGGCGCGGCCGTGGCGGCGCCTGTCGATGCGCGACGCCGTGCTCGCCCACTCGGACTTCCAGCCCGAGGACCTCGGCGACCGCGCCGCGCGCGAGCGCACCGCGCGCGCCCTCGCGATCCCCGACGTCGAGCGGCTGGCGACCGGCAAGCTGCTCGCCGAGATCTTCGAGTACACCGCCGAGTCGCGCCTCTTTGACCCGACGTTCATCATCGACTTCCCCGCCGACATCTCGCCGCTCGCCAAGCGCAAGCCGGGCGATCCGGAGCTGACCGAGCGGTTCGAGCTCTACGCCGCCGGCATGGAGCTCGCCAACGCGTTTTCCGAGCTCAACGACCCCGACGACCAGCGGAAGCGCTTCGAGGATCAGGTGCGCGCGGGCGGCGGCGTGGTCGACGAGGACTACCTGGCCGCGCTCGAGCACGGCATGCCGCCGGCCGCCGGCGAGGGGATCGGCATCGACCGGCTCGTCATGCTGATGACCGGCTCGCGCTCGATCCGCGACGTCATCCTGTTCCCGCTGCTGCGGCCCAAGGAAGGATGACCGTGCTTCGCCAGGGGACCGGCCCTGAGGGCAGAGGAGAGAGGGGAGAGGGGAGCGGACGACCCCGCGCCCGTTCCATTCCTGTTCTCCCCTCTCCCCTCTTCCCTCTCCCCTGGTCCGCCTCGGGGCACTAGCAGTGGCGGTGCTACGCCTACTCGCCGGTCGATACCTGCTGGGCATCCGCAGACGCACGCACGTCGCCGCGGTCAGCGCGGTGTCGTTCTCGGCGATGGCGCTCGGCGCGGCGGCGCTCGTGCTGACGCTCGCGCTGCTCGAGGGGTTCCAGGCGACGATCCGCCGCCAGCTCGCGGAGAGCGGCGTCCACGCGCTGCTGCGGCCGCGCGCGGGGCGGGCGCTGCCGGCCGGCGACTGGCTCGAGCGGCTGCGCGCCGCGCACCCGGACCTCGCCTTCGAGGTGTCGAGCGGCGGTGCCGCGTGGTGTCTCGCCGACCTCGGCGCGCTGCCCGCCGACCTCGTCGTCGTGGACACGCTGTCCCACGTCGAGGTCAGCCGGGTGCTCGCCCACCGGCTCGCCGTGGCGCCCGGCTCGACGATCACGCTCGCCAGCCCGCGGCTGCGGCTGACCCCGCTCGGGCCGCTGCCGTCGCGCCGCCGCCTCGAGGTCGGGGCGGTCATCGCAAGCCGGCCGGGCGACGAACGCGCCGTCGTCCGGGTGCCGCGCGCGGTCGGCGTCGCACTGCTCGGCGAGCGGCCGCCCGACACCGTCGAGCTGCGCGCCGCCGACCCGGGCCGGGCGTTCGCCGTGGCATCGCTCGTGCAGGCGGAAGTGCCGGGAGAGGTGGAGGTGGTCTCCTTCAGGGATCTCAACCGGCCGCTGCTGGCGGCGCTCGCCCTCGAGCGCATCATGATCGGCCTCGGCGTTGCCCTGGTCATGGTCGTGGCGGCGCTCAACCTGCTGTGCAACCTGACGCTGCTCGCGGCCGAAAAGCGGTTCGACGTCGCGCTGCTCGGCGCGCTCGGTCTTCGGCCGGCCGAGGTGTCGCGGCTGTTCGTCGCCCTCGGACTCGGCGTCGGGGCGCTCGGCGGCGCGTTCGGCGCGCTCGCCGGCTCCGGGCTCGCGGTGCTGCTCGACCGCACCCGCGCGCTGCCGCTGCCGCGCGGCGTCTTCGTCGTCTCGCACGTGCCGTTCCGGGTGACCGCGACGGCGCTCGCCGTCGTGCTCGCGGTCTCGCTCGGCTCGGCGCTGCTCGCGTCGCTCGCGCCGGCGCGAGCGGCCTCCCGCCGCGACATCCTGGAGGGGCTGCGCTATGAGTGACGGCAACGGCGCGGCGGTGCGGGCGGCGGGGCTGGTCAAGGGGTACGGCGCCGGCGAGCGCCGCGTCGAGGTGCTGCGCGGCCTCGACCTCGAGGTCGGCCGCGGCGAGATGCTGGCGGTCGTCGGTCCGTCGGGGGTCGGCAAGAGCACGCTGCTCCACCTGCTCGGCCTGCTCGACCGGCCCGACCGCGGCGCGCTCGAGCTGTTCGGCGCCGACGTCACGCGCCTGTCGGTCGAGGAACGGGCGGCCTGGCGCAATCGCAGGATCGGCTTCGTCTTCCAGTTCCACGCGCTGCTGCCCGAGTTCACGCTCGAGGAGAACGTCGCGATGCCGCTGCTGATCGGCGGCACCGCCCGCCGGCCGGCGCTCGCCGGCGCGCGCGGGCTGCTCGCCGCCGTCGGCCTCGAGGATCGGCGCGAGCACTTCCCCGACCAGCTCTCGGGCGGCGAGCAGCAGCGCGGCGCGATCGCCCGCGCGCTGGTCGCCGGGCCCGACCTGCTGCTCGCCGACGAGCCGACCGGCAACCTCGACGGCGACAACGCCGCCGTCGTCTTCGACCTGATCGCCCGGCTCCATTTGAGCCGCGGCCTGACGAGTGTTATCGTCACCCACAACGAGGCCCTGGCGAGCCGCTGCGACCGCGTCGTGCGGCTGGTCAGGGCCGTCGCCGATCCGGCATGCTCGAGAACCTGACGGAGCGCGCGCGGCGCACGCTGTTCTTCGCCCGCTACGAGGCGGCGCAGTCGGGCTCCGCCGCGATCGAGAGCGAGCACCTCCTGCTCGGCCTGTTGCGCGAGGGCGACGAGCTGGTCGAGCAGCTGCTCGCGCGCTTCTCGGTCGACGTCGCGGTGTTGCGCGACGAGCTGGCGCCCGCGGCCGGCGCCGCCGAGGCGCCGGCACAGGCGGCCGAGCTGCCGCTCGCGGAGGAGGGCCGCCGCGCCCTCATGCTGGCGGCGCACGAGGCCGAGGTGATGGGTCAGATGTCGGTCGGCAACGAGCACGTCCTGCTCGGCCTGCTCCGCCTCGAGTCGTGCCTCGCCTCGCGCGTCCTCTCCGGCCACGGCCTCTCGCTGTTCGCGGCGCGCGAGGAGCTCGGCGAGGTGCTGCGCGAGCGCGAGTCGCGCAAGGGCAAGCGCGAGCTGTCGCTGCTCGCCGAATACGCCCGCGACCTCACCGAGGCGGCGGCGGCGGGCGCCTTCGACCCGCTGATCGGCCGCGACGAGGAGGTCGACCGGATCGTCCAGGTGCTGCTGCGCCGGACCAAGAACAACCCGGTGCTGCTCGGCGAGCCGGGCGTCGGCAAGACCGCGATCGTCGAAGGGCTGGCGCAGCGGATCGCGACCGGCCGGGTGCCGGTCCAGCTCGCCGACCGCCGCATCCTCGCCCTCGACCTGTCGCTGGTCGTCGCCGGCACCAAGTATCGCGGCCAGTTCGAGGAGCGGCTCAAGGCGATCCTCAAGGAGCTGCGGGAGAATCGCGAGGTGCTGGTCTTCATCGACGAGCTCCACGTCCTGGTCGGGGCCGGCTCGGCGGAGGGCTCGCTCGACGCCGCCAACATCCTGAAGCCCGCGCTGTCGCGCGGCGACATCACCTGTATCGGCGCGACCACGACCAAGGAGTACCGCAAGTACATCGAGAAGGACCGGTCGTTGTCCCGCCGCTTCCAGCCGGTGCACGTTCACCCGCCCGACGAGGCGGCGACGATGCGCGTTCTCGAAGGTGTGCGCGAGCGCTACGAGCAGTTCCACCAGATTCGTTACGCCCCGGCGGCGCTGCACGCCGCGGTCGAGCAGTCGGGGCGCTACATCACCGACCGCTTCTTCCCGGACAAGGCGATCGACGTGCTCGACGAGGCCGGCGCCCGGGTCAAGCTGCGGCGCGCCGCCTCGACCGAGCAGTTGCGCCTGCTCCAGGGCGAGACGAGCCGGGTCGTCCGCGAGATGAAGCGGGCGGTCTCGGCCAAGGACTTCGAGGGCGCGGTGCGGCTGCGCGAGCGCGAGCTCGAGTTGCGCGGCGAGATCCGACGGTTGACCCAGACGCTGCCGGCCGCCGGGCCGACGCCCGAAGTGACCCGCGCCGACGTCGAGGAGGTGATCTCGTCGTGGACCGGGATCCCGGTCACGACGCTGCACGAGGACGAGGCCGACCACCTCGCGCGCACCGAGGAGATCCTGCGCCGCCGCGTCGTCGGGCAGCACGAGGCGATCTCGGCGATCGCGCGCGCGATCCGTCGCTCCCGGCTCGGCGTCAGCCGCGGGCAGCGGCCGATCGGCTCCTTCCTCTTCCTTGGCCCCTCCGGCGTCGGCAAGACCGAGGTCGCCCGCCAGCTCGCCGCCTTCCTGTTCCGCTCGCCGCGGGCGCTGGTCCGCCTCGACATGTCGGAGTACATGGAGAAGCACGCGGTCTCGCGGCTGGTCGGCTCGCCGCCCGGCTACGTCGGCTTCGAGGAAGGCGGTCAGCTGACCGAGCGGGTGCGCCGGCAGCCCTACTCGGTGATCCTGCTCGACGAGATCGAGAAGGCCCACCCGGACGTCGCCAACCTGCTGCTCCAGATCCTGGAAGACGGTATCCTGACGGACGCCTGGGGCGACCAGGTGGATTTTTGCAACTCGCTGATCGTGATGACCTCGAACCTCGGCACCCGCGACCTCGTGGCTCCCCCCTCGGCGGTGGGGTTCGCCGGCCCGACCGCGCCGGAGTTCGCCGAGATCCGCGACCGCGTGCTCAAGGAGCTGCGCCGGCACTTCCCGCCGGAGTTCCTCAACCGGCTCGACGACGTGGTCGTGTTCTCGCCGCTCGACCGGGTCCAGCTGCTTGAGGTCGGCCGGCTGCTGGTCGGCGACGTGGTCGAGCACCTGGCACGGCGCGGCACGGCGCTCGAGGTGCCGGAGGATGTTCTCTCCTGGCTGCTCGAGCGGGCCGGCAGCGACCCCGGCTCGGGCGCGCGGCCGCTGCGGCGCGCCGTGCAGCGCTTCCTCGAGGACGCAATCTCCGACTGCCTGATCCGCCGGCACGGCGCCGCGCCGGGCGAGCTGGTCGCCCGGGTCGAGGACGAGCGGATCGTGGTCGAGACGCGCGAAGGGGTGTGCCCGTGAGGCGGGCGCTGCTCGCCGCGGCGATGCTGGCGTGGGCGCTGGCCGGCCGCGCCGCGGAGCCGCAGGTGGTCCGCGAGGTCGTCGTCGTCGGCGGCAAGACGATCACGGCGGAGACCGTCGAGTACTACCTCGGCGTCGCCGAGGGCGACGATTACGATCCGGTGGCGATCACCGGCAGCTTCCAGCGGTTCTGGGACTCCGGCCTGGTCGAGGACCTCAAGATCGAGGTCGAGGACGTCGCGCCGGGCGAGGTGCGGGTGATCGTCACCGTGACCGAGCGACCGAAGGTTTCGGAGTTCGCCTTCGAAGGCAACAAGAAACTGTCGACCAGCACGGTCAAGGAGAAGCTCGACACCGCCGGGATCCAGCTCAAGCGCAACGTGCCGCTGCGCGAGTCGGAGGTGCAGCGCGTCCGGCGGGCGCTCGAGGAGGCGTACGCGGCCGAGGGGTACTCGAGCGCCAAGATCGAGCCGGTCGTCGAGGAGGTCGGCGCCAACCTGCGCAAGGTCACGTTCCGCATCGACGAGGGCGTCAAGGTCAAGATCGGCGAGATCAACTTCGAGGGCAACGAGATCTACTCGGACGGCAAGCTGCGCGGGTCGATGAAGAAGATCAAGGAGAAGTCGCTCCTCTACACCTTCTCGAAGAAGACGATCTGGAGCCAGGAGAACTGGGGCGAGGACTCGGAGAACGTCAAGAAGTACTACCGCAACCGCGGCTACAAGGACATCATTGTCGGCGAACCCAAGGTCGAGCTGGTCGCCCGCAACCCCGAGGGCGAGACCCAGAAGAAGAAGAAGTTCCGCGCGGTCGTCACGGTCCCGGTCCAGGAGGGCGACCGCTTCAAGCTCGGCTCGCTGAAGCTGTCCGGCAACACCGTGTTCAACGAAGCGCAGCTGCGCCGGCTCTACGAGGTCGAGGCCGGCGGCGAGGACTGGTACCACTACGGCAAGATCGAGCAGGGCAACGAGGCGGTGCGCAACCTCTACCAGGGGCGCGGCTACATCTACGCCTACACCAACCAGGTGACGACCCCGGCGGAACAGGGCGGCGACGTCACCGACGTCACGGTGCGGATCTTCGAGGGCGACCGCTACAAGCTCGGTCGGCTCGAGTTCGCCGGCAACAACAAGACGCAGGAGAAGGTGCTGCGGCGCGAGTTCCGCCTCGCCGAGGGCGACTGGATGGACATGGGCACCTTCCGCCGCTCGGTGTTCAAGGTCAACCAGCTCGGCTACTTCAAGCTCACCGAGGATCCGCTCGAGTTCGCCTTCGACGACGCCAACCGGCTGGTCAACGTCACGGTCAAGGGCAACGAGATCGGCCGCACCGACATCCAGTTCGGCGCCGGCTACTCCGAGCTCGACAAGTTCTTCGCCCAGTTCATGTTCAACACCCGCAACTTCCTCGGCCGGGGCGAGGTGCTCGGCGTCGCGGTGTCGACCGGCATGCGCGCCGACAGCTACTCGGTGTCGTTCTCCGAGCCGTACTTCCTCGACCGCCGCATGGTCGTCGGCGGCTCGCTCTACGACACCACGCAGGACCTGGAGACCTACGAGCGCGAGGCGCGCGGACTGTCGGCGGTGTGGGGCGCGAGCGTCGGCATCTTCGGTCAGTTCTCGGTGTCATACGGCCTGGAGGACGTGTTCTCGCGCTACGTCACGGCCCGCCGGCTCGAGCCCGGCCAGGGCCCGCCGATCCCGCAGCAGCGGCCGCTGCCGCCGCCGTACAAGGACATGCCGACGCCGGAGCTGTTCTACGACGAGTACTCCGGCGTCACCTCGTCGCTGACCCCGGCCTACTACATGGATTCGCGCGACGATCCGTTCGAGCCGACCCGGGGGACGATGTACTTCGGGAGGCTGCGCTGGGCCGGCGGGCTGCTCGGCGGCGACTTCCACTACCTGCGCCCGGAGGTCGGGCTCGTCCACTTCCGCCCGCTCACCCGGCGCTACATCGTCGCGCTCAACGCCGAAGCCGGCTACATCTGGCCCTTCGAGGAGTCCGAGATCCCGTTCTACGACCGCTACCGCCTCGGCGGCGAGCGCTCGCTGCGCGGCTTCGGCGTCTACGAGGTGGTGCCGCGGACCGAGCTCGGGCGGTACTTCCTGACCGAGTCCGGCGCCATCTCGGGCGGCGACCGCTATGTCCAGCTCAACCTCGAATTCCAGGTCAAGGTCGGCGGCCCGCTGCGCTTCATCCTGTTCACCGACGTGGGCAACACCTACCACGAGACCCAGGGGTGGGACTTCAGCCTGATGCGCTACTCGGCGGGCGCCGAACTGCGCATCTTCCTGCCGATCTTCCAGGCGCCGCTGCGCTTCATCTACGGCGTCAACCTCGATCCGTTCCCGGACGAGGAACCCTCCGACTTCCAGTTCTCGATCGGCACCACTTTCTGAACAAGCTGACAGCTCACAGTTGACGGCTGAGACCGAAGAGCTGCTCCCTCTCCGGCGTGGGAGGTGGAACTTCGAGCCGTGAGCTGTCGGCTGTCGACTGCTCGCGCTAGACTGCGCACGTGAGCGAGCCCGCGCCGCTGCGTCCGCACGCCGACCTCGACCGCTACTACGATGGCGGCGAGTCCGGCCGGCGCTCGTTCGTCCGGACGATCTTCGACCAGACGGCAGGCGATTACGACGGGGTCGAGCGGATAATGGCGCTCGGCACCGGCTCGTGGTACCGCCGCCGGGCGCTCGAGCGCTCGGGGCTGGTCGCCGGGGCGCGCGTCCTCGACGTGGCGATCGGCACCGGGCTCGTGGCGCGCGAGGCGATCACGGTGGCCGGCTCGCCGTCCCTGGTCACCGGCCTCGATCCCTCGGTCGGGATGCTGGTGCAGGCCCGCCGAGCGCTCGCGGCGCCGGTCGTGCTCGGCACCGGCGAGAGCCTGCCGTTCGCCGACGCCTCGTTCGACTTCCTCTCGTTCGGCTACGCGCTGCGGCACCTCGCCGACCTGCGCGCGGCGTTCGCCGAGTTCCGGCGCGTGCTGCGGCCGGGCGGCATCGTCTGCCTGCTCGAGATCACGCCGCCGCGCTCGGGGCCGCAGCGGACGCTGCTTCGCCTCTACGTGCGCGGCGTCATCCCGCTCGTCTCGCGCCTGACCCGGCGGCGCCGCGAGACCGCGCTGCTCTGGCAGTACTTCTGGGACACGATGGAAGGCTGCGTGCCGCCCGACCAGGTGCTCGGCGCGCTCGCTGCCGCGGGGTTCGCCGACGGGGCCCGGTTCGTCGAGCTCGGCATGTTCTCGGAGTACACCGGCCGTCGACCCTGACCCTGAGCGGTCGTCAGCCCCCTGAACGCCCGGACGGCTCGGCGGCAACCGGCGGCGCCACGTCAGGCGCGCTGGTCGGTTCGGCCGTCGCCGACGGGTGCCGGCGGCGGGCATTCGCCGGGTATCCGGGCGCGACCCGGTGCAGCACGTCCGCGAGCGAGATCGCCTCGGCGTCGCGCGCCAGGCGGTAGCCATCGGGCGTCCGCTCGACCAGCGCCGGCTCCTCGAGCAGGCGCTTGAAGTGCACCTCGCCGCCCTTGCCGAGGACGCGGGCGACACGCGCCTCGTCGACGCGGCCGTGCCGTGCCGCCTCGGCGATCAGCGCGAACACGCGTTCGGCCTGACGCCGGCTCGCCGGGTAGGGCGGGTGGCCGACGACCCACGACGCCTCGACGCCGAGCAGGATGGCGAACCAGAACAAAACGAGCGAGATCAGGAAGAACAGCCCGACCGTCAGTGAGCCGTAGATGACGTTGAGGTCCGAGGCGAAGTCGACGTAGAACTGGAACGAGAAGTAGAGCAGCACGAGCGCCGAGGTGGCGACCACGGCGCCGGCCGCGGCGGCCCGCCACGGCACCCGCGTGTGGGGGCCGACGCGGAACACGGCGGTCAGGACCGCGGCGGTGATCACCGCAGGCAGCGGCCGGCCGAGCGGCGCGATCATCGGGTACCAGGGGCGCGACGAAAACCAGTAGAGCGACGACAGCAGGGCGGTGAGCAGGAGCGGGCCGGAGACAACGATGGTCAGGAACGAGACGATCCGCCAGCGCCACTTGCGCCGGTTCGGCACCCGCCACACCTGGTTCATGACCTGCTCGACCTGGTAGATCAGGTTGACAGCGGCGAACGTCGAGACCGCGACCGCGACCCAGCCGAGCGCGGCCGTGCGCTGGGCGAACTCGGCGAGCGTGTCCTGGATCGCGGCCGGCGAGAACGGCAGCATCGCAGCGAGCGTGTAGAGCAGCGCCTCGGCCCGTTCCGGCTCGAGGCGCGCGGCCATCACGAGCAGCAGCGTGAACACCGGGACGAGCGAGAGCAGCGTGGTGTAGGCGAGCGCCGCCGACCACAGGACCAGCTGGTCCTGGTGCTGGGCCCGGGCGAGCGTCGCGACGAAGCGGCCGGCGCGCCGCGGCCAGCGCCTCACAGCTCGACCGCCTCCTCGAGCGCGGGCACGACGCACTCCCAGCCGAAGCGCTGCTGGAAGCGCTCGGCCAGCGCCCGGCTGGCATCCGGCTCGCCGTGCGTGACGAACACCCGGCGCGGCGCCCCGTCGGCGCCGCTCGCCCAGATCGTCAACTCATCGGCGTCGGCGTGCGCCGACAGCGACGAGATCGAGTGAACGCGAGCGCGCACCGGGACCATTTGGCCGAAGATCTTGATCGCCGGCTCGCCGTCGAGCAGACGCCGGCCGCGCGTGCCGGCGGCCTGGTAACCGACGAACAGCACGGTGTTTGCCTCGTCGCCCAGGTGGTGGATGAGGTGGTGGAGGATGCGGCCGCCGGTCGCCATCCCGGAGGCCGAGATGATCACCGCGGGCCCGCGCAGGTCGTTGAGGCGCTGTGACTCGGAGACCCGGCCGACGATCGTCAGGTTGGGCGGCGTCAGCGGGTCGATGCCCTCGGCGCGCAGGGCGCGTGTCTCGGCGTCGTGCTCGCGCACGCACTGGCGGTAGATCTCGGTGGCCTCGCGCGCCATCGGCGAGTCGAGGAAGATCGGCAGGGCCGGGATCGCCCCGTCTTCGGCAAGCTGGCGGAGCAGGAACAGCACCTCCTGCGTGCGGTCAACCGCGAACGCCGGAATCAGCACGATGCCGCCGCGCTCGGCGGTCGAGCGGATCACCTCGCCGAGCGCATCGGCCGGGTCGCTGCCGTCGTGGTAGCGGTCGCCGTAGGTCGATTCGACGACCAGGTAGGTCGAGCCCGGGTAGGCGACCGGGGGTTTCAGGATCGGCACCTCGTAGCGGCCGACGTCGCCGGAGAAGTAAAGGCGCCGGTAGTCCCCGCCCGACGCCTTGATCCGCAGGTCGACCGCCGCAGCCCCGAGGATGTGGCCCTGGCGCCGGAAGGTGAGCTCGAGGCCGGGGTGAACGGTGAACGGCTGGTCGAACGGCAGCGGCCGCAGGGCGGCGGCGGCCCGGCGGGCGTCGTCCTCGGTGAACAGCGGCAGCGCGGGCCGGTGGCGTGTCGAGCCGACCTTGTTCGCGTAGCGGGCCTCTTCCTCCTGGAGGTGGGCCGCGTCGGCGAGCAGGGCCGGCAGCAGGCGGGCGGTCGGCGGCGTGGCGAACGCCGGCCCGTCGAACCCCTCCCGGACCAGGCGGGGGAGGTAGCCGGTGTGGTCGATGTGGGCGTGGGTCAGGATCACCGCCGTCAGGCTGGCCGGCTCGACCGGGAACGGCGCCCAGTTGCGCTGGCGCAGCTCCTTGTGGCCCTGGAACATGCCTGCGTCGACGAGGACCCGGCGGCCGTGCAGCTCGACCAGGTAGCGGGAACCGGTCACGGTGCCGGCGGCGCCCAGGAAGCTCAGGCGGATCATGCCGCCATCTTACGCGCCCGGGTCAAGGCGGCGGCGCGCCCGAGGTTGCCGCTCGGGGAGGCGCGGCTTAGAATGAGGGGCACAGGTTACTGTGCGGGAGGTCGCCATGGTCGGTAAGACAAGGAGGACGTCGTCGGTGGACGAGAAGATCGATCGGCTCGAGGAAAACGTGCACGAGGTGCTGGAGGGGGCGAAGGAGTCGATCGCCCACGCCGAGGACTCGATGCGCAAGGCCAAGGAAGCGCTCGGCGAGGAGGCCAAGTCCCGCACCGCGGAAGCCTACGAGAAGGCCAAGACCTATCTCGCCGAGGCGCGGCGGGCGCTGGACGCCGCGCGCGTCCGGATGGGCGAGCTGTACGGCCGCTCTCGGGAGGTCGTCGAGGAGCTGTACGAGAAGGCGAAGGTGCAGTTCGACCGACTGTACGCCGAGGTCCGCAAGGGTTACGCCAAGATCAAGGCGAAGATCCAGGAGATCGACTTCGAGGAGATCGGCGACGAGGTCGTCAGCTTTGTCCGACGCAACCCGGGCAAGGCGGTGCTGATCGCCGTCGCGGTCGGCTTCGCGGTCGGCTACATGGTGCGCCGGCGGGAGCCGTAAGGCATGAGCGAACACGACACCCCCGATGTCGAGATCGAGTCGTTCGCGGCCGAGGTCGAGGACGATTCCGTCGCGGACGAGACGTTCGACCTCGACGACGAACAGGTCGCCAAGTCGCGCCGGCTCGACGCCGACTTCCTGCTCGACAAGGTGATCCCGGGCGAGGTCGATTGGCGTGACCTGGTCCGGCGCCACCCGTGGGCGAGCATCAGCCTGGCCGCCGCCCTCGGCTTCCTGATCGGGCGCAGCAAGGGCGCGGTGATCGTCGCCGGCGCCTCGGCTGCGCTGTCCGGCGCCGTGATGCGGCAGCTCGCCGACGTCTTCGAGACCGAGTCGTTCGAGTTCTGACAACCCGAGGGGAGGCGGCGATGCCGTTCTGTCCCACCTGCGGCGTGGAGTACCGCGAGGGGTTCACGCGCTGCTCGGACTGCGACACCGCGCTGGTCGCCGAGCCGCCGGCCACGCCCGCGGCGCCCGGTCCGGAGTGGGTGCCGGTCGCCAGCTTCGTCACGGCGGAGGAAGCCGGCCTGGCGCGCGGCCTGCTCGCCGGGGTCGGCATCGCCGCGGCGGTGGTCGACCGCCACGTCGTCGAGTTGCCGGTGCCCCAGGTCGACGCCGCCGTGGTCGTGCTGCTCGTGCCGCCCGACCAGGTGGAAGCCGCGGCGACGGTGCTCGACCGCGCCGAGGCCGGCGAAGTCATGCTGCCCGAGGAGGACCTCGAGGTCGAGAAGGCCGGGGAGGAGGAGCCGTCGTGAGCGACGCGCCGACCTACGGCCGCTACCGCGTCCTCGCCGAGCTCGGCCGCGGCGCGATGGGCGTCGTTTACCGCGGCGTCGACCCGGCGCTCGACCGTCCGGTCGCGATCAAGGTGATCTCGGCGCGCGCGGGCGCGGTTGCCGTGCCGGTCGAGGAGCTCGAGGCGCGCTTCCTGCGCGAGGCGAAAGTCGCCGCCCGCATCACCCACCCGGGCGTCGTCACGGTGTTCGACGCCGGTCGCCAGGGCGACGCCCTCTACATCGTCATGGAGCTGGTCGAGGGCGAGTCGCTCGCCCAGCGGATGGCGCGCGGAGTGTATCCAACGCGGGGCGAGGCGCTCGAGCTGTGCGCGCGGGTCGCCGACGCCCTCGGCGCCGCGCACGCGCTCGGCGTCGTCCACCGCGACATCAAGCCGGCCAACATCCTGATCGCGCCGGACGGCCAGGTGAAGGTCAGCGACTTCGGCGTCGCCAAGGCGATCGGCGAGGGCAGCGAATTGACCAGAACCGGGACCGTGGTCGGCAGCCCGGCGTACATGTCGCCCGAACAGGTCCGCGGCGAGGCGGTCGACGGCCGTGCCGACCTGTTCTCGCTCGGCGTCGTCCTTTACGAGCTGATCCTGCGGCGCAAGCCGTTCCCGGCCGACACGATCACGACGCTGATCTACCAGATCCTCAACAACGACCCGCTCGCCGACCCGCAGGCGCTGCGCACGCTCGGCGACGAGGTCGGCGCCTTCCTGCGCGCCTGCCTGGCCAAGGACCCGCGCCAGCGCGTCGGCGACGCCGCGGCGTGGGCGGCGCAGGCGCGCTCGCTCGCCCGGCTCGGGCCGGCCGTCGTCGAGGCCACCGGCCCGACCCGTGTGCTGCCGGCGGCGGCCCCGCTCGGCGGCGAGCCGGCGCCACGGCGGCGCGTGCCGGTGCTGCCGGTGGCGATCTTCGGCCTCGGGGTGCTCGCCGTGGTCGTCGCTCTGCTCCTGCTGCGACGCACGCCGCCGCCGGCCGGCGAGGCGCTGCTCGGCGGCCCGGCGGTCGCGCCGACCGCCGCGGTCGAGCTTTCGCAGGGCGCCGCCCCGGCGCCGACCGCCGGGGCGACGCCGACCGCGACCGCCACACCGACCAGACCTGCGCCGACCCCGGTCGAGGCGCCGACCCAGGCACCGCCGGTCGTCGTCGCGCCGCCGCCGACCGAGCCCCCGCCGCCGCCGACGCCGACCCCGACGCCGCCGATCGAGGCGACGTTCGTCTGCTCGAGCGGCGCGGAGTTCCACGTCAACCCCGA
>Ga0316603_10000759_pt1 | contig 16470 bp, 13 predicted proteins | sample OWC_soil_day10_n_FD_207649 | JGI IMG/M metagenome (GOLD analysis project Ga0316603, IMG submission 207649) | Wetland soil microbial communities from Old Woman Creek delta, Ohio, United States - OWC_soil_day10_noCT | ecosystem: Environmental > Terrestrial > Soil > Wetlands | place: USA: Ohio... | reverse complement strand
GGCGGCGTCCGGCACGCTGAAGTACTCGCGGTGCAGCGCCTCCTCTGGCCAGCCCTTCTGTGCCGCGACCGCGAACACCGCGTCCATGAAGCGTGGCGCACCGCAGGTGTAGGCCTGCATGCCCGGCGTGTACGCCGGCATCAGCGACTGCAGGTCGGCGCGCCGGCCTTCATCCTTCAGGTGCAGCATCACGTGCTCGTGCCAGGGCGCGCGCGCGAGTTCGTCCAGGAAGCCGGCCGTGCGCCGGCTGGCGGCGCTGTAGTGCAGCTCGAAGGCCTTGCCCAGCGCATGCAGCCGGTGCGCCATGGCGATCAGCGGTGTCACGCCGATGCCGCCGGCGAACAGCAGCGTGCGGCTTGCGTCCTCGTGCAGTGGGAAGTGGTTGATCGGCCGGCCGATGAACACCCGCCGACCTTCGCGGAAGGCGCGGTGCATCAGCGCCGAGCCGCCGCGCCCGGTGCGTTCGTGGAGCACGCCCAGCACATAGCGGCTGCGGTCGGCCGGGTCACCGGCCAGGCTGTAGGGGCGCAGGTATTCCGGCGCGATGACCACGTCGATGTGCGCACCGGCGTCGAAGCGCGGCAGCTCCGTACCGTCGGGCGCGACGAACTCGTAGCGGGCGACGTCCTCGGCCATGGCCTCGCGCCGACGCAGCAGCACCGGGAACACCGGCGGATCGCCCTGCAGCGGCCGGGTCGGCGGTGCCAGGCCTTCGCTGCGGCCCGCTGCCAGCCGCGCGCGGTATTGCGCCGGCGTCAGCAGCGCGCGGTAGCGGCGGATGCCTTGCTCGCGGTCGACCGGGAAGGCGACCGGGTAGGGCGGCGGCATCAGGTCGGCGGGATAGACGGCCAGCGTCTGCTCCTCGTACTTCAGCTGCAGGTCCTTCTGCAGCCCACGCGCATGGGTCTGGGCGGCGCGCACGTAGCGGCCGGTGGCACGGTCCAACTCGATGTCCCACCACCACTTCTTCACCGGGTTGATGCTGCCGCGATCGAGGCGATCGTCCAGCGCGGCCAGCGCCTTGGCGCTGCCGGGGAAGTTCATCGCCAGCCAGCGAAAGCCGCCTTCGGCGAACAGGCCCTCCAGGTTCCATGGGCAGGTCTTCATGCAGCGCCCGCACATGCCGCCGCCGGCATTGGTGATGCGGTAGCGCGCGCACTTCTCGGCGTCGCTCTTCCAGATCTCGTAGCCGTTGTACATGAGCTTCGGGCCGGCGGTGATCGCGCCGGACGGGCATTCGCGCGCGCACTTGTTGCAGCTTTCGCAGAAGCGCTGCAGGCCGAAGTCGATGGGCTTGTCGGCTGCCATCGGCATGTCGGTGGTGACGCTGCCGCTTTTCAGCCGCGGACCGAGGTAGGGGTTGAGGATGACCTCGCCGATGCGGCTGACCTCGCCCAGCCCCGACAGCAGCAGCAGCGGCGGCTGCAGCACGTCGCCGTCCAGCACCGAATGCACCCGCGCGCTGTAACCCAGGCGGCGGATCTGCTCGGCCACCACACCGCCCAGCAGCGAGAAGCGCAGGTAGGCGCGCATGCTCTGCGCGACGCTGATCCAGTCGTCGCCGCTCGCGCCTTCCATGGTCTCGTGACCCTGGTCCACCAGCAGGTTCAGCGCGTTGGCATGGTAGGCGGGCAGCGGGTTGCCGCCGGCATCGTGGGAGTACCAGGCCCACTGCGGCACCGCGCAGGCGCCCGCGGCATCGATCCCCAGGTAATAGGACGCGGCCTTCAGGTTGTCCGCATTGCGCTGCGCGTCGGCAGTGCCGGGCGAGACCGGGCCGCGCGCCTCGCCGAACTGCAGCAACAGCAATGCGCCCAGGGCACGCCGCGCGCAGGCGCCGATGGGGCTCTTCATCACGTAGTAGGCGTTCTTGGCGCTGTCCTGCACGCTCTTGCCCAGATCGCCAAACAGCGCGCGGGCGAAGAAGTCGGCGCGTTTCGGAAAACGCGGCACGCGCGCGTGGTCGATGAAGGTGCTGGGCGTGTCGCGACGCGGCAGCGTCTCGAAGGGCAGCGGGCCCAGGCGGTAGTCGCGGCCGGCATGCGGCTCGTGGTCGAGCGCGCTCTTCGTGCCGCCCCAGCCCAGCCACCAGGCCGGGCCGTGCGAGCGCCAGCGTTCGGCGGCGCCGGGCTCGGCCAGCGGCGCGTCGGCGGCCAGCGGCAGCGTGGTGCTCACCGCCGCCAAACCGTAGCGCGTGCCGACGAAGGGGTTGGACAGGTCCGGCAGCACCAAGCCGCTGGTCACGGCCAGCGCGTTCAGGTCCACGTCGCTGCAGGTGGCCGAATGGGCGCGCGCCTCGTGCCCCAGCAGCCGCAGGTAGGTGGACAGCAGCACGGCGGTCTGCGCCGCCAGCAGTGCGGCGCGTTGCGCCTGCGTGCCGTGCAGCCAGTCGCAGCCGGGCTCATCCGGCCGCGGCTCGCGCGTGTAGGGCACCAGCAGCACGAGGGCATGGCCGTGGTGTGCGATCGGCCCATGCTGCTGGCGGGCCGAATCCAGCACGTCGGCCAGGATCATGTCCATGCCGGCGGCAAAGCTCTTCGGCTGGCTGCGCTCCAGCTCTTCGCCCAGCGCGGTGACCATCGGGTTGCGGATCGGCACCGGCAGCAGCGCGTCGCGCGACAGGGCGCACACCGCCGCCATCGATACGTCGAAGTAGCTGGCTGCGGCCTTCAGGTGGCGGCTGCGCTCGGCCGGGTCGTCGGGGATCTCCGCCGGCGCGGCCTGCACCGGCCCGTCGCGCACCAGGTCGAACATCGCCATGAAGCGCGCCATGGCATGCGACAGCGACAGCGGGTCGGCAGGGTCGAAGGACAGCGCGCGCATCCGCGGCACACGCGCCATGTCGGGCAGGTCGGCGCGGCGCGACAGCCGCTCGAGCGGAAAGGCGCCCAGGTGAACCGGTCGCGATCGGTTGGAGAACAGGCGCATGGGCCGCAGGATAGGCGCTGCCGCGGCCGCGCCGCGGGTTCAGTCGCGCGCCGAGGGGCGCAGCAGGAAATACAGCGAACCGAGCAGCAGCGCGGCGTAGATGCCGACTGCCAGCCACGCCAGCAGGCCCTGCAGGCCGGCGCTGCGCGACCACAGGCTCAGCGCCAGGCCGATCGCGTTGCCGAGCACGCCGACGAGCAGCAGGGCGCGGCGCGTGGCGTCATCGGTGGTCTTGCGGGCCAGCCAGTAGATCAAGCCGTAGGCGAACACTGCGCTGCCGAAGTAGCGCGCCTGCATCAGGTTGTGCGGCTCGGTCGGCACCCCGTATTGCGACAGTGCCAGTTCGGGGATGAGCAGGAACTCCAGCCCGAACAGAATGCCGATCGCACCGGCAAGCCCCAGGAAAGCGGAGAGCTTCATCGCTGCTATTCCTTCTTCGGTCGCGCTGCCAGTGGACAGCGGGCCGGATGATGCCGCATCCAGCACCGCGGTGGAAGCGAAGGTGCGTCCACGCCCCAAGGCTGGCTGCGCTCCAGTGCCGGGCCGAACGCGGCGACCCTCGGGTCGTCGATCGGCTCGATGCGCAACATGCCAGGCAGCCAGCATCCTGCCGGCACTGGGGTAGGCTCGCGCCCTGTGCGAGACCCTGCTGCCTACCAACACCCCATGCGCGCTCACCCACCCACCTACAGTGGCAGCCCCGTCGGCGACGTCACCGCGTTCGACCGCAACATGACGGCCGAAGACGCGATGGTGCACGACACCCTGTGCGCGATGCAGGCTCCGACCGGACTGGTGCGCCTGAGCGAGGCGATGGCCGCGGCCGGCCTGCGAACCCTGCGCGGCACGGGCTGGCACCCGAACGAGGTCAAGCGCGTGCTCGAACGCCTGCTGGCCGCCGGTCACGCCACGCGCGACGCACAGGGGCGCATCCGTGCGGCCGCGCCGCATGGCACGGCGCGTTTTGCCGAAATGATGCGCGACCCGCAGCGTGCCAGGGCATGGTTCGACGCCTGGCGCAAGCTGGTGCAGTTCGAGCATGTCTACTCGCTGGGCTTCCAGGAAGAGGAACAGCTGGCCGCAGCGATGCGTCTGGTGATCTACGGCGGCGGGACGCTCGAAGCGCTGGACCGCCTGGGCACGTTGGCCTACACCTTCACGCACCTGTGGAGCGGCGCATTGCGCCGAGCCGTGCTGCAGCCCTTCGACGCCATGCTTTTCGAGCGGCTCGAGCCGGCCTTGCAGGCCGATCTTGCCGACCGGATGATGGTGGTGCTGAGCGGGTTTGCGGAAACCCAGGTACGAGCGCTGGAAGACTGGCTGCTGGCCCATCTGCAAAAGGCACCGACCGTGGTGTCGCCGTCCACGCGGCTGCGCCTGGCCGAGACGCTGCTGTACCGCGGCGACCTGGCGGGCGCCCGGGCGCTTTGTGCCGATTTCGACATCGGCGATGCCGAGCTGATGGGTGCGGTGTTCGCCATGGTCGAAGGCCACTGGGAACAGGGCGCCAGCCGTTTCGAGGCGGCCTGGAAGATGATCGGCGCGGAGGTCGGGCGGCGCAAGAACCTGGCCTCGCCGGCCATCGGCTGGATCTACGTGATGGCGCTGCTGGCCCAGCCCGCGCCGGCCGCCTGGAGCAAGGCGCGCAAGTTCGCCGCCGCCGAAGCCGGCAAGCGTGATGCCGCCGACCCCTTCGGTTTCTGGGGCGTGTGGGTCGACGCCATCGACCAGCGTCTGGGCGATGCGCCGAAGGCGCATGGCCATTTCCGGCTGGTGCGGCACGACCATTCGGGCATGCAGTCGCTGCAGTATCTGCACCACCTGCTGCTGGCGGCCTGGCTGCGCGTCGAAGTGGCCAAACCGGCCGATCTGCGTGCCCACGCGCTGGCGTTGGCTGAACAGTACGACGCGGCCGGCATGGCCTGGCCGGCGCGCCTGGCGCGCCGCGCTGCGGCCTCGTTGCTGGGTGAGACGCCGACACCGGCCGATGCCGGGACGCCGTTCTTCATCGGGGCGGCACAGGACAGCTGGCGCGAGGCGCTGGCCTCGATCCTGGCGCTGGGTGGTGCTGCAGCCGACGCGCCGCGCAATGCCTCCGCCACCGTGCAGGATCGGCTGATCTGGGTGGTTTCGGCGGGGGCCGACGGCCGCATTACTGCGATCGAGCCACTGGAGCAGAAGGCCGGCGTGCGCGGCCTGGGCAAGCCGAAGGCGGTGTCGCTGGCCACGCTGATCAAGCGCAAGGATCTGCCCGCGCACGATGCTGCGCTGTTGCGTGCGCTGCGGCGCGAGGACTATGGCAACCGCCCAGTGCTGGACATCGTCGATGCCGCGCCGGCGCTGGTGCGCCACCCCTTTGTCGCCTGGGAGCGCGAGCCCACGCGTTTCATCGAGGTCAGCGAAGGCCTGCCTGCGCTGGAGATCATGACCCAGGGCGAGCACATTGCATTTCGCCTGCTCGACCCGGTGCGCACCGACGAGCATCGCCAGGCCGAGGCCCAGGACGAGCTGCTGCCCCCGCGTTGGCGCACGCAGCGTGCGCGGCAGCGCAGCCTGATGCTGCTGCCCGATGGCGAAGGCCGCGCCAAGCTGGTGCGGCTGACCCCGGCGCAGCTGCGCGTGGACGAGCTGGTGTCGCAGGGCTGGAAGGTGCCGGTCGCGGCGCGTGCCGAGCTCGACGCGGCGCTGCGCGTGCTGGCTGCGCATTTCCAGGTGGCCAGCGATGCCGAGGCCGGGCACGAGGTCGAAGCCGACCGCCGTCTGCGCGCCGAGCTTACGCCGCAAGGCGCCGGCTTGAGGCTGGCGCTGCTGGCTGCGCCCTTCGGCGACTTCGGCCCGCGCCTGGCGCCGGGCAGCGGCCGCCAGCGCGTGACCACCGTGCACCAGGGCCTGACGCTGTCCACGCGGCGCGACCTGAAGCATGAGCGCGAGGTCTTCGAGCAACTGCTCGCCACGCTCGAGTTTCTGGACGACGACGTGCACGAATGGGCGCTCGATGAGCCCGAGCAGGCCCTGGCCGCGGTCGAGGGTCTGAGCAAGCTTGGCGCGCACATCGTCAGCGAATGGCCCAAGGGCAAGCCGGTGCGCGTGCGCGCCGTGGCCGAAGCGGCAGTCAAGCTCAAGGCCAGCTCGAAGGGCGAATGGCTCGAACTCGATGGCGAACTCGAGCTCGACGGTGGCGAGGTGCTGCGCCTGCGTCAGCTGCTCGACCTGGCGCGCGACAGCCGCAGCCGCTTCGTCGCGCTGGGCGAGGGCGATTTCCTGGCACTCAGCGACACGTTGCGCCAGCAACTGGCCGACCTGGCGGCGCTGGCGCAGCCGCACAAGCAGGGCCAGCGGCTGTCGGGCGTGGCGGCCCTGGCCTGGGAGGCTAGTGGCCATGCCCTCACGCTCGACGGCGACGCAGGCTGGCGCAAGCGGGCCTCGGCCTGGGCGCAGGCGCAGGAGCGCGTGTTCGAGCTTCCCGCAGGCCTGGATGCCGAGTTGCGCGACTACCAGCTCGAAGGCTACCGCTGGCTGATGCGTCTGGCCGACAGCGGCTTCGGCGCGGTGCTGGCCGACGACATGGGCCTGGGCAAGACCATGCAGACCCTGGCGCTGCTGCTGCAGCGCGCGGCTGGCGGGCCGGCGCTGGTGGTGGCGCCGACCTCGGTATGCGGCAACTGGCTGCTCGAAGCGGCGCGCTTCGCGCCGGGGCTGCGGGTCGAGTTGTACGGCGATGTGCTGGTCGGCGACGAGCCCGACGACGATGCGCCGCCCGCCGACGAGGCCGCGCCCGTCGACCCGGCGCGCCGCGTCGCGCGGCGCCGCCAGGTGCGCGCGCTCGGTCCCGGCCAGGTGCTGGTGTGCTCGTACGCACTGCTGCAGATCGACGCCGACATCCTGGCCGACATGCGTTGGCACGGCATCGTGCTCGACGAGGCGCAGGCCATCAAGAACCCGGCCACGCGCCGCGCCAAGGCGGCGCTGGCGCTGCAGGGCGACTTCAGGCTCGCACTGACCGGCACGCCGATCGAAAACCGCCTGGGCGAGCTGTGGTCGATCATGGCCTTCTGCAACCCTGGCCTGCTGGGCAGTGCCGAAGCGTTTGCGAAGCACTTTGCCAACGCGATCGAGCGTGACCCGGATCCGCATGTCAAGGCGCAGAGCTCGCGCCGGCTGCGCCGGCTGCTGTCACCGTTCCTGAAGCGGCGCACGAAATCAGAAGTGCTGACGGACCTGCCGCCGCGCACCGAGATCGTCCACGAAGTGGTGCCCGGCGCGAAGGAGCGTGCCCTGCTCGAAGCGCTGCGCCAGCAGGCGGAGGCCAGCGTGGCACAGACGATCGCGGCGCACATGGGTGGCGGCGCGGAAGGTCAGAACCGGTTCCAAATGTTGGCGGCACTGACAAAGCTGCGCCGCGCCGCCTGCGACCCGCGGCTGGTGGCGCCCGAACTGGGCCTGATCGGCGCCAAGGTGCTGGAGTTCGAGCGCCTAGCCGTGGAACTGGTGGCTGGCCGGCACAAGGCGCTGGTGTTCAGCCAGTTCACGGATTTCCTGGCATTGCTGCGCGAGCGGCTCGACCTGGCGGGCCTGAGCCACCAGTACCTGGATGGCAGCACGCCCGCGGCCGAGCGCAACAAGCGCATCGCCGCGTTCCAGGCGGGGCAGGGAGACCTGTTCCTGATCAGTCTGAAGGCGGGAGGATTCGGCTTGAACCTGACCGCCGCCGACTACGTGATCATTGCCGACCCGTGGTGGAACCCGGCCAGCGAGGATCAGGCCAGCGCGCGCGCCCACCGCATCGGCCAGCAGCGGCCGGTGACGGTGTACCGGCTGGTCACGCAGGGCTCGATCGAGGAGAAGATCGTGCGCCTGCACCGCAGCAAGCGCGACCTGGCCGAAGGCATCCTCAGTGGCGAGGAGGCGGGTGCGCCGATCGACGCGGCGCAGCTGATGGAATTGTTGAAGGCGCAATGACCCCAAGGCGCGGGCCGTTCGACAAGGACTGCCCTAGGGACAAGTACCTATAACCCTGTTGGCTCGCATACCTAGACTCCAATGCTCGCCTTGGGGGCGACGGCCGGTAAGCGCGAGTTAGACATGGCTCGCTGGCAGGCAGGGTGTGTTCGAAGGACGAATTCCAACAGGATGGAGGAGACGAATGAATGCTTACAAGGTGTGCGCGGCGCTGGCCGCGTCGGCATTGTTGGCGCTGTCCAGCGCGTCGGCGCTGGGGCAAGCCCAGATCAAGCTCGAGAAGGTGGTCAGCGGCATCAACACGCCATTGGCGATGGTGCAGCCGCCCGGCGACCCGCGCATGTTCATCATTGAACAGAATGGCCGCGTCAGGATCCTCGAGGCCGGCCAGCTCAAGCCCACTCCATTTCTCGACGTGCGCAGCAAGATCACGACGCTGTTCCACGACTTCGACGAGCGCGGCCTGCTGGGCATTGCCTTCCATCCGAAGTTCAAGGACAACGGCAAGTTCTACGTGACCTATAGCGCGCACCTGGACTACCAGGCCGACCTGGGGCAGATGCTTTGGTACGACCACAGCAACGTGGTCGAGGAATACACCGTGTCGTCAACGGACAAGAACGTGGCCGACCCAAGTTCGGCACGACGTATCCTGACGACCTCGTGGCCGCAGTTCAATCACAACGGCCATTGGATCGGTTTCGGCCCGGATGGCATGCTTTACATCTCGATGGGTGACGGCGGTTACGCCAACGATTGGGGCATTGGCCACAACGTGACCATCGGCAACGGCCAGGACCTGAGCACCAACCTGGGCAAGATCCTGCGCATCGATGTCGACGCGCGCTCGCCCGGCAAGCCTTACGGCATCCCGCCGGACAATCCATGGGCTGGCAAAAAGGAAGCCAATCCCGAGATCTGGGCCTATGGCGTGCGCAACCCATGGCGCTGTTCGTTCGACATGGGCAGCAATGCAGCTGAGTTGTATTGCGGCGACGTGCAGCAAAACAGCTATGAGACCATCAAGCTCATCGGCAAGGGCCAGAACATGGGTTGGCGGCGTGTCGAAGGCATGATGCGCTGCTTCGACTACCAGAAGCCCGACGACCACCCGGCCAATTGCGACAAGGCGGGCATCACCCCGGCGATCATGGAGTACAACAATTGCACCGCCAAGCCCGACGGCTGCAAGGGCATCTCGGTGACCGGTGGTTATGTCTATCGCGGTGCGAACGCCGCCTGGAAGGGCAAGTACATCTTCGGCGACTGGAGCAAGAGCTTCGGCGAGATGGACGGCCAGATCTTCGTCGGCACCAAGGGCAGTGACGGAAAGTGGACGATGGAAGTGGCGAAAGTCACCAACATGGCAGGCAAGCTGCCGTATGTCCTGGCGTTCGCGCAGGACACTGCCGGCGAGGTCTACGTACTGACCTCGATCACCACGGGCCCGAACGGGTCGCTCGACACGATCTACAAGATCGTCCCGTAACGAGTTGTACAGCCTCGCCACCGCTGTGCTGGCGCCGCGGTGGCGAGTTTCATTGGGTCTGCCAACGCCTCGCTGGCAAATCAGTCGTGGAAACTCAGCGAATGGACAATCGTTCGAAGGTGGTCATGGCCACGATGTTTGGAATGCTCGTGGCAGTGGTGCTGACGGGTCCGACACCCGTCAGCGCGCAGGACGCCGCGAGCAATGCTCCGAAGGCGGCTGTCGACGAGCCTGTGCCGAAGTTTGATGCCACCTATCTGAGCAACGCCGACAACATCAAAGTCGGCCAAGCTGTCTGGGCAAAACAATGCCGGCATTGCCATGGAAGCAGTGCCTACCCTGGCAAGGCGCCAAAGCTGAGCCCCGGCGGCCTGGAGCCGGACTTCATCTTCGACCGTGTCACCAACGGCTTTCGCGGCATGCCGTCCTGGAGTGCCGTGTTCACGCTCGAAGAGCGTAAGGCCGTCACTGCCTACATCAAGAGCACTAGCTTTTCGCCCTGAATGTCTGCGGCGGCCAGTGATGCGAACAATGGATCGACAGGCATGCACTATCTGAACATCTTGTTGGGCCTGGCGATGCTGGGTTTCGCTGCCGTGCAATACAACGACCCTGACGCGCTGCTGTGGACGGCGTACTACCTGGTCCCAGCGGCTTGGACTTGGGTGGCTGCGTTTCGTCCGCAGTGGCTGTCCTCGACGCAGGCAAACTTAGCGCTGTGGGCCAGCGTCGCCGCATGGCTGGGGTTGGTTGTCGTCTACTGGCCGCCCATGCCGGGTTTCTGGCGGCCGGAGGTGTTCATGGTCGAAATCGAGGGGCAGGCCGCACGCGAGGGCATGGGCCTGATGATCGCCTGGCTGACGCTGCTGGTGGCGCTGTTCAGCACAAGGCAGGCGGCGGGCCGTTCCGGCAACCGGGCGGCGTCGATCTAGAACTCAGCGCGCAGTTCGAAGCGGAAGCGCCGGTTCATGGCAGGAAGGCCGACGAACTGCTCGTAGTTTGTGCCGAAACGATTGTCGACTGCCAACTTTGCGCGCGCCCATCCCAACTGGACGGAGTAGGCCAAGTAGAAGCTGATATAGGTCGGCATGTCGATATCTCCGGTCGGGTTCGACTGGCCGCAACCGCCGCTGCGCGTTTGCATGCACCATGTTGTTGGTTGCAGGCGCCAAGCCGCCGACGTACTTGATACTGGTACTGGCCGATCACGCCATAGGCATTGCTATCGACAGCGTCCTGCTCTCCGGAGGAATGCAGAGCCGTTCGAGGACAGGATCATGCGCCTGCACCGCAACGAGTGCGACCTGGCCGAAGACATCGCTCAGCTGCCAGGATGAGGGTGCGCCGATCGACCGGCGCAACTGATGAAACTGCCGCGAGCGCAGTAGCCCGCACAGGGCGCTGCGTCAGCCCTTCTTGATGCCGAAGAGCAACAGTGCGCCGCCGGCGACGATGGCCGCCACGCCGGCCCAGATGGGCACGTTCACCGTCTGCTTCTCCGTCACCGACAGTTCGATCGGCCCGATCTTGGCCTGCTGGGTGTCCTTGGTGTAGCTGAAGCCACCATAGGCCAAGCCAAATACGCCGGCCACGATCAACGCGATCGCAGCCATTCGGATTGCATTCATGTCTTGTTCTCCCTCTGCAATGTCCGAGTATCAGTGGGGCAGCGGCGCGTATCTGTCGGCCGCAGCCGGGGCGGCGCGTAGGACTTGTCCGAGGTGGCCTGGCAAGGTCTCCACGGTCTTGTCCTACCTGGTAATCGGACAGACCGCTATCGCCGATGTGCGTCCAGCCGACATCCCTTGCGCTGGCAACGCCGTAGATTCGATGCATGTCGATCCGGCATCAGGAGTTCCCCATGAAGACCCACTCGGTATACCGTTCCCGTTCGATGCAGTTGCTATCGTTGAGCGCCATGGCCTGGGCTTGTGCGCCGACACTGGCGCAAGGCGTCTCGGCAAGCGCCGATGCCGGCGCCGTCTATCAGCGTGAGCGCGCCGCCTGCCTCAGCATCCAGTCGGCTGAAGACCGCGCGACCTGCTTGCGTGAGGCAGCCGCGGCTCAGGCACAGCGGCGCAAGGGCGTCGCGCCGGACGATGACGCGGCCTTCGAGCGCAATGCGCAACAGCGCTGCGACAGGTTGCCGGGCGATGACCGCAAGGCCTGTGTCGCGCGCATGCAGGGACAGGGCAGCACGAGTGGCAGCGTGTCGGGTGGCGGCATACTGCGCGAACAGGTGATCGTCGTACCGGCGCCGAGCTAGCGACCCGCGGCGCGCCGCGCAGCGGACAATCACGCCGATGAAGACACCGAAGAGACTGCAGCCGCTGCTCGACGAAGGGCTGATCGACGGCGTCGTGCGCCAGCTGATGAGCGGCAAGGAAGCCACGGTCTATGTGGTGCGCTGCGGCGACGACGTGCGCTGCGCCAAGGTGTACAAGGAAGCCACCCAGCGCAGCTTCCGCCAGGCGGTGGACTACACCGAGAACCGCAAGGTCAAGAACACGCGCCAGGCGCGCGCCATGGCCAAGGGCACGCGCTTCGGCCGCGAGTCGCAGGAGGCAGCCTGGCAGAGTGCCGAGGTCGATGCGCTGTATCGCCTGGCCGCCGCGGGCGTGCGCGTGCCGAAGCCGCACAACTTCCATGACGGCGTGCTGCTGATGGAACTGGTGACCGATGCCCATGGCGACGCCGCGCCGCGCCTGAACGACGTGGACTTCAGCGCCGCCGAGGCGCTGTCCCACCATGCGACGCTGATCGGCGAGGTGCAACGCATGCTCTGCGCCGGGGTCGTGCACGGCGATCTGTCGGAGTTCAATATCCTGCTGGGTGCCGACGGCCCGGTGGTCATCGATCTGCCGCAGGCGGTGGATGCGGCGGGCAACAACCACGCACAGCGCATGCTGCGGCGCGACGTGGACAACCTGCGCGACTTCTTCGGCCGCTTCGCGCCCGCGCTGCAGGCCAGCCGCTACGGCGAGGAGATCTGGGACCTGTACCAGCGCGGCATGCTGCAGCCGGACACGGCCTTGAGCGGGCGCTTCGAACGCACGGCCCGGGCGGTGGACCTGGGCGGTGTACTGCGCGAGATCGACGACGCGCGCGCCGAAGAGGCGGCGCGCCGTCTGCGCCTGCAGACCGCGACCTGAAGGCGCGGCGAGCGGCGCGGTCTTCAGCGCGGCGCCGCGGCCTTGTAGCGGCCGTACTCCAGCCGCGCAATGGCGCGGCGGTGCACCTCGTCCGGACCGTCGGCCAGACGCAGCGTGCGCTGGTGGGCATAGGCCTTGGCCAGGCCGGGATCGGTGGTCACGCCGGCGCCGCCGAAGGCCTGGATCGCGTCGTCGATGATGCGCAGCGCCATGATCGGCGCCTGCACCTTGATCATCGCGATCTCGAGCTGCGCCACCTTGTTGCCCACCTTGTCCATCATGTCGGCGGCCTTCAGGCACAGCAGCCGCGTCATCTCGATGTCGATGCGGGCGTTGGCGATGCGCTCATCCCAGATGGTCTGCTCGGAAATGCGCTTGCCGAAGGCCACGCGCGATTGCAGCCTCTTGACCATCTTCTCCAGCGCCACCTCGGCCACGCCGATGGTGCGCATGCAGTGGTGGATGCGCCCCGGCCCAAGGCGGCCCTGCGCGATCTCGAAGCCGCGGCCCTCCCCGAGCAGCAGGTTGGCTGCCGGCACGCGCACGTCCTTCATCAGCACCTCGGCATGCCCGTGCGGCGCATCGTCGAAGCCGAACACTGGCAGCATGCGCACGACCTCGATGCCCGGGGCGTCCAGCGGCACCAGGATCTGCGACTGCTGCGAGTGGCGCGGCGCGTCCGGATCGGTCTTGCCCATGACGATGGCAATCTTGCAGCGCGGGTCGCCCACGCCGGAGGACCACCACTTGCGGCCGTTGACGACGTAGTGGTCGCCGTCGCGCTTGATCGAGGTCTCGATGTTGGTGGCGTCGGACGAGGCCACCGCCGGCTCGGTCATCAAGAAGGCCGAGCGGATCTCGCCAGCCAGCAGCGGCTGCAGCCACTGTGCCTTCTGCTCGTCGTTGGCGTAGCGCGCCAGCACTTCCATGTTGCCGGTGTCGGGCGCCGAGCAGTTGAAGACCTCGGAGCCGAAGCCGATCCGGCCCATCTGCTCGGCGCACAGCGCGTATTCCAGGTTGGTCAGCCCCGCGCCCTTGTAGGGGCTGTCCGGTGGCAGCGAGTCGTGCGGCAGGAACAGGTTCCACAGCCCGGCCTTCTTGGCCTTGGCCTTCAGCTCCTCGAGCACCGGCACCACCTGCCAGCGGTTGGCGCCGAAAGCTTCCATCTGCGCGTCGTAGGTCGCCTCGGCCGGGTACACGTGTTCGTTCATGAACGCGATCACGCGGTCGCGCCAGTAGCTCTGTTTTTCCGACATCGAGAAGTTCATGGGGTCTCCAGGGTTGCCACGCCACCGTGGCGAGCCGTGACGGTAGCAGAGGCGGCGGCTTCGGGTTGTCCCCAACGTGGCAGCCTGGCACTATCCTGCGCCACCGCAAATTGGAAAGGCAGCCCATGACGCCCGTGCTGAAACAGTTCGACCTGAGCGGCCGAGTCGCGCTCATCACCGGCTCCAGCGCCGGCATCGGCCTGGCGCTGGCACAGGGCTTGGCCGGTGCCGGTGCCACGGTGGTGCTAAATGCGCGCGATGCCGGCAAACTGCGGGCCTCGGCCCAGGCCCTGCGCGAACAGGGTGCTGCGGTGCATGCGCTGGCCTTCGACGTCACCGAGGCACAGGCCGTGGCCGACGCGGTGGCGCAGATCGAATCCGAGATCGGGGCGATCGACATCCTGGTCAACAACGCCGGCATGCAGAAGCGCGCGCCGCTTCAGGACTTCGAGCACGCCGACTGGCAGCAGCTGATGCGCACCAACCTCGACAGCGTGTTCATCGTCGGCCAGGCGGTGGCGCGCCACATGATCCCGCGCCGGCGCGGCAAGATCATCAACATCTGCTCGGTGCAGAGCGAGCTGGGCCGCCCAGGCATCGCGCCCTACACCGCCAGCAAGGGCGCGGTGAAGATGCTGACCAAGGGCATGGCCATCGACTGGGGGCCGCACGGCCTGCAGGTCAACGGCCTGGGGCCGGGTTACTTCAAGACCGAGCTGAATCAGGCGCTGGTTGACAACCCCGAGTTCAGCGCCTGGCTGATCGGGCGCACGCCGTCGCGGCGCTGGGGCGACGTCGAAGACCTGGTGGGCGCGGCGGTGTTCCTGGCCAGCGATGCGTCGCGTTTCGTCAACGGCCACATTCTGTATGTCGACGGCGGTGTCACCGCCCAGCTGTGAAGGAACCCAGCATGGAAGCCCTCGTCATTCACGCCCCCGGCGACCTGCGCGTCGAGACGATCGAAACCCCCGACTTGCACACGCACCAGCTGCAGGTGCGTGTGCGCGCCGGCGGCATCTGCGGTTCGGACCTGCACTACTTCCAACATGGCGGCTTCGGCACCGTGCGCATCAAGGAGCCGATGGTGCTGGGCCACGAGGTGGCGGGAAGCATCGAAGCCGTGGGCGGCGGGGTCACCGGCTTCGCGCCGGGCGAGCGTGTGGCCATCAGCCCGAGCCGGCCCTGCGGCCAGTGCCGCTACTGCCAGCTGGGGCAGCACAACCACTGCCTGGACATGCGCTACTACGGCAGCGCGATGCGCACGCCGCACGTGCAGGGCGCGTTCCGCCAGCGCATCGTCTGCGACGCCAGCCAGGCCCACAAGCTGGCCGACCATGTCAGCGACGGCGAAGGCGCGATGGCCGAGCCGCTGTCGGTGGCGCTGCATGCCGTCAACCGGGCCGGGCCGCTGCTCGGCAAGAGCGTGCTGGTCACCGGCTGCGGGCCGATCGGTGCGATGGCGGTGATCGCCGCCCGGCGCGCCGGTGCGACCTTCATTGTCGCCACCGACATGGCGGCGCAGCCGCTGCGCGCGGCGCTGAAGGTGGGCGCCGACCAGGTGATCAACGTCAAGGAGCAGCCCGATGGCCTGGCCGCTTTCACGGCCGACAAGGGGCAGTTCGACGTTTTGTTCGAGGCCAGCGGCAATGCGCGTGCGCTGGTCGGCGCCTTCGATGCGCTGCGCCCGCGCGGCATCATCGTGCAGATGGGGCTGGGCGGCGAGATGACGTTGCCCATCAACACCATCGTCGCCAAGGAATTCGAGCTGCGCGGCACCTTTCGTTTCCATGCCGAGTTTGCGGTGGCGGTGGAGCTGCTGAACAAGCGGCTGGTGGACCTGAAGCCGCTGATCTCGGCGACCTTGCCCTACCGCGATGCCGGCAAGGCCTTCGCGCTGGCCGCCGACCGCTCGCAGACGATGAAGGTGTTGTTGAGTTTCGATTGACATGCCGAGGCGCTGGCGGGCCCCCGAAGCCGTCGCCGGAACGCCGCGCTATCGACCCCCCCGTCGACAAGGAGGTCCAGGTGTACAGATTTTTTGCAGTCGCAAGTGCCTTGCTGGCCTTCGCCGGGTGCAGCCAGTGGCAGACCTACAAGTGCGTGCGCGACACGGTGAGCCGCAACGAGCCCTATTACAACCAGGCAGATCGCGAAGACAGCGAGTCGTTGGCCTGGCAGGCCTGCCGCGAGCGCGCGGCGGCCAAAGGCAACTGAGAAGGAACCGTCTCAAAGCAACGTGAACCGATAGGCAGATTGCGGCGCTTTGCTGAAGTTCGATGTCCGCTGTACGTGCGTGACTTTCGTGGTGGCGAAGCCGGTGCGGGGCAGGCCGCGACGCTTCGGTGGAGCGGTCGGCTGCGCCGACTGCCCTGCGATGCGACCCTGGCCTGGCGCGTAACTCGCTACGCGCTTCGCGCTGCGCTCGGACAGATGCGCCAAGTCAGTGGTTGAAGCGCGCTGCGCGCGCGGCCAGAGTCGCAGCGCTTCTCGGCGCCCCACAGGCGCATCGCGGCCTGCCCCGCACCGTCTTCGCGGCAGCGCTCGTGGTGTTCGGTCCCAAACAGCCCCGGCACCGACTTCGCGTCGGGCGGCACCGGGCAGGGGCGATTTGTGCGGCGACGCGCAGCGCAGGCCCGGGCGAGGCGCGCACGCAGTGCGCGCCTTCCCCTCTGAC
>Ga0316603_10000758_pt1 | contig 16483 bp, 16 predicted proteins | sample OWC_soil_day10_n_FD_207649 | JGI IMG/M metagenome (GOLD analysis project Ga0316603, IMG submission 207649) | Wetland soil microbial communities from Old Woman Creek delta, Ohio, United States - OWC_soil_day10_noCT | ecosystem: Environmental > Terrestrial > Soil > Wetlands | place: USA: Ohio... | reverse complement strand
ACCATGTGAATGCTCATCGTGAACTCCCCTTCTTCGCGTTTATGGCCGTCTGGAGAGAGGCGCAAGTCGCGTCCGAGGAAGATGTGGAGCTCTTCGTCACAGAAGCCCGGAGACGTATAGAAGGAACAGAGCTTTTCGAGCGAGCCTGCAATCCATCCTGTCTCTTCCTCCAGTTCGCGCGCTGCACACGCTGCGGGATCCTCTCCGGGAAAAAGCTTGCCGGCAGGAAGTTCCAGAATGTGTTTTTCCAGCGGATAGCGAAGCTGGTCCACGAGCAGGACGCGCCCATCATTGAGCAGCGGAAGCACGGTAGCGCCACCCGGGTGATGGGCGACCTCGCGGACAGTCTGGTTGCCTGAGGGGTATTCGACACGATCCACCAGGAGGTCAATGATCTTCCCCCTGTACAGGGTTTCGCGAGAGAGGCGTTTGAGTTCCATGAGGGAGTCTACCGGTTCCCCCGGCTGCCCGGCTTGGTCACCGGCAGCCCGCGTGCGCACAAAGGACACTGATCGGGTTTGTAGGTAACGGCATGCATGGTCATCACCGCCGTGTGTCGTCCGTCGAAAGCCGGGAAGGTCACCGCGCCTCCGCTCCGGTCCACGATGCAGGACACGCCGGCGATGGTTCCGCCTGCAGCGACTGCAAGCGCAAGGACTTCGCCGACAGATCCTCCGGTGGTGACGACGTCTTCACAGACGAGCACCCGTTCGCCCGGGATTATCTCGAACCCCCGCCGCAGCTGCATGACACCATCTTTGCGCTCGGCGAACATCGTCCGGACCCCCAGCTGCCGCCCGACTTCCTGTCCGACCACGATCCCTCCCAGCGCGGGTGCGATGACGACATTGATGTTTCGTGAACGCGCATCCTCTGCAAGCACGCGGCAGAGTGATTCGCAATGCTCAGGATACTGCAGGACTTTCGCACACTGGAAATACTGGTTGCTGTGCAGACCTGACGTCAACTGGAAATGCCCTTCGAGCAGGGCACCGGTCTGCTTGAAGATGGACAACACCGCTGAGGATTCCATGGTTTCCACCAGACAGATAATGGGAGAGCATCAGAGTTTGAATTTGACACCGAAACGGAAATAGAGGAACAGTCCGACATTCGGATCATTGTGCAAATACACGGCGCGGACATCGGCCTGGATGGCGAACTCCCTCGTGAAAAAATAGTCTGCGCCTGCGTTCCCGCTGAGCGTGAGTCTGGTCGTGCCGGGAATTTCGTAGTAGGTCTTCCGGACGCCATTGATCACTTCTTTGTTCTCCGCCCCGCTGATCCTCGCGAACCCGAGATCGGCACCCAGAAATGGAGAAAACCGCTGGCCGGGCAGGAAGTAGTTCCGCATGAGGAGGTAGAGCTGAACCAGCGTCTGATGGCGCACCGTCACGGGAACCCCTGGATATCGTGCGGCAAATGCACCGCGGCGGAAGCTGTACAGTGTGCCGTCCACTCCAAAGCCAATCTTTATGTTCTCTGACATGCGGGACATCAGACCGATACCTATGCCCGGACCAGGCTGCCAGAATTCCTTGAACGACTGGTGTGAAAGCGGGGTGCCCATGCAAGCCCACACTTCCAGGGTGTTGTCGCGGGGAGCATAGGCGACTGCGGGGCGCGACGGCTCCGGTTCGAGCTCGGGAGATGGTGTTTGTGCCCGGCCCGGGGACCATCCACATGCCATAATCAGAGCCGCGAGAGCTGCCACGCCACGCTTCATCTCCATCACTGCGCCTCGCTGCTTGTACACATCCGTTCACCCGCATTGTCGAAGGGATCTTCCCTCTGTGCGAACGCCGGTCTGTAGTGCTCTGCACTGCCGAATTCCTGCACCCACCCACGGTCCATGCCCAACGTGTCCAGCTCCTCAAGCACGCGGTTGTATTCGCTCTCCCGCACGTTCCGGTCGAGGAGAGGCGTCACCGAGGCCCGGTGCGCAGGAAAGTACTGTGCCATGATGCTGAGCGTCACTTGCGGACTCAGCGTTGAGGCGATCCAGCGGAGCGTCTCGCGACTCCCGGCGAGGCCATTGGGCAAGACGAGATGGCGGATAATCAGCCCGCGGCGGACAAGCCCCTGTTCATCCCTTACAAGATCGGCGCCGACCTGGCGGTACATCTCCTGCACCCCCGCACGGGCATGCCTGGGGTACTCGTGTACCTTCGAGTATCTGTATCCGAACTCCTCTTCAGCATATTTCAGATCCGGAAGATACACATCAATGATTCCATCAAGCAGCCGGAGCACCTCTACAGAGTCGTAGCCATTCGTATTATAGATGAGTGGCACATGGAGGCCTCTTTCAACGGCCAGACACAGGGCCCGCACAATCTGCGGAACGACATGCGTGGGAGAAACCAGACCGATCCAGTGACATCCCCGCCCCTGCAATTCCAGCATGATCTTTGCCAGCCGATCAATACTCACTTCATGCGCCTGTTCTGAGCGGTGGTTCTGGCTGATCTGGTGGTTCTGGCAGTACACACACCGCAGGTTGCAGTTGCCGAAGAAGACGTTCCCGGCGCCGTGTGTGCCCACGAGGCCCGGTTCTTCTCCGAAGTGGGGCGTGTATGAGGAAACGACGGGAAGAAGTCCCGTGTAGCAGCGGGCGCGGTCATTGGCATGGCGATTGTTGCCGCAGAGCAGCGGACACAGGGAGCAGGAGTCCAGAAGGGCATCAAGCGCATCGGCGCGACGGGCGAGTTCACCGGAGCGATGCAGGGCGATATAGGAAGGAACGAAGTTCACGGTTCGCATCATCTGATTCAATATAGTGAACTTCACCCGAGTGGTGCAACACCTCCGCCCTCGATCGGAGCGCGCCGCACTCTTCCCATGCTCTGCCCAAGAAAGCGTTCTCCCACTTCGGCGAATTTTGCGGGAATATCACTCACAAAGAACTGCAAATGTGGGCGATCGGTGCTTCTGTTCCGGAGCGCATGGGCATCCAGAACCCGCTCCACCTCTATCGCTGTTGCTTCACCCGAATCCACGAGCCCCACCCCCGGGCCGACTGCGGATTCAATGGCAGCGCGGAGCACCGGATAGTGTGTGCATCCAAGTATCAGCGTATCGATTTTCTCAAGCGTCAGCGGAAACAGGTACTCCTTGGCAACCAACCGCGTCACGGGATGATCGATCCATCCTTCTTCAGCCAGAGGAACAAACAGAGGGCATGCCCGGGAGAAAAGCTGGACATCCGAAGCACATGCACGGATCACATGCGCGTATGCCTCGCTGTTGACTGTCGCCTGAGTGCCGATAATCCCGATGCGTTTTTTCGTCGACGCCGCAACCGCTGCGACGGCACCCGGCTGTATCACGCCCACGACCGGCACACGGGAAAGTTTCTGGACCACGTCCAGCGCCACGGCCGACACAGTGTTGCAGGCAATGACGACCATTTTCACGTGATGGCCCATCAGGAACGCAACGTCCTGTGCCGCGTATTCCCGCACTACCTGAGGGGACTTGGGTCCGTAGGGAACCCGGGCCGTATCACCAAAATAGACGATGTTTTCATGCGGCAACCTGCGGGTCAGGGCACGAACTACAGTGAGCCCTCCAATACCGCTGTCGAAGACGCCGATCGGTTGTGCCTGTAGTGCGCTGGCGGGTATCATGCCGGTCCCATTTCTGTGGTGCGTTTCACCGTAGCAAGAATCTGTGTGCCGATGTGCGCCCGGCGCGCCTCGTCCACGACCGGACCACCCGACTGTTCCAGGACATAGAAGGAATCCACGATGCCATCCACCCGGGTGGCGATCTTCGCAAACACGATATTTAACCGGAGCCGCGAAATGGCCTCGGTCACCCGGAAGAGAAACCCGACAGAGTCCGGCGCATAGACGTCGATGATGGTGTATCCCGGGGTCTCTTCGAATTCCACACCCGTACGGATATTCGGATTCACCATCGCGCGCGAGCGCCGTCTCCACTTCCGGTGATGTTCGCGGAAGAGCGTCGTGACGTCGATGTGCCCGGCCACAACGTCACGCATTTCCACGGCGATTTTCTCACACGTCCCTGCGTCGAGCTGTTGATGGCTTACCGTTGCACTGACGCGAAACCGGTCAATGATCACGCCGTCGGCGCGCGTAAAGATGTGCGCGTCGAAGATATTCGCATCGTTTGCGGTCAGCACGGCGCAGAACCGTGAGAGCGTGAAGGGAGCGTCGAGGGCTATGACGGTGACCTCCGTGAAGCCGCCGCGATGGGCGAAGAGCGTCGTCACCTCCCGGACCGCCAGACGGGCCGCTTCTATGTGCGCGGCGATTTCGTCCGGCGAAAATGCCGCCTGATACGCGTCGCTGTTCATGCTTTGGAGATGTGCGGTGACTTCCTTCGCGGGTATTCTCTGCGCAAGTGCGTCGCTGATCGCAGTGAACGCGTTCTCACGCTGAAGCTGATGGTACTGATCGATCTCCTCCCCGCGGAGATTCCGCCGCAGCACTTCCGCAGTGCGACGGTACAGATCGTGGAGCATTGTTGCTTTCCACTGCGTCCAAACGGAAATGTTTACGGCGGAGAGGTCGGCGTACGTCAGGACATACAGGTAGTCCAGAAGCTCCGGTTTGTCAAACCGCGCCGCGAATTCCCGTATCGTTGCGGGATCGTGCACATTGCGACGGAATGCTGTTTGTTCCATCACCAGGTGATGCCGCACCAGGAATCCTACAGGGGAAATGAGACCTGGGATACCCAGGTCTTCAAGAACGCGCCGGGCCACGTCGACACCCGTCACCTCATGATCGGCAACCCCCAGGGGTTTGGCAATATCATGCAGGAGGATCGTCAGGATGATGACTTCGCGGTCCGGAAGCTTGCGATATGTCTCGCCGAGCGGCCCGGGGTCGCTGGCAAGACCTTCCACGTTGGCAATGGCAATAAGGGTATGCTCATCTGCTGTGAAGTAGTGATACACGTTGTGCTGGAAAAAGGAGACCAGATCTCCGAACGGAGGGATGAACCATCCAAGAAGATCCAGGTCATTCATCAGGCGGAGCACGGTTCCCGCACGGCCTGACCGGAGGATGCGGCGGAATGCCGATTTCAGCAAGGGACGATCCCTGTCGGCTTCCGTGAGGCGATCCCGTCCGCGGGCGAGCGTACCCTGTACACGAAAATCCGGTTCGCATCCTCTTTCCGCGATCTGTGCGAGTGCCTCAAACATCGTCTCGGCATCTATCTCATCCCGGGCGCCCTGCGCAAGAGTCGCTCTCGAATCACCGATGCAGAAGGGGCCGACCTGCGTCGCGGAGTGCTCTGCGGCGTGTACGGCAGGTTCTATCACCTCGCGAAACCGTTGGCTCAGACGCCGGTGCATGCCGTGGACCTGGCGCGCGTAGCGATAGTATGCGGCCATGAACACTTCCACGGACCGCAGCTCAGCCTGTCCGCCGAACCCCAGGGCAGTTGCGACATCCCGCTGCAGTGCGTATTCCAGTGTGTCGTTCAGGACTTCACGCTGGTAATGCATCTCGTGGCGCGTGCGGAAGAGGAACCCGAGCGCTTCCAAGATCTGCCGCGTGTCATCGGCATCCAGCTCACCGTGGCGCTGCAGATGTTCGAGGAAGATCACCGTGGCCGGCCGGTCATCGGCGAGCGGAAACATGTATGCAGGATCCACGCCGCGGTGCAGCCAGAATACCATGTGCATGTCACGCAAGCCGCCTGCACTCTTCTTAATGTTCGGCTCCAGCAGCTTTACCGATGAACCGAACCGGTCATGACGTGTCTGCATGTCTGCAAAGACACCGCGAACGAACCACTGCTCCGGACCGTATCCGGTTCGCTCGGACACTGCCGTCTGGAAGGTCTGTGCGAGCTGCGCATTGCCGCAGAGGAATCTCCCTTCTACCATGGCCGTCCAGGCATCGTGGGAGCGACCGTACAGGGCAAGTGCATCTGCAAGGGTCCGGACGCTGTGGCCCACGTCCAGGCCTGCATCCCAGAGAAGGTGAAGAAAGTCTTTTACCGCACTGTGGAGATGGTCGCTCCCGTTCTGGCCATCGATGAGCACCATGATGTCGATGTCGGAATGCGGGCAGAGTTCGCCCCGGCCATATCCACCTGTCGCAATGATTGCAGACCGGGACTGCAGAGAACGAGGGATACCCCTGGAGAATGCCAGGCGCAGCACGGCATCCATACCCTGGCTCAGCCGGGTGCAGGTCTCCCACCCATCGGCGCCCGCCCGGTGGGCCATCCGCACCTGATCGCGGCCTGAGAGCAGAAGGGAACGGATATCGTCAACATCTGAAGGCATTGCAGAAGATACAGATTGAGGCGGGGAGATTCAACTGCGGGAAAACAGGTCGCGGCAAAGCGTTGCGGGACAAACCGGTTTCCGCCCGATTGCGGATCCCGATTAGTTTCTCTATATTGGCCACGATCTCGCTCCACGGCAGGAGCGGCGGTCACCAACGCCCATACACTCACCCGTCGAGGTCACCATGGATCAGCAACTCCCCGTCTCCCAGTCCAGCGCCGAGCCAATGAGCGTGAAAGACTGGATCATCACGCTGCTCATCACCTACATTCCGCTCGTCGGTTTGATCATGCTGCTCGTATGGGCATTCGACAGCAGCACTCATCCGAACAAGAAGAATTTCGCCAAGGCATCGCTGATCTGGATGCTGATTTGGATCGTGGTCGCCCTCATCTTCTTCGCCCTGTTTGCCAGCATGATGATGGGCGTCATGGGGAACATGGAATAGTGAAGTCGGGTGGCGCCTGCCGTCATCGTGCTGCGGGCGCCGTTGCCTATTCGCTCTGATCCTTCTCCTGCTCCATCGCTCGTTCCAGGAGGTGCGGGGGAAGGGTCTTGCTTGCCCTGGCCCCCATCTCCTTGAGTTCCGACGCCTTGCGGATGATGTTCCCCCTTCCATCAGAAAGCTTGCTCATCGCCAGGGCGTGGGCGTCACGGGCGGCATCCAGCTTGTTTCCCACTGATTCCAGGTCGGCAAGGAACGCGACGAACTTGTCGTGCAGCTCCCCGCTTTTCCGCGCGATCTCCAGAGCATTCCGGTTCTGATTTTCCTGACGCCACATCCCCCCGATCGTGCGCAATGTTGCGAGCAACGTCGAAGTCGTTACAATGACGATGTTCCGGTCGAACGCGTCGGTGAACAGCGTCAGGTCATTCTTGACGGCCAGCGCGAAGGCGGGTTCCAGCGGCACAAACATCAGCACAAAATCCACGCTTTGCAGGCCGTAGATGTTCTGATAGTGTTTCTCACTGAGCATTTTAATGTGACGGCGAATCGACTCCACATGCTGGCCGAGGAGTTCTTTCTGGATCACCGCGTCTTCGGCCTTGTTGTATTCTGTGTAGGCAGTAAGCGAGACCTTGGAATCGATGACGAGGTGCTTGTTGTCGGGCAGGAGGATAATAACGTCAGGCCGTTGGGTCTTGCCTTCCTGCCCCTGAAGCGATTCCTGAACCAGATAGTGCGTGCCTTTCGAAAGACCCGAGCGCTCGAGGATCTGCTCCAAAATCATTTCCCCCCAGTCGCCTTGCGTTTTCGATTGCCCTTTCAGAGCAGTCGTGAGGTTGGACGCCTCGCGCGTGATCTGCTGATTGAGCTCCGTCAGATGCCGGATCTGCTCGGCGAGCGTCGCACGTTCCCGTCCTTCGCTTGCATACGTCGATGCAATCGTGCTTTCGAAGTCCCGGATTTTCTCCTGGAGCGGCGTCAGCAGCGCGCCAAGATTGTCCCTGTTCAGCTCGGTGAACTTGCGGCTCTTCTCCTCCAGAATGTCGTTGGCAAGGTTGCGGAATGCAGCCGTAAACTGATCCTGCAGGGATTGCACTTCCGCCTTCTGTTCGAGCAGCTTCTCCTGTGCATTCTTGAACTCCGTCTCTGCAGTAGCCAGGGCCGAGCGGGTCCCGCTGAGTGCAGAGCGTTCCGCCGCAAGATCCTCTTCTGATCGTGAGAGCTGTTCAGTGAGCAGGGACGCCCGCTCCTCGCTTCGTCCCTTTTCAAGCTGCAGCGATGCGATCTGCGCGTGCATCTGGTCGGCCTCTTCCTTCGGAATTCCGCGACGGCGCTCGAAGATCAGCCAGAGAATGATGAAGGTGATCAGCGCTCCGCAGACACATCCGATCACCAGTGAGAGAATGTCCATGATGGTCCCCGATCAGAATCCTGAAAAGCCGAACAGGCCAAGAAGTATGTCTGCCAGCGCCCGCACCATCCTGCCGATCGGCAGGATATCAACATTGAAGAACTGCTCTGCGAGAATGATGCCGAACAGGACAATCATCCCGTACCGGAACACCAGGTGCGCGGTGGGCGAATCCCTGAGATTGAGCGCGCTGAGAAGGATATGTGAGCCGTCCAGAGGCGGCAGCGGAATCGCATTGAACACAAACAGACCGAGATTCACATAGATGCCTGCCATGAGGGCGTTGAGAATCCAGGCGTAGGTGGGTTCTCCCCTGTAGGGGACAAGTCCGATGAGGATGGTGAACACCGCCGCACCAACAATGCTCAGCGCCAGGTTGGAAAGCGGTCCGGCAGCAGCAATAATCGCATCGTCCCGGCGCGGATGTTTGAGCTTGGACTGGTCGATGACGACAGGCTTCGCCCAGCCGAACCCGGCGACCAGAAGGAAGATGAACCCGAGCGGGTCAATGTGGACCAGTGGATTGAGCGACGCCCTTCCTTGTGATTTTGCAGTATCATCACCCAGACGGGAAGCGACACTCGCATGGGCAAATTCGTGTACCGTCAACCCGACGATAATGCCGGGCAGAAGGCGGAGCATCGATTCGAAATCCATCACACCCTTTCATTCGTTCGCATCACGTGAAGCTTTCCTCACCTGCATCCCGTCCGCCTACTTGAACTTTGCGCGCACTATCTGTCTCCCCGGGGCCACGTGAAGTTTTTCACCGTTCGGCATGATCGCATCCACCCACATCCCCCGAGGTGATGTAATGGTCATTTCAATCTGATCCTGCTTTTTCCGCCACGTTACGGCAACGAGTCCTCTCGGACTCTCGAACGTGGCGATCGCGAAGTCCAGGGTGCCAGGGTTCGGCGCAACGTAGACTTTTCTCCATCCCACACTTCCCGGCTGTTGCCGGATCCCTCCGACGTAGGCAAACTGCCATTCCATCAGATGACCGAGCATGTAGTGGTTCATGCTGTTTCCAGTTCCAGGCTGGGCATCCCAGCTTTCCGGCAGAGTCGTGAAACCCTGCTTCACCATATACCCGTAGCCGCCGCGCTCTTCCCGTGCATAGACCCGGTGCAGGACATCATTCCGCCCCCCTTCCGCAAGCGCCCGGACAAAGAACACCTGCAGTACTTCGCCTACGGTCTGCTGCCAGTTCCGCCGTTCGAGGTCATCCACAATACCCTGCAGCACGGCGGCGCGGTCCTGTTCGGGGATGAGCCCTGCCTGGAGAGCAACGCTGTGGGCCGATTGGCACGATCCGTTGTTCCGGACAGTCTTTGTGGTGTCATTGTAGAAATGCCGCTGAAAGTCCGCTTTGATGCGTTCGAAGAGTTTCTGATACCGGGCCGCTTCCCCTGGCTTGTTCAAGACTGTTGCTGCAGCGGATACCGTTCTTGCCCCGAGAGCCCAGATGGCCGTGGCGCTGACTTCGTTCGGCGTCCACTGGGAGGGACCATCTCCCTTCCCGTGGCCATAGTCATACCAGTCGCCGAGGTTGCTGGTGATGATACCGTCTTTGGCCTGCGACGAGAGATAGTCAATATACCTTTTCATGCTTTCAAAGTTGGACTTCAACAACGACGTGTCACCGTACCACTCATACACATGCCATGGAACAAGCACGCCGGAAATGCCCCACTCGGGCGCCTCGTTCCAGTAGCCGTGAGGTGCAACGCCAACGAGATAATTCGGACAGTTGGTCGGAATATGTCCGTCGGGAAGCTGTGTGTCCCGGAGATCCCGGGCGATCTTGGCATACCAGGAGCGCACATCAAACCGATAGCTTATTGCGCGCGCCATATGCCAGTTCTCTTCCTGCCATCCGTTCTTCTCGCGGTGCGGACAGTCTGTGGCCACATAGCTCATGTTCGAACGGATTGCCCAGTCGATTATCTGATGCGCTCCATTCTGAATCTGATCGGAACACATGAACGACCCGATCACCGCATTCGCAGCCCGGACGTGGACCAGCTCCAGCTTCCGAATCACAGGAAGACCTTCGGGATTCGGCTGGCCCTCGGGGACGGCTCCTTCGACACCGACATACTGTGCGCCGACATAGCAGAAGAGCACCTGATGCGACTCGGCCCCGCCGCCCCGCAGCGTGTAGTCGTGCCAGATATCCTTCTTCGTTCCCCATGTGTACGTAAACTTGACCTGTCCGGTGGAGTCCATGTATTCACACGGCTTGAACCGTATCGTCTTGCCGGCAGCACCTTCGACAGTGAACCTGAGCAATGCAGAGCAGTTCTGGGAATATACGTACGTATATTCACCGGCACGGGGATGCTTGATTTCTGTTGGAGAGAACACTTCGAATGCTTTGAGAGGCGGGGCAGCGTACCGCTCAAGTGCCGCCTCCGGGGGCTGAACCCGCGTGACAGGATTCCAGCCTCTATCGTTGAAGCCGGGCTTGTTCCAGCCAGGCTGTACGCGGCGAGCGTCATAATCTTCCCCCGCATAGATATGCGAGAATGTCAGCGGACCCTCTGACCACTTCCAGGTGTCGTTGGACGTGACCATCTGCACCTGCCCATCGGCCCGTGTAATACGCGCTTCGAGCCAGAGCAGATACGGGGTATTCCCGGCGAAATTGGGCATGGCGTCGGTCTTCACATATCGCCCTGTATCGTTTGCAGCACCGACGTACCAGAATGAATTGCCCAGCTGTACGCCGATGACATTCTCTCCCGGCGTCAGGTACGGTGCAATGGCAAACTCCTGCCAGTAGATCGTCTTGTTGTATTGAGACCAGGGTTGGTTGATGACCGATGGATCAACCCGCCGACCGTTTACTGTCAACTCAAAATGCCCCAGACCGATCACACGAACAGAGGCCGCAGCAGGCTTGTCGGGCAGTGTAAACGATGTTCGCAGGAGCGGACACGGAGTGGCCGGGGTGTTCCGGTCGGCCCCGAACGGAATAATCCACTGGGCGTCAGCCGGTGTGTTTCCGGATTCCGCCGCCGATGACGCAACCACAGGCAGCAGCGGCAGCATGCACACAAAAGTTGTCATGAAAACGGAGGCGGGTAACGCTCCGCCCGGGCCGATAGGTAAGAGGTGAAGGAGATTCATAGAGCATCCAAGTGTTGTCGTCCAGGAAGTATGGTTCACATGCGGACACAGTATACGAAAGAAGATACGCAGTATAGCGAGAGGTCGCAAATCGGAAAATCAGGAGTGACAGCCGATGTGCATGTCACTTCACCATGCCAAAGGTCTTGTTCTTCGCCGTCATGCGGATGAAGTAGCGGAGCCGTGTATCAAAGACCTGCTGACGCTCCCTGCTGCCATCGATCCAGCCAATCCGGATTCTTCTGTAACTCTCCGGGAATGCCCTGTAATTCTTCCAGACTACCGGATCCTGTTTCAACGCACTCCTGATATCCGGCGGTAACGTGAAGTGTTCCTTCTTTTCAGTCTTGTGCTCGCGGAACGTGTGCTCGATCCTGGCCAGTCCAATGCGGGTCATTTTCCTGGACCGGATGAGGCGCCGGACCCGCTCTTTATTGAGTGCAGAGAGGTTGCTTCCCGGCCGGCGCGGGCTGAACCGCTGGGCGTATTTTTCGCCGTCGATGGGTTTGAGCGTGCTGTCGATCCAGCCGTAACAGAGGGCCTCTTCGACCGCATCATTATACGGAATTCTTGACTTGCCGGAGCTCTTCTTATAGTAGACCAGCCAGATCTCCCGTTCAGTGTCGTGGTGCGCCTTCAGCCATGCGCGCCACTCCTTCCTCGTGAAGACCGTCAGTGTCGTACCGAGTTTCATTGCTGCACGCCTTTCCCTGCATACTGAATGCTGGTGTTCCGCGGACAGATTCCTGCCGGCGTCAGCTCCTACGCCTCCCGGACCTTTCCTGCTGCATTATACCCCTTCTCACCGAACGGCTGGAGAGCCTCGATCCAGATCTGCTCGAGCAAAGTGAGTTCGTCTTCGACCGAGAAACCGGGTTCATCCATCACACGCACAACTTCGAGGATTTCAAAGACGAAATGATCAGGTCCGTATGTATTCCAGTCCTGCTGCAGGCGCGTGTTGATGTGGCTCCCCATGGTGAGCATGAACCTGTGCTTATTCAGCGAGCCTTCGAGATTGAGGCTGCTCCCGAGCAGCACTTTGCCGTTGGCGGTGTTCCTGACCAGGAACACCCCTGCAGGTTTCTTCCGTTCCTTGTATTCTCTCTTCAGATCCTGACGCGATTTTCCCGCCATTGTCGTACTCGTGTGATCGTGTCGTATCCCGCTCTCACTTCACGTGCATTCGGCCGGCCCGTTACACCCATCCATTGGTTTTGTACATCTTGTAGCCCAGTTCAAGCGCACTCCGGACTTGTTCGAGGAGCAGCGCGTCCATCCTGGTAATGTGAAAACACGATTTTCCTTTCAACGTCGAGAGCAGTTCTTTCTTGAACATCTTCTTGATTGCGGGATCTGTGTACACGGGCATGTAGTAGAAGCCCACATAGGTGCCCTGAATGATCAACCCCGCGAAGAACACCTCTTTCCGCTTCCTACCTTCAAACGTGACGTCCTTGATGGACCAGAGCTCGTACCGTGAGTCAAAATCACTCTTCGCGGTGAATGGCGGTTCGTACTTCTTCAGAAGCTTCCGCAGCTGCTTGAAGATGACCACGCGCTTGTCGTCCTTTGGTGTCTGTGCTTTCACTTGTGTTTGCTCTTTGTGTGCTTTCTGGTCAGGGCGATACTCCCGAAGCCCGAGATGACGGCAATATAGAATCCGAAATCATACCACCATCCGGTATTGAATGGCTCGTAAACCCGGATACCGTCCTTGAACAGACCGACAATCAGCGATATGGGAGCGATCCATCCATGCCAGACGCCCGCAAAGAAGCCTGCAGGCTCCTGAGACGAATAGGTCGGACCGCCGGGGAAACACCCGCTGAGGGCGATGGCAAGCACTGCAAGCCATACAAACACACTGCTCAATCGCATCATATGTACACCTCCTTGTGAAAAATGATTCGACGTGTACCCGGCAAGGAACGCACATCACCATCACCGCTGCAAACTCCGGGCCAGCTCACGGACAGGATGGAGAGCGGAGCGATAACCGATCTCAATCACCTCCTCCGCACGATCGAATTCCAGAAGATGGACCGGGCCGAGTGGCGGGCGGATGAGCACTTCGGGGCGTTCAACCCGGAGGCGGCTCTCCGTAAGGCGCACCTGCATGACGTGCAGCGACGCCAGGAGCAGTTCGCCCATGCCGGGCATCGGATGTGTGATCCGTTTCGCTCGCGCACGGGCACCCGCAGGCCGTTTGCGTGCCCTGATCCGCTCCAGTATCCGGGCCGCTGTCTGCGTGTACTCGCTGCCTCCGAGACGCGCAAGGATGGCGTTCTGCACGCCCGGGCGGCGAGACTGCTTCCGCAGCGGCCTGCCGGTCACGATTTCATAGTTGAGGTCCACCGCGATCACAAGATCGGCTCCCATGGCACGGACCGCACTGACAGGAACGGGATCCACAATACCGCCGTCCACCAGAAGCCTGCCGTCACGGAGAACAGGCGTAAGGATCCCCGGAACCGAAATGCTCGCTCGCACCGCTCCCAGGATGTCACCGTCACGCATTCTGATTTCCTCGCCGGTCGCGATGTCCGCAGCAATAGCACAGAATGGAATGGGCAGATCCTCGAGGCGCTCGGTACAAACGTGTGCGGCCAGAAAGTCCGTAATCTTCTTCCCGCTGATGAGTCCGGACCGCGGAAAGATCGGATCGAACAGCGAGCCGATCCTCTTCCAGTCAAAACTCCGGAAGGCCTCTTCGAGCGTGTCCAGACGCCCGGATGCATACGCGGCGCCGATCAGCGCGCCGATGCTTGTCCCGGCAACAACATCCACCGGTATGTCGGATTCGCGGAGTGCGCGTATCACCCCGATGTGCGCCAAGCCGCGCGCAGAACCGCTCCCCAGCGCGAGACCGATCACCGGCCGTTTTCCGGCGGACTTCATGGCGTCACCATCGCGCAGTTCATCGCATCAACCGCAGTGATTGCCCGTTTGAGGATCATCTACACCTTCCCTGCCACGCGAGGATCTTCTCCGCCGGCCCTCAGTACAATCTGCCGCAGCATGCCGCCAAACACCAGTTGGTGCACCGGATACAGGGCGTACCAGTACGCAAGCCCGAGCAATCCCACCGGGTCGAACAGGGCTGTCTGCCGGATTGTCGACGATGCATCATCCCCGGTCACTTCAAATTCAAGCCATGCCCGGCCGGGCACTTTCATCTCGGCTGCAAGCCGCAGGAGGCGGGACCGTTCCAGGGCTTCCACCCGCCAGAAGTCGACAGTATCTCCGACGCGCAGATGTTCCGGATCCGGCCGGCCGCGCCGCATGCCGATCCCTCCGACGAGCAGATCCATAAATCCGCGCACATGCCAGAGCCAGTTCCAGGCGTACCAACCTGTGTCGCCCCCGATACGCTCTATGACCCTGAAGGCTGCTGCGGGCGATGCCGCAGCTGTCGCCGTGCGGGAGTCTACCAATCGCGTTCCAAAGCGCACGCCGCCCCATGACCGCACCTCTCCCGATGAAGAGAGTGCATCTGACCACCGCGTCGCGGCGAACTGCTTATCTTCATTTGCCAGCGCGTGGCGGATTGCGTCTTCGATTCCCATGGGATGAACGGAAAACATCCGGAGTGCAGTCTCGTCCCGGACAACCGTAGAGTGAACGATGCTTTCAATCAGGGTCCGGCCTATGCGGGCGTACAGCGGCGTGATCAGCCCCAACCACAGACTGGAGAGAAAAGGTGTCAGGGCGGGAACCGGGATCATCCGGAGGCGCATCCCGCGGAGACGTGCGTAGGTGCGCATGATCTCCGCATAGGATACCCGATCTGCCCCGCCGATCTCGTATGTGCGGCACTCCGCGGCAGGCAGATCAAGGGCCTCGGTGAGGTATGAAATCAGGTCTTCGATCGCGATGGGCTGTGCGGGCATTGAGACCCACCTGGGCGTTATCATGACCGGCAGCCGTTCCACCAGCGAACGGATCATCTCAAACGAAAGGCTGCCGGACCCGATGACGATGGATGCGCGGAATTCCAGGACGGGCACACCGGACTGACGCAGGATGTGCCCCACTTCCTGCCTGCTTCGCAGATGCGGGGACAGGGGCTGTGTCTCGTCACCCAGGCCGCCGAGGTAGATAATGCGCTCCACGCCCGCCGCTTTTGCCGCTCCGGCGAAATTCTGCGCACCAAGCCGGTCCTTCTCCTCAAACGAAGCCCCCGCTCCCATGGAGTGGATCAGATAATAGGCAACCTTCACGTCCCGCAGAGCCAGACTCAGACCGGGACGGTCGAGCACGTCTCCCCGGACGACTTCAGTCGACGCGGCAACTCTCGGCCTGAGGAATTCAGGTTGCCGAACCAGACAGCGCACACGGAATCCTTTCTCCTCCAGGGCTCCCAGCAGGCGGCCGCCGACGTAGCCGGTCGCACCTGTCAGAAGGATGCGCGATGTCCCTGACGCATCTGCCGCCCTCTCCCCGGTTGTCTGGTTCATCTGTACACTTGCCTCACATCCGTTCCTGAATAAGATAGAGACGGTTGTCCTCCATCCGGTACAGGAGGGGGGCGACCAGGACCTTCGGGTATCTCAGACGGAGCCTCTGCACCTCGCTGAGCACGAAGTCAATCTCATTGCCTATCTCAAACATCGGGGCATATCCGTTGAAATGCTCTTCTGCCGATTGCAGCGTCCATCCGGCGTTCTCGACAAGACCCTGGATGAATTGCTCCTTCCGTTTGACAAGATTGACCATGCCGCACTGGTCGTGCCCGAGGAGTGCGATGCACCGCACACCGCCCACAGCTATAGCGTAGGACACCTTGAATTCGCTGTATCGCAGGTTCCCTCCGCCGGACCGGATGATGTACGCGAAGTTGTCGGGTATGCGGAGATGTTTCCGGTTATCCATGCACATGCCTATCAGCAGCCTGGCTGATGTGTACGGCTCATGGGGGCGACCCAGGTTGTGGTATTCGAGCAGCCGCCCGATCGCTGTCTCTCTGTAGGGCGGCGGAATGTCCTCCGCGGTTACTATCGGAACCAGTCGGTACATGTCATCACTTTCCTCGTCCGCAACATGCCAGGCTCGTTGTGCCGGGAAACACCGCCGCCTTGAACGGTGCGGAACGTGTAGTCCTTATCCCTTGCTGGCTATAACGAGCATTTCGAAATCTTCGGTGGTCAGCGCGTCCTTGCGTGAAAATGCTCCAAGCCGCGCGCCGTAGATGGCCGAGGAGGCATACCCG
>Ga0316603_10000755_pt1 | contig 16505 bp, 12 predicted proteins | sample OWC_soil_day10_n_FD_207649 | JGI IMG/M metagenome (GOLD analysis project Ga0316603, IMG submission 207649) | Wetland soil microbial communities from Old Woman Creek delta, Ohio, United States - OWC_soil_day10_noCT | ecosystem: Environmental > Terrestrial > Soil > Wetlands | place: USA: Ohio... | reverse complement strand
CGCATCGCCGATGGCGAGTCGACGCTCATCAAGCACAGGCACCCATGCAGGATCATTTCGATGTCGTGATCGTCGGCGGCGCGGTGGTGGGCAGCGCGGCGGCGTACTTCCTGGCCGTGCAGGCGGCGTCCGGCGCTTCGGTGCTCGTGCTCGAGCGCGACCCCAGCTACAGCGAGTGCGCCACGACGCGCTCGCTGGCGTCGATCCGGCACCAGTTCTCGACCCCCGAGAACATCCGCATGTCGATGTTCGGCACGACCTTCCTGCGCCAGGCCGAGCAGCGACTGGCCGTGGACGGGCAGGTCCCGGCGATCGGCCTGCGTGAACCGGGCTACCTGTTCCTGGCCACGGCGGGCGGACGTGCGGTGCTGCAGGCCAACCACCGCGTGCAGCGCGCCGAAGGCGCCGACGTGGTGCTGCTCGCCGCCGATGAACTGCGCGCACGTTTCCCCTGGCTGGCGAGCGACGACCTGGCCGCTGGCTCGCTGGGCCTGTCGGGTGAAGGCTGGCTCGATGCGCACGCGCTGATGCACGGTCTGCGGCGCAAGGCAAGCTCGCTCGGCGTGAGCTACCGGCATGCGCAGGCGGCAGGCCTGCAGCGCCAGGGCCGGCGCATCGAGGCCGTGCTGCTGGCCGACGGCTCACGCGTGCGCTGTGGCCACGTCATCAACGCCGCCGGCACCGGCGCCACGGCGCTGGCCCGCACGGCCGGCATCACGCTGCCGGTGCAATCGCGCAAACGTTGTGTCTTCCACTTCGGCAGCCCGGCGCAACTGCCGGGCTGCCCCCTCGTCATCGACCCCAGCGGGCTGTATTTCCGCCCCGAAGGCGCCGGCTTCCTGTGCGGCATCGCGCCACCCGAGCACGAGGACCCCGAGAGCCACGATTTCGACGTGCCCCTGCAGTGGTGGGAGGACCGCCTGTGGCCGGTGCTGGCACGGCGGGTGCCTGGCTTCGAGGCGGCGCGCCTGCTCAGTGCCTGGGCCGGTCACTACGACGTCAATACACTGGACCACAACACCATCCTCGGTGCCCATCCCGAGGTCGAGAACCTGCTGTTCGCCAACGGCTTCAGCGGCCACGGCCTGCAGCAGGCACCGGCGGTCGGGCGCGCCCTCGCGGAACTTGTGCTGGACGGCAGCTACCGCAGCCTGGATCTGTCGGCCCTGGGCTGGCAGCGGGTGCTGGAGGGGCGGCCGCTGCGTGAGCTCAATGTCGTCTGAGCAACCGTGACGCGGCAACGGACTCGCCGGCGCCGAGATCGAAACTCCGAGGCCCCCTTCATCGCCCGCGCACCGGCATCACGTGCACCAGCCCGAGGTCGACGCAGGCGGTGACGCGGGCGCCGACCTCGACCTGCCGCCGCTGCGGTCCCGACAGCGTCAGCCGCAGCGTCACGCCGGGCACGGCGTCCAGGGCCAGGGCCAGCAGGGTGATCTCGCCCAGAGGCCGCGCTTCGCTGACCACGGCGCCGAACTCGCCGGCGCCCTGCGGCGGCCGCTCGAGCAGCGTGATGGCGTCGCCGGCGAGCACCCAGTGCACGGCCTGGCCGGCGTCGATGCGGCGCTTGTCGCGCACCGTCAGCAGCGGCAGGCGATCCGGGTCGACCGCGGTGCCGGCATCGGCGCACCATTGCAGCAGGCCCCAGCCCTCCCGCGCCGACGGGCCGATCCAGCGGCCCTGGAAGCGGTTCTGGATGCCCACCAGATCGGCCACGCGGGCATTGCGTGGCGCGCGGTGGATGGCCGCTGGCGGGCCCTGCTGCAACACATGGCCGGCATCCATCACCACCAGGCGGTCGGCCAGCATGGCAGCCTCGTGCAGGTCGTGGGTGACCAGCACGATGGGGATCGCCATGTCGCGCCGCAGGTCGGCCAGCAGCTGGTACAGGCCCTGGCGGTTCATCTGGTCGACCGCCGAGAAGGGTTCGTCGAGCAGCATCAGGCGCGGTGCGCGCGCCAGCGCCCGCGCCACCGCCACGCGCTGCTGTTCGCCCCCCGACAGGTCGGCAGGGCGGCGGTTCTGCTGCGCCGCGGACAGGCGGACGCGGTCCAGCCACTCCCGTGCTTGGCGCTCGCGTGCGGGGGGCGCCAGGTGCAGCAGCGGCAGCGACACGTTCTCCAGTGCCGACAGGTGCGGCATCAGCGCATAGTCCTGGAACACCAGTCCGACCCGGCGCCGCTGCGGCGGCAGAAAGACCCCCGAGGCGGTGTCGAACCAGACCGCCTCGCCGACCACGACGCGGCCACGCTGCGGCCGCGTCAGGCCGGCCAGCACCCGCAGCATGGATGTCTTGCCCGCCCCCGAAGGCCCCACCAGCGCCAGCAGCTCGCCATCTTCGCAGCGGAAGGCACCCGCCAGGGGCGTCGGCGCGACTTGCTCGACCTCGACGTGCAGCGTCATCGTCGCGCCGCCAGGCGTGCCGAGGCGAAGAAGGACATCGTCACCGCGCCCAGCGACAGCACCAGCAGCAGCAGGGCCATGCGGTCGGCGGCAGCCAGGTCGAAGGCCTGCACGCGGTCGTAGATCGAGATGGCGATGGTCCGCGTCTCGCCGGGGATGCTGCCACCGACCATCAGCACGACGCCGAATTCGCCCATCGTGTGCACGAAGGTCAGCACCACCGCCGACAGCACGCCGGGCCAGGCCAGCGGCATCTCGACGCGGCGCCAGGTCTGCCAGATGCCGAGGCCGCTGACGGCCGCCGCCTCGGTGAGGCCGCGCGGAATGGCCTCGAAGGCGCGCTGCACCGGTTGCACGATGAAGGGCACGTTGAAGATCACGGAGGCCACCACCAGACCCGTGAAACTGAAGGTCAGGCGCAGGTCCAGCGTCTCTGCCGCCCAGCGGCCCAGCGGCGAAGCGCCGCCGAGCGAGACCAGAAGGTAGTAGCCGAGCACGGTCGGCGGCAGCACCAGCGGCAGCACGACCAGGGCCTCGACCAGGGCCTTGCCGGCGAAGCGAGTGCGGGCCAGCCAGCGACCGAGCCACAGGCCCAAGGGCAGCAGCACCGCCAGCGTTGCGCCCGCCAGTTGCAGCGACAGGATGAGGGCCTGCCAGTCCATGCCGCAGGCTTCAGTCCCGCGGCAGGGCAAAGCCGAAGCGCTGCATGATTGCCTGCGCCGCCGGCGTGGACAGGTAGTCGTAGAACTCGTGCACCGCTGTCGGTGCCCCCGGCAGCAGCACCATGCGCTGGTGCAGCGGCCGGTGCCAGTCCTCGGGGATGAGTGCGAAGCGCCCGCGTGCCGCCACCGAAGGCGACAGCGCCAGTGACTGCGCGATCAGGCCACCCTGCGCCGATCCCGAGACGGCGAACTGGGCCGCCTGCGCGACGTTCTCGCCCAGCACCAGCCGTGGCCGTATCGCCTCCCACAGGCCGGCGTGTCGCAGCGCCTCCTCGGCCCGCTGGCCATAGGGTGCGTGCGCCGGGTTGGCGAGGGCGAACTTCTGCAGCCGTCCATCCTTCAGCGCCGCCGCCAGGTCGTGCAGCTGGCCATCGGCCCGCAGCGGCGAGCCGTGCGGCACCAGGATGCCGATGCGGCCGCGCGCATACAGGCGGCCCCGGTCCACCGTCCTGCCCGCATCGGCGAGACGCAAGACGAAGTCCTCGTCGGCCGACATGTACAGGTGGAAAGGCGCGCCCTGCAGGATCTGGGCGTAGAAACTGCCCGAGGAACCGAATACGAGGCGCAGCCTGTGCCCGGTGTCGCGCTCGAAGCGGGCCGCCAGCTCTTCGATGGCGAATTTGAGGTCGGATGCCGCGGCCACCGTGGGTACCGGCTGCGCGTGCAGCGTGCCGAGGGCGCCGCCGCACAGCGCGCTGGCGAGCAGTCGCAGCAGCTGACGACGGCGCGGCGGGCAGGGCATGACCGCATTGTGCGGCAGTGCCGGTTCGCTCGCGGCGCGGCCATTGGACGGGCGTCGCGCCAGGGTCTGCGCGGCATCCGAGGGTCAATGTGGCCAGCGCGGGGCTGCCGATCCGCACGACGACAATCCGTGGCAAGTACCGCGTTGCGGCGGTCTGCGGCGATCCGGGACGGGCCGCACAGGTGGCCCGTACCGCTAGAATTCGGCTTCATCGCCGGCGGCATGTACCCTGGGCCAAAAGCGCTTCCCTGATCGGGGAGGATGCGAGCAGAACCTGCATCGAAGTTCCGACGCCCCCGACCTCGCCAACGGCCCCGACGTCGTTGCCCGCCAACCCAGCTGACCCGCGGTCCGTATCGTCCCACCATGCCGCCCGTGAACCAACGCAAGGACGAGCGCAGCGCTTCCCCCTGGAGGCTGGGCGTCGCCTCCGGGGTGGCGGTGGCTCTGCTGGCTGCCTGTGCACAGCCCGCGCCGAATGGTGGCACCGCGGCACCGCCGGTGCAGCCGCAGCCGAGCAAGGCGCCTGCCCCGACACCCGCGCCACCTCCGCCGCCGGCTGCCGCGCCGGAGCCGCCGGTTCCCTACTCGCCGGCAACGGCGCAGCGGCTGACCATCGCCGCCATCGAGATGCTCGAACAGGGGCGCGAGGAACAGGCGGCGGTCGAACTGCGCCGCGCGCTGCAATCCGATCCGAACCATCGGCTGGCGCAGAATATGTTGCGGCAGATCGAAGCCGATCCGCAGGCCGTGCTTGGTCGTGATTCGTTCCCGTATCGCGTGCAGCCCGGGGAAACCTTGTCGCGCATCGCGCAGCGCTTCCTGGGTGACGTGCACCAGTTCTACATCCTGGCGCGTTACAACGACATCCCGGTGCCGCGCCAGTTGCAGGGCGGACAGCTGCTGCGCATCCCGGGCAAGGCGCCGCCTCCGGGCACGGCCAGTGCGGCACCGCCATCACCGCCACCTCCACCGGCACCAACACCGGCGCCAACACCGACGCCAACACCGGCGCCCGCACCCCCTACGCCGACCGCAGCGCCACCGGCTGCCGCACCTTCACCTGTGCCTGCGCCACCACCGGCAGCGGAGGCGCCACGCGCCGCCGAGACCGACCGCACGGCGAGCATCGCCGCGGCCACGCGTGCCGCCCGCGCGGCGTTTGCGCGGCAGGACCTGGACACGGCGATCCGGCAATGGGACATCGTGCTTGAACTGGACCCGCAGAATGCGGTCGCGCAGCTCGAGCGCCGGCGTGCGGTCGAGTTGCGCGAGCGTCTGAACAAGGTTCGCTGAGCACGCCGGGCACGCCTCAGCGAGCCGGCGGCCGCGCAGTACGCAATTGCTGCTGCAGCTGTCGCGCCGCCGCGTGCTGCGGCACCAGCGCCAGGCAGGCGGCCAGCGCCTCCAGCGCCGCCACGCGGTCACGGCCCTGCAGTCGTTCGGCACGGCGGAAGTGCAGGTCGGCCAGCGCGATGCGCACGGCGTCGTCCGCCGGCCGCGCCGCCTGTTCGCCCTGCAGTACCGCGATCGCCGCGTCGACCTCGCCTGCGCCGGCCAGCAGTGCCGCATGTTCGAGCTGGTTGCGCACGCCAGCCGTGGTGTAGTTCGTTGCTGGCGGTGTCGCCCGGCGCGCGGCGTCGTCGTTGCGGCCGGCCAGCAGCGGGCGCGCGAAGCGCGTGGCGACCGCACGCCGGTTGCGTTCGCGTTCGATGCTGCGCAGCCCTTCGGCGGCCTGCGGTTGCGTGGGCTGCAGTGCCAGCACTTCGAGGTAGGTGGTGGCCGCGGCGTCGAACTCTCCCCGGCGCTGCGCGGCGGCGGCAATCGGCAGCCGTTCGGCGACCGCGGCGTCGATCAGCGCACGCACCTCGGCGAGCCGCTCACGATAGGGCGCGTGCTCGGGGCGAAGCACGCCCAGGATTTCCCAGGCCAGCGCGGCGTCCGCCCAGTGGCCCCGCTTCAGTGCCGCAGCCGCCATCTCGGCCTGTCTGCGTTCGAAGGCCGCGACGGCGCCGGCGGCCCGCGGCGGCGTCGGTGCCGCGGCGGCCGGCACCGGCTCCGGCGACGCAGCCGAGGGCGGCGCCGGCGTCCCGGCACAGGCGCCGAGCAGCAGGGCTGCGAGCATCGCGGCACCACGGTGCCCGGCGGCCATCATGGCGCCTGTACGCTGCGCTGCGTCTGCAGCCGGGCCTTGAAGCCGTCGAGGTCGAGGTCGCCGAAGATCATCGTTCGTCGCAGCAGCAGCGGTTGCGCGAAGAAGGCGTTGCCACCGGGAACCACGGTCAGCCCGAGCTGGTAGCCATGGCGGGCAGCCGCATCGACGACCATGAGGTTGGCATCGCCGAACGGGTAGGCGATCTGGTCCACGCGCCACCCGGAGAGTCGCGCCTCGAGCAGGCTGCGTGAGCCGCGCAGTTCGGCGTCGATATTGCGCCGGTACTGCTCGTCGCTCTCGTCCGGGGCGCGGTCGACCAGATTGCGGTGCGACTTCGAATGCGACTGGATGTCGAACAGGCCGGTGGCCGTCAGTTCACGCAGTTGCGTCCAGCTCATGGCGTCGCCGGCGCCGATGAAATCGGGGTAGACGAAGAGCGTGGCCGGGAAGCCGTACTTGCGCAGCAGGGGGTAGGCGTGGCGGTGCACGGACTCGTAGCCGTCGTCGATGGTGATGACCACCGAACGGGCCGGCAGCTGACGCCTGCCGGCAAGGAATTCCGCCAGCTCGGCAAGCCGGATCACGCGGTAGTCGTTGCGTGCCAGCCAGTCGAGTTGCGCCTCGAAGCGCGCCGGCGAAATCACCATTTTCGAGTTTCCGTTGCCGAAGCGGTGGTAGCACAGGATCGGCACCGTCTGGATGCGCTCGGCCGTCACGCCGAGCGGGTTTAGCGGCCGCAGCGGCACGGTCAGCGGCACGCCGGCCTCGGCTTCGGTCACCGCGTTCAGCTCGGCGATCGTCCAGGCGCGGTCGGCGCTGCCGAGGAAGCGTGCCGCGATCGCGGCGAGGCGGTCACCGGCGCGCGGCAGGTAGATCAGCAGCCGCTCGTTGCGGCCGAGCACCTCGCCGGCGGCCTGCGGCCAGGGCGCCGGCGGCGCGCCGTCGGCGCGTGCCGGCGCGGGTCGTGCCGCCGCTGCCGGTGCCGCGGGCGGTGGCGGCACCGTGGCACATGCGGCCAGCAGCACCAGGGCCAGCAGCGCCGAAGCGCCACGCCAGCTGCGCGGCCCGCCGCCGCGCTGCGGATCGACGGCCAGGCTCATCGGCCCGTCGCTGCGCCGACACCGGTGCCAGGCGTCGCCGGCTCGCTGTGGCGCGGCGTCGGCGGCGTCGGCGGTGACGGCGTCGCGGCACGTTCCTGCAGTGCCTGCGCCATGGCGTCGAAGCCGGCGTAGAGCTGGCCGAACTCGTCGTTGCGCTGCTCGCGGATGCGATGGTCGAAGCGGCCGCGCGCGATCTCGGCCATCGATTCGCGCAGCAGCTTGATCGGCTTGGCGAACCAGTCGGCCACGAAGTACATTGCGATCGCCACCGCGAGCACGGTGACCAGGACCAGCACCGCCATCAGCATGATCGACAGTCGCGCCACCTGGCTGAGCGGCTTCTCGGGGATCCCCAGGGCGACGCGGCCGACCGTCTTGTCCTGGAAAGTCACCGGGCCCTCGAAGCCGAGCACCGGCTGGCCGTCGGCGCTGTAGCGCGAGCCGACGATGCCGCCTTCGAGGGTGCCCAGCGGTTGGCTGGCGAGCGGACGGTAGGGCTGGCCGACGAGTGCCGGCACGCTCGATGCGCGCACCACGCCGCCGAGGTCGACCATCGTGACGCGCTCGAAATTGCGCGTCTTCATGATCTCCTGCACGGCCACCTCGACGGTGTCCCAGTCCTCGGCCAGCACCGCGGCGGCGTTCTGCTTGGCGATGAAGCGCGCCAGGGAGGCGCCGTAGTCGCTCACCTGTCCCATCATCGCCGCATACTGGCGCTGCGTGATGACGGCCGCCGTCGCACCCATGACGACGACGACGATGAGTGCCATCGTCGCGGCCCACTTCACGCGCAGCGGGACGATGCGTGGCCGCGCCGTCGCCTGCGCCGCCTCGTCGATCTCGGCCAGCACCTTGACCAGCGCCTCGGCCAGCTCGCGGCCGCTCTGGAAGCGCTGCTCCGGCTGCTTGGCCATGCAGCGCGCGACGACGCGGCGCAGCGCGCCGGGCACGTCCGGGCGCAGGCGGTCCACCGGCGTCGGGTCCTCGCGCTCGACCTTCGTCGCCACCGCATACGGCGTGTCGCCCTTGAACGGCCGCGCACCGGTGAGCATCTGGTAGAGCACGATGCCGGTCGAGAACAGGTCGGAGCGGCCGTCGAGCTTCTCGCCACGCGTCTGCTCGGGCGACATGTACTCCGGCGTGCCGAGCACATCGCCGAGACGCGTGTGCTGCTCGCTGGCGCCGGTGGCGTCTCCGCTCTCGTCCATGTGGGCGATGCCGAAGTCGGTGACCTTGATCGTCTGGCCGTCCGTCAGCCGCATGATGTTGCCGGGCTTGATGTCGCGGTGCACGATGCCCTTGCCGTGCGCATAGTCGAGCGCACGGGCCAGCTGGATGCCGGCGATGACCACATCGCGCACCGGCATCACCGCGCCGCCGTGCAGCTCGGCGGCCAGCGAGACGCCGCGCAGGAGTTCCATCGCCATGTACGGCCGGCCTTCGATCTCGCCGACGTCGTGCACGATGACGATATTCGGATGCGACAGCCCGCCCGCGGCCCGCGCTTCGCGCAGGAAGCGGCTGCGGCACTCCTCGTCCTCGCACAGGGTGGCGTGCAGGAACTTGATCGCCAGTTCGCGTCCGATGCTCGGGTCGGTCGCCCGGTACACCGTGGCCATGCCGCCGCGGCCGATGCGTTCGTGGATGCGGTAGCGGCCGACCTGGCGCCCCTGTTGCTCGTCGCCGGAGGTGCTGCCGGGCAGCGTGGCCGCGCGAGGCGCCGGCGGTCCGGGCAGCGTCGAGTCGTGGTCGGCCCTGGGCGGCCGCGCAAGCTCCGCCGTTGGCTGGGTCCGGGTCTCCCGCTCGGCGACGCGCGGCGGCATGATGATGCGCGTCGCCTCGTCGTCGCCACGCACCACCAGCACGGTACGCTCGTCGTCGGCCGGCTCGGGCGGCGGCAGGGTGCTTTTGTCGTCGTGCGAAGACATGCGTTGCCTCTCGGTCAAGGCGGCGATCATCCCTCATCGGGCCGCCCGCAGTCACCCCCCGATGGGCGGGGCGGGTTCGCGTGCGGCCATGTCGGGACACGGACCCTTTGCCGCTGCCAGCCGCGAACTGTCAGGGCGCGTGAAGATGCGCTCGCCCAGCAGAGAGCTTCCGCGCGCTCAGTCCGCCGTTCCCTGCATCGCCAGCCGCCGCCGCGCCTCGGGGTAGATCAGCGACTCCTCGAGCGCGATGTGCTCGTGGTACAGCGTCGTGAACTCGGGCAGTGCGGCGCGCAAGAACGCGACGTGGTCGCGACCGTAACCCTGGGCCACGGCCTGCAGGTGGGGTTCCAGTTCCAGCCAGTCCTCCTCGAGCCAGTTGTGATCCTGCTGCAGGCGCCGCACATGGGCCAGCAGTTCGGCCGGCGCGTCGGCGAGCAGGCTGGGGAAGACGGTGGTTTCCTCGTCTTCATGGTGGCCGCGCGCGGCACCGTTGAAGAAGCCACATGCGTGCGCCGCCAGCACGGCGGCCGTGGCTTCTTCGGCGGGTCGGGTCAGCAGGCTGACCAGGCGCTCGAGTTCGGCCAGCACGCGCATGATCTGGCGGTGGGTCTCGTCCAGCGCATCCAGGATCGGCAGGGGTGGCGCGGCGGGACGGGGCGGGCGTGCAGGGCGGGTTCGGGCGCTGGGCATGATGGATTCGGCTCTCTCGTGGCTGCATTCTTGGGTCCCGGACGGTGGCGCCGGCTTGTGCGAGATCAAGCGAGCGCCATATTGCGGCTGCGGGGTTCCGGTCCCGTGGTTGTCGCCGTCGCTGCACGGCTTCGACGCCCGCCCGTGTCGGGCCGACGCCGGCTCTTGCTTGAGGCAAACTCGACGTCCATGGGACCTCTCCACGGACTGCGGGTGATCGAACTCGCGAGCATCGGACCCGGGCCGATGTGCTGCATGCTGCTGGCCGACCTGGGCGCCGATGTCGTTCGCATCGACCGCCTCGAACCCAGTGGCCTGGGCTTGGCCATGGACCCGCGACACGATGTCAATGCGCGCGGTCGGCGTTCGGTGGCGCTGGACCTCAAGCTGCCGGCGGCCCGCGACGCCGTGCTGCGGCTGGTCGCCGGCGCCGATGTGCTGGTCGAAGGCATGCGCCCGGGGGCGGCCGAGAAGCTCGGCCTCGGCCCGGCCGATTGCCAGGCCCGCAATCCGCGCCTGGTGTACGGCCGCATGACGGGGTTCGGCCAGACCGGGCCGTTGGCGGCGGCGGCCGGGCATGACCTCAACTACATCGCGCTGACCGGCGCGTTGCATGCCATCGGCCCGGCCGGCGGCCGGCCACTGCCGCCGCTGAACCTGGTCGGCGACTACGGCGGTGGCGCGCTGTACCTGGCCTTCGGCTTGCTCGCGGCGCTGTTCGAACGCCAGCGTTCGGGCCGCGGCCAGGTCGTCGACGCGGCGATGGTCGACGGTGCGGCTTCGCTGGCGTCGATCTTCTACGGCCTGCACGCCGCGGGCAACTGGAGCGAAGCGCGTGGTGCCAACCTTCTGGATGGCGGCGCACCGTTCTACGACACCTACGAGACGGCCGATGCCCGCCACATCAGCCTGGCGCCGCTGGAGCCCAAATTCTTTGCCCGCCTGGCCGAGGCGCTGGGGCTGGAGCCGCGCTTCGTGCAGCGCCAGTACGACCGCCGGCTGTGGCCCGAGATGCGCGCGGCCATTGCCGCCGCGGTGCTCCGGCACACCCGCGACGAGTGGTGTGCGCGGCTCGAGGGCAGCGATGCCTGTTTCGCGCCCGTGCTGTCGTTCGAGGAGGCTCCCATGCATGTCCACGCCCGTGCCCGCGCCGCCTTCGTCACCGTCGATGGTGTCGTGCAGCCGGCCCCGGCGCCGCGCTTCGACCGCACGCCGGCGGCGCAGCCGCGGCCGGCGCCGCATCCCGGCCAGCACACCGACGAGGTGTTGCACGAGGCCGGATTCAGCGCTGCCGAAGTCGCCGCGCTGCGCACCGCGGGAGTGGCACGATGAGCAGCGCGCGTTCTTCACGCGCCGGTGTCTACAGCGCACCGGCCGACGCGCGTCTCGCCGCCTCCCTGCTGCTGCTGCGAGCGTGCCCCGACGGCCGGGCCGGCCTGGAAGTGCTGATGCTGCGCCGCGCCGAGCGCGACGGCGACATGCGCAGCGGCGCCGCGGTCTTTCCCGGCGGCGTGCTCGACGCACGCGACCGCGACGCGCATGTCTGCTGCATCGGCGCCGACGACGCCGAGGTGAGTGCGCAGCTCGGCCTGGCCGAAGGCGGATTGGACTACCTGGTGGCCGCGGTGCGCGAGAGTTTCGAGGAGGTCGGCGTGCTGCTGGCGCGGCCGGCCGAAGGCGCGGCGGGCTTCGACCTCGCCGCGCTCGCGCCCTGGCGCGACCGGCTGCAGAAGGGCGAGGCCTCGATGGCCGACTTCTGTCGCGCCACGGGCCTGTGCCTGGATCTGCGCGAGATCGTCTACTTCAGCCACTGGCTCACGCCACCGGGCCAGCCGCGGCGCTTCGACACCCGCTTCTTCGTCGCCCCGGCGCCGGCGGGGCAGTGGGCGCAGGCGGACCTGGGCGAGGCCGTCGAACTGATGTGGCTGACGCCGCAGGCCGCGCTGGAGCCGCAGCGCGGCCTCAAGTTGCTGCCGGTGACGCGGCGCACACTGCAGGACCTGGCGCGGTTCGACAGCCTGGCCGCCGCGCTGGCCGCGGCGCGCGCGCGCAAGGATATCCGCATCACGATGCCGCGCATGGCGACCTCTTCGACGGGCCGGCGCATCGTACTGCCGGACGAACTGCCGTATGCCGAGATCGGCCGCCTGGACCCCGAGGGCCGTGGCGACGTGGCGGCCGAGTTGCTGCCCGGCCGCGCGGTGCGGCTGTCGCCGCATGTGCTGCGCGTCACCGCGCCCAACCCCGGGCCGATGACCGGGCCCGGTACCAACAGCTACCTGGTGGGCGAGGGCGGATCGTGGACGGTGATCGACCCCGGCCCGGTGAGCGAGCCGCACCTGCAGGCGCTGCTGGCGGCGGCAGGTGAAGCCGGCGGGCGCATCGAGCGCATCCTCGTCACCCACACCCATCGCGACCATTCGCCCGGTGCCGTGGCCCTGGCCGAAGCCACCGGCGCCCCGGTCTGGGGCCGCATCGCGGCGCACCCGGAATGGCAGGACCCGACCTTCGTGCCGGACTGCGTGGCGCAGCACGGCGAGCGCCTGCCGCTGGGGCCCGGAACCACGCTGCGCATCGTCCACACTCCCGGCCACGCGTCCAACCACCTGTGCTATCTGCTGGAGGAGGAGAAGACGCTGTTTACCGGCGACCATGTGATGCAGGGTTCCACCGTCGTCATCAACCCGCCCGACGGCGACATGGCGGCCTACCTGCAGGCGCTGCAGGCGCTGCTCGACGAAGACCTGGAGTGGCTGGCCCCCGGCCACGGCTTCCTGGTGGCCGAGCCGCACGCGGTGCTGCGGGCCCTGATCCAGCATCGCCTGCGGCGCGAGGCCAAGGTGGCCGCGGCCCTGCAGGCGCTGGGCCCCTGCGCCATCGACGCCATGCTGCCGCGCGTCTACGACGACGTGCCGACCGCGCTGCACGCGGTGGCGCGGCGGTCGCTGCTGGCGCATCTGCTGAAGTTGCAGGCCGACGGTCTGGCCGTGCGGGAAGCCGGGGCGGCGGCGTCCGGGCCGTCGACCGCCGCGCATGCCGACGCCCCAGGCGCCTGGCGCTGGGTGGGTTGATCGGGTCAGCGCGCCGGCGGCGCCTGCCACCGTCCGTCCAGCAGCAGCTGGTGCGGCCTGAACTGCGCCTTGTAGGCCATCTTCGGGCTGTCGGCGATCCAGTAGCCCAGGTAGACGTGCGGCAGCTGAAGCAGCCGCGTCTGCTCGATCTGCCACATCACGCTGTAGGTGCCCAGGCTGGCGCCGGGCTGGTTGTCGTAGAAGGTGTAGACGGCCGAGATGCCGTCGCTGAGCACGTCCAGGATGGTCACCATCTTCAATGACCCCGGGGCGTCGTCGACACCCGGCTCGCGGAACTCGACCAGGCGTGAATTGACCCGGCTCTGCAGCAGGAACTGGGTGTACTGGTCGACGCTGTCGTGGTCCATGCCGCCGCCGCTGTGGCGGCTGGCCTGGTAGCGCAGGTAGAGCTGGTAGTGCTCGGGCACGAAACACAGGCGCAGCACCCGCGCCTTGAGGTGGCCGTGCGCACGCACCGCCCGGCGCTGGCTGCGTGTGGGCTGGAACCCGGCCACCGGCACGCGCAGCGGCACGCAGGCGCGGCAGCCGTCGCAGTAGGGACGGTAGGTGAACATGCCGCTGCGGCGAAAGCCGTTGGCGACGAGGTCGGAATAGGCGTCGGCGTGTATCAGGTGGCTGGGCGTGGCCACCTGCGAGCGTGCCTGGCGGCCGGGCAGGTAGCTGCAGGGATAGGGCGCCGTTGCATAGAACTGCAAGGTACGCAGCGGCAATTCCTTGGGGTGCGTCACGCGGCCTCTGTGGATGTTCCGGCCCGAGGACGTTCAGAGCGCAAGCAGGTCCCAGGCCGAATCATCATAGGACCAATCCTGCGGCGGTGGCGCGTCCAGGGTCTGCCCCAGGTGGGCCTCGAACTGCTCGCGCCCGAGCTCGCGTCCGCCCAGCGATGCCAGGTGGCTGGTATTCTGCTGGCAGTCGATGAGCGGGATGTCGCGTGCAAGGCAGGCGGCCACCAGCCCCGCCAGCGCGATCTTGGATGCATCGGTGCGGTGCGCAAACATCGACTCGCCGAAACACATGCGCCCGATGGCCACGAAGTAGAGGCCACCCACCAGCTCACCGTCGATCCAGGTCTCGGCACTGTGCACGGCGCCCTGCCGATGCCATTCGACATAGGCCTCCAGCAGCGAGGGCACGATCCAGGTGCCTTCCTGCCCCCGCCGCGGCGTCTGTGCGCACGATTCGATGACCCGCCGGAAGCGGCTGTCGAAGCGCAACTCGCAGCCGGCGGTGCGCTGGAAGCGCCGCAAGGTCTTGCGCAGGCTGTGCGAGAGGCGGAATTCGGCCACCGGCAGCACCATGCGGGGGTCGGGGCTCCACCAAAGCACGGGCTGGCCGGGGCCGTACCAGGGAAAGATGCCGTGGCGGTAGGCTTCCTCCAGCCGCTGCAGCGTGACGCGGCCCCCGGCCGCCACGAGACCCGGTGCGTCGCTGTCCGCACCCAGCGCCAGGCGCGCCGGCGGCAGCGCGGTGTGGTCGTCGATCCAGGTCAGCATGGAGGATGCGGGCGTGGCGCTGGCCGGTGCGCGGCTCCACTCACGGCCGCGCGAGCTGCAGCCAGAGGAAACTGTACTCGAGGGCCATCATCTGCGCCCGCTGCGCATTGTCGGCGGCGCCGCCGTGGCCGCCCTCGATATTCTCCCAGTAGAGCGCGTCGTGGCCCTGCTCGCGCATGCGTGCCGCCATCTTGCGCGCGTGGCCGGGGTGCACGCGGTCGTCGCGCGTGCTGGTGGTGAACAGCACCCGGGGCAGGCGCATCCCTGTGCCCCTGACGGGCACGTTCTGGTAAGGGCTGTATCTCGCCATCACCGCCCAGTCGTCGGCATGGTCCGGGTCGCCATACTCGGCCATCCAGGAGGCCCCGGCCAGCAGGCGATGGTAGCGCCGCATGTCCAGCAGCGGCACCTGGCAGACGACGGCGTTGAAGAGTTCCGGCCGCTGCAGCATCACCGCGGCCACCAGCAGGCCGCCGTTGCTGCCGCCCTGGATGCCCAGGCGCGCCGCACGCGTGACCTTGCTGCGGATCAGGTCCTCGGCAACGGCGGCAAAGTCGTCGTAGCTGTTCTGCTTGCCGGCCTTCACCGCCGCCTGGTGCCAGCCGGGCCCGAACTCGCCGCCGCCGCGGATATTGGCGAGCACGAAGACGCCGCCACAGCGGGTCCAGGCGCGGCCGATGGCGCCGCTGTAGAACGGCACCTGAGACACCTCGAAGCCGCCGTAGCCGTACAGCAGCGTCGGGTTGTCGCCGTCGGCGGTGGTGCCCTGGGGCCAGATCACGAAGTAGGGCACGCGCGTGCCGTCGCGCGAGTTCGCGAAGCGCTGCTCGACACGCATGCCGGCAGCGTCGAAGAAGCTCGGCCGCGCCTTCAGGACCTCGCGTTCGTCGCTGCCGCTGCGGCCGATCTGCAGCGAGTCGGGGCTGAGAAAGTCCGCGGCATTGAGCAGGTAGGATTCGGCGAGCGGGTCGTCCTTCAGCAGCGGGTCGTGCAGCGCGCTCACGCTCAGCGTACCCGGATGGGGCGCCTGCACGTCGCGGCGCTGCCAGGCGCCGTCGCGCCAGGACCACTCCTCGATGCGACTGGCCACCTGATCCAGCACCGTCAGCAGCAGCGTGTCGCGGGTGGTCGCATAAGCCGACAGCGACCGTGTCGGCGTGGGCGTGAACAGCGGCTGCAGCTCGCGCCCGCCTTTCAGGTAGGCAAGGGCGTCGCCCACCAGCAGCGAGCCGCGCGGCCAGGTCCGTTCGCCGATGCGCCAGTCGCTGCGCAGCTCGATCAGCACCCGCTCGCGCCAGAAGGCGAGCTCGGCATCGTCGGGCTTGTCGACCGCGACCACCGAGTCGCCGGTGAGCAGGAACTGCTTGCTGTTGTAGAAGTCGACGACGCGACCCAGCGTGACGCGCTCGTAACCCGGTGTGTCGTCGACCGATGCGTAGGCCATGACGTCGCCCGGCCGCGCTTCGAACACCGTCGTGGCCGCGGCCAGCGGCTGGCCGCGCTTCCAGCGCTTGATGATCCGCGGGTAACCAGCATCGGTGAGCGAGCCGGGGCCGAAGTCGGTGCCGACGAGCACGGTGTCGGCGTCCAGCCAGTCGACCTGGCTCTTGGCCTCGGGGAGGGTGAAGCCGCCGGCGACGAAGGTCTTGTCGATGGTATCGAATTCACGCACGACGCGCGCGTCGGCGCCGCCGCGCGACAGCGAGACCAGGCAGCGCCGGTAGGCGGGCCCGTGGCAGCTGGCGCCGCTCCAGACCCAGTTCTCGCCTTCGGCCTTGCCGAGGGCGTCGATGTCGATGACCGTCTCCCACGCGGGTTGAGACTTGCGGTATTCGGCCAGCGTCGTGCGCCGCCACAGGCCGCGCGGGTTGGCCGCGTCGCGCCACAGGTTGTAGAGCCAGCCGCCGCGGCGCGACACGTAGGGGATCTGTTCGCGTGAATCGAGCACCTCGCGGATGCTGCTGCGCAGCTCCTCGAAGCCGGGCTGCGCCTGCAGCAGCCTCTCGCTCTCGGCGTTGCGTTCGCGCACCCAGGCCAGGGCGCGCTCGCCCTGGACCTCCTCGAGCCAGAGATAGGGGTCCTGGCCGGCCGGGAAAGTTGCGGGATCTGCGGTCTGGGACATCGTATGGGGGGTGAGGGTCAGCCCGGCGGCACAGACGAGCCAGGCCAGCAGCCGGGCC
>Ga0316603_10000753_pt1 | contig 16511 bp, 17 predicted proteins | sample OWC_soil_day10_n_FD_207649 | JGI IMG/M metagenome (GOLD analysis project Ga0316603, IMG submission 207649) | Wetland soil microbial communities from Old Woman Creek delta, Ohio, United States - OWC_soil_day10_noCT | ecosystem: Environmental > Terrestrial > Soil > Wetlands | place: USA: Ohio... | reverse complement strand
AGGGCGTCGGTGACGGCCAGCGCGCGCTCGTTGCTGCCGGCCTGCGAGCCGGAGGTCACGTAGCGGCCCTGCACGGCCATCGCCGGCACGCCGTCGATCTTGTAGGCTTGGCTGAGCTGCTGGGCCTGGCGCGCCTTGGTCTGCACGCCGAAGGACTTGTACATCTCGATGAACTTGGCCCCGTCCAGGCCATTGGCGCTCATGAAGGCGGCCAGGTCGGCTTCCTTGTCCAAGCGCTGGCGCTGCTGGTGGATGGCGTCGAACACCTTGCGGTGCATGTGTTCGGCCTGGCCCATCGCCTCCAGCGCGTAGTAGATCTTCTGGTAGTTCTCGTACAGTGCGTTGAAGCCGACCGGCACGCGCTTGAACACCACGTCGGCGGGCAGCCGCTTGGCCCAGCCCTCCAGCGTCGGCTCCAGCGCATAGCAGTGTGGGCAGCCGTAGGAGAAGAATTCGAGCACCTCGATCTTGCCGGCCGGCGCCGTCACGGCCACCGGCTGCGACAGCTTGGTGTAGTGCGTGCCCTCGACCGGGCCGGCCTGCGCGACAGCCGATCCGGCCCAGGCGGTGCCCAGGCCGACGACGGCTAGCTGCAACGAGAAGTCACGGCGCTTCATGGAGTTCCTTTGTTCGGTTCGGTTGTGCTTGAGTCGCGGGGCGGGGCAAAGTTCATTGCCGTTCGACGCGTACGAGGGTGGATTCCACGCCCGCGGCCTGCAGCTTCTCGATCGCCGAATCGGCCTGGGCGCGCGCTTCGAAGGGCCCGACGCGCACGCGGTAGACCGTGCGTCCGGCCTGTTCGCGCTCGGTCACCTTTGCATCCATGCCCATCAGAGCCAGTTTGGCGCGTTGCGCCTCGGCATCGTCCGAGCGGGTGAAGGCGCCCGCCTGGGCGAAGAAGATCAGCGCCGGCGCCCCGGGCCGGGACGCTGCGCGGGCGGCCGCTGCGGTCGGCGGCGCCGCCGAAGCAGCCGGCGCCGGCGTGGTCGTGGCGGCCACAGGCTGTGCTGGGTTCTGCGCCGCCGGGCCGGCGGGCGCAGCCGGCCGCGCCGGCGGCTTGGTGCTCAGCCCGGCGTTGGGATCCCAGCTCTTGTTGCGCTCGGCTTCGGCGGCGTCCTGGTCGGCGGTGCGCTGCGGCACCTTGTTGATGAAGGGCACCGGCACCTTGGTGACATACAGCGCCACGCCCAGCGCCAGCGCCAGGCCGATCAGCAGCCCGACCACCAGGCCCACCATGAAACCACCACGCTGTGCCTTCATGCGGCCTCCTCGGGCAACGGTGCGACTTCGCGCGCCATCGATTCGGGCGCGCTCACGCCCAGCAGCTGCAACGCATTGCGCAGCACCTGCCTTGTCGCCGCGAGCAGCGCCATGCGTGCGCGCGCCAGCGCCTCGTCGTCGACCAGGAAGCGCTCGGCCGCGTAGTAGCTGTGGAACGCGGCCGACAGGTCGCGCAGGTAGAAGGCCAGGTCGTGCGGTGCCAGGTCGGCGGCGGCTCGCGCCAGCATCTCGGGGTAGTCAGCCAGCTTCAGCATCAGCGCCTGCTCGGTGGGCGCGGTCAGCAGCGACAGATCGGCCGCCTCCAGTCCCTTGTTCCATTGCGCCAGCACCGAGCAGATGCGCGCATGCGCGTACTGCACGTAGAACACCGGGTTCTCGTCGTTGGCCTTCAGCGCCAGGTCGACGTCGAAGACGAACTCGGTGTCGGCCTTGCGGCTGATCAGGAAGAAACGCACCGCGTCGCGGCTGGTCCAGTCGATCAGGTCGCGCAGCGTGACGTAGCTGCCGGCGCGCTTGGAGATCTTCACTTCCTGGCCGCCGCGCATCACCGTCACCATCTTGTGCAGCAGGTAGTCGGGGAAGCCCTGCGGGATGCCCAGGCGCGCCGCCTGCAAGCCGGCGCGCACGCGCGCGACGGTGCCGTGGTGGTCGCTGCCCTGCACGTTGATGACCTTGTGGAAGCCGCGCTCGAACTTCTGGATGTGATAGGCCACATCCGGCACGAAGTAGGTGTATTGCGCGCCGTCGAGGGACGACGGGTCGGCCCCGGCCGGGGCCGACTTGCGCATCACGCGGTCCTTGTCGTCGCCGTAGTCGGTGCTGCGCAGCCACAGCGCGCCATCCTTCTCGTAGGTGTCGCCGCCCTCGACCAGGCGCTTGACCGCCGCCTCGACGCGGCCACTGACGTACAGGCTGGATTCGAGGAAATAGTGGTCGAAGCGCACGCCGAAGGCCTGCAGGTCCAGGTCCTGCTCGCGCCGCAGGTAGGCCACCGCGAACTGGCGGATGTCGTCCAGGTCGTCGATGTCGCCCGAGGCGGTGAAGCTGCGGTCGTCGGCTTGCACCGTGGCGCGCGCGCGGTAGGCGGCGGCGATGTCGGCGATGTAGTCGCCGTTGTAGGCGGCTTCGGGCCAGCCGGCATCGCCCGGCGCCAGGCCGCGCAGTCGCGCCTGGGTGGACGCGGCCAGCGTGGCGATCTGCACGCCGGCATCGTTGTAATAGAACTCGCGCGTGACCTGCCAGCCCTGCGCCTCGAACAGGTTGCAGATGCAGTCGCCCAGCGCCGCCTGGCGCGCATGGCCCACATGCAGCGGGCCGGTGGGGTTGGCCGAGACGAACTCCACCAGCACGCGCTCGGTGCGTGCCGGCCGGCAGCCGAAGGTACGGGTGTCGCGCAGCACCTCGGCCACCACCGCCTGCTTCGCGGTCGGCTTCAGCCGCAGGTTGACGAAGCCGGGCCCGGCGATCTCGATGTCCTGCACCCAACATTGCACCGCGGGCTGGTCGCGCAACTGCGCGACCAGCGCCTGCGCCAGCTCGCGCGGGTTCTTCTTCAGCGTACGCGCCAGCGGCATGGCGGCCGTGATGGCCAGATCGCCATGGGCGGCGACCTTGGGCGACTCGAAAGCACTGCTCAGGCCGGCGCCCGGAGCCATCTGCGCGAGCACTGCCTCCAGTGCCTGCAACAGCTCCTGCTTGGCTTGGATCATGCGCGGATTCTACTTTTGGCTGTGGCGTCACATCGCTACGCGTTATGAGCCTGCGCCGAAGCGTGGGGTGCTTTGGCTGCGGCGTCACATCGCTGCGCGATACGAGCCTGTGCCGAAGCGCCTTGCGCTTTGCCGCCCACACCGAGCCGCCGCTTCGGCGCAGCGTGACGGATGACGCTTTGTCGGTCTGCTTGAGGGCGCGGCCAGCCGGCAATGGCTGCACCATGCGCGGTGGCGCGGTCCCATCGCGCCCCTGGTCACCGATGCCCGTCCGAGCCCCCCCGATCCCCGTCGCCTGCACCCGCGCGGGCGAGCTGCCTGCGTACATCGGCAAGTACGCGGTGCGCGCCAAGCTCGGTGAAGGCGCGACCAGCGAAGTCTTCCTGGCCCACGACGACTTCCACCTGCGCGACGTGGCCGTCAAGCGCGTGCGCAGCGGCTTGGCGCTGGACACGCCGGAAGGGCATTTCCAGCAGCACTTCTTCGCCGCCGAGGCGGCGCTCGTCGGCCGGCTGCAGCACCCGAACGTGGTGCAGATCTACGACGCAGTGGAAGACGCCGAGGCCCCCTACCTGGTGATGGAATATGTCGACGGCGTCACCTTGCGGCGCTTCTGCCGCGCCGACGCGCTGTTGTCGCTGGAGCAGGTGGTGGAGATCGGCTTCAAGTGCGCGATGGCGCTGGGCTATGTCTACCGTCAGGGTCTGATCCACCGCGACGTCAAGCCGGCCAACATCCTGGCCACGCTACACAACGGCCTCGTGACCGACGTCAAGATCACCGATTTCGGCAGCGTCATGAACCTGCAGTCCGAGCGCACGCAGGTGTTTCGTGTCGGCTCGCTGGCCTACATGCCGCCCGAGCAGCTCGATGGCGACGCACTCGACGCCAGAGCCGACATCTACGCGCTGGCCGGCGTGCTTTACCACCTGATCGCCGGGCGCGCGCCCTTCGACGCCACGCAGCAGGCCGCGCTGATGCACCAGATCTACCATGTCGAACCGGCCTCGCTGCAGCTGCTGCGCGACGGCGTGCCGCCGCGGCTGGACAAACTGATCGCCCGCGCGCTGTCCAAACGGCGCGAGGACCGCCATGCCGACTGGGACAGCTTTGCGCAGGAGCTTTCGGCACTGGTGGCCGACGGCGACGTGCCGCGCGGCCCGCTGCAGGGCGTGCTGGATTCGGAGCGCTTCAACCTGTTGCGCTCGCTGGAATTCTTTGCCGGCTTCGGCGATGTCGAGCTGTGGGAAGTGGTGCACCGCGCGCAGTGGCAGCGCTGCGCCTTCGGCCACGCGCTGTACAGGCACGGCGAGGAAGGCAACAGCTTCCACATCATTGCCCAGGGCCAGGTCGAGGTCTACCGCGACGGCCAGCGTGTGGCCCAGCTCGGCACCGGCACCTCGGTGGGCGAGATGGCCTACCTCGCGCCGAGCCCGGCGCTGCGTATTCACAGTGCCGACGTCATCGTCTCCGAGCCGTCCACCACCATCTCCTTCACGCCGCAACTGCTGGAGCAGCTGAGCCTGGGCACGCGGCGCCTGTTCGACACCGCCTTCATCCGCGTGCTGGTGCGCCGACTGCATGCCGCGCACGAGGCGCTGGCGCATCCACGGCGCATCCTCTAAATCCGGGCGTGTCCGGCGTCGTGGTCCAATCTGCAGCGGCGGCGGCGGCGTCGCCGTCGCCGTAAACACCACGAGGAGCGAACATGAAGACCCTGATGAGCATCCTGACCCTGGTGGTCGCGGCCTTCTCCACCCAGGCCTTTGCGGCCAACGCGGCGTGCGAGGCCACGGCCAAGGAAAAGAATCTGGCCGGCGCCGCGCTGACCAGCTTCATGAAGAAGTGCGAGGCCGATGCCGGCGCCGCCAGCAGCTGCGAGGCCATGGCCGCCGAAAAGAAGCTGGCCGGCGCGGCCAAGACCAGCTTCGTCACCAAGTGCGAGAAGGACGGGGGCAAGGGCGCCTCGGCCGCCGCGGCCTGCGACAAGCAGGCCGACGAGAAGAAGCTGGCCGGCGCCGCCCGCACCAGCTTCACCAAGAAGTGCGTCAGCGACGCCGGCGGCTGAGCACCCCGCTCAGCCGCGCGCGGCCCCGCCCTGCCAGTAGGCCGGGTCGCCGTAGCTGTGCTTGATGTAGTCGATCCACAGCCGCACCCGCAGCGGCAGATGCTTGCGCTGCGGGAACACCGCATAGATGCCGTTCGGCGGCGCGATGAAGTCCTCCAGCAGCGCCACCAGCCGGCCTTCGGCGACCTCGCGCTCCACCTCCCAGGTGCTGCGCCAGGCGATGCCCATGCCGCGCAGGCACCAGTCGTGCAGCACCTGGCCATCGCTGCAATCGAGGCGGCCGCGCGGGCGCAGGTGGATCAGTTCGCCGTCCACCAGGAAGGCCCAGCCGCGCGTCTGGCTGGCGTCGGAGGACAGCGTCAGGCATTCATGCCGCGCCAGCTCCGAGGGGTGCGCCGGCGTGCCGGCACGCTTCAGGTAGTCGGGTGAGGCCACGCACAGCCGGCGGTTGTCGGCCAGGCGCACGCTGACCAGGCTTGAATCCGGCAGGTCGCCGACGCGCACGGCGCAGTCGACGCCTTCGTTGACGATGTCCACCACCCGGTCGCTGAGGTTCAGCGACAGGCTCACTTCCGGGTGCTGCAGCAGGAAGCCGGGCACCAGCGGGGCCACGTGGCGGCGCCCGAAACCGGCCGGCGCGGTGATGCGCAGGTGCCCGCTGGCCTTGACGCCGCCCGCGCTGACACTGGCTTCGGCGTTGGCGATATCGGCAAGCAAGCGCTGACAATCTTCGAGGAAGGCGCTGCCTTCGTGGGTGAGCGTGATGCGCCGCGTGGTGCGCACCAGCAGCTTCACGCCCAGGCGTTCCTCCAGCGCGTCGATGCGCCGTCCGATCACCGCCGGGGCCACGCCCTCGGCATTGGCCGCGGCGGTCAGGCTGCCCTTCAAAGCCACTGCTACGAACGATTCGATTTGCTTTAGTCTGGCCATGGCCGGAGATTGGCTTCGGATAAATCACAAATCAACCGGCCTAAGTGTCGCTCATTCCATGCGCCGGTCGCAGGGGCGGCGCGCGTTGGGCAGTGAATGCCTCACTTCAGGTCACAAATCCAAGACCCCAGGTGCACGGAATGGCGGCTCCGCTTCGGCATAGATTCACGCCATGGATCCCGCCCCCATGCCGACCCGTTCGCGCGCGCCGCATACGCCGCGTGCGGTACTGTTCGACGCGTTCGGCACGCTCTTCGACGTCTACAGCGTGTCGACGCTGGCCGAGCAGTTGTTCCCCGGCCAGGGCGAGCGGCTGAGCATGCTGTGGCGCGACAAGCAGATCGAATACAGCCGGCTGGCCTCGATGAGCGGCGTGCAGGGCGAGCGCTACCGGCCGTTCTGGGAGATCACCCGCGCTGGCCTGCGCTATGCGGCGCAGCGACTGGGTCTGCCGATGGACGCTGCGGCCGAGGATCGGTTGATGAACCAGTACCACCATCTCAGCAGCTTCCCGGAGAACAAGCCGGTGCTGCAGGCACTGAAGGCGCGGGACATCCCCGCCGGCATCCTGAGCAACGGTGACCCGCAGATGCTGGCCGTGGCCGTCAAGAGCGCCGGCCTGGACGGCCTGCTCGACCCGCTGATCAGCGTGCACGAAACGCGCCGCTACAAGACCGACCCGGCCGCCTATGCGCTCGGCCCGGCGGCGCTGAAGCTGCCGGTGCGCGACATCCTCTTCGTCTCCAGCAACGGCTGGGACGCGATCGGCGCCACCTGGTACGGCTACACCACGTTGTGGGTCAACCGTGCCGGGTTGCCGCTGGAACAGCTGGACACCGAACCGACGCGCATCGGCAGCAGCCTGCGCGCGGTGCTCGACTTCTTTCCCACCCCCTCGAACCGAACGACGCCATGACCGAACGCACCACCGTCCACCGCCTGCAAGTCGCCACCGAGTTGCTGCGCTTCATCGAAGACCAGGTCCTGCCCGGCACCGGCGTCGAGCCCGCCACCTTCTGGCAGGGCTTCGACCAGATCGTGCACGACCTGGCCCCGAAGAACGCCGCGCTGCTGGCCGAGCGCGACCGGCTGCAGGCCGAGATCGACGCCTGGCACAAGGCCCACCCGGGCCCGATCAAGAACATGCGCAAGTACCGCGCCTTCCTGCAGAAGATCGGCTACCTGGTGCCGGTGCCGGCCAAGGTCAAGGTGACGACCAAGAACGTCGACGCCGAGCTGGCGCTGCAGGCCGGGCCGCAGCTGGTGGTGCCGATCACCAACGCGCGTTATGCGCTGAATGCCGCCAACGCGCGCTGGGGCTCGCTGTACGACGCGCTCTACGGCACCGATGTGCTGTCTGAGGATGACGGCGCCCAAAAGGGCAGCGGCTACAACCCGAAACGCGGCGCCAAGGTCATCGAGTACGCACGCCATGTGCTCGACCGCTGCGTGCCGCTGTCCAAGGGCTCGCACCTCGAGTCCACCGCCTACCGCGTGGTCGACAACAACCTGGCGGTGACGCTGAAGGACGGCAAAGTCGTCGGCCTGAAGAACCCGGCGCAGTTCGTCGGCTTCCAGGGCGAGACCGACGCGCCGTCGGGCGTGCTGCTGTCGCACCACGGCCTGCACATGGACATCCGCATCGACCGTGCGCACCCGATCGGCCGCGACGACCCGGCCGGCGTGTGCGACCTGGTGCTCGAATCCGCGCTGTCGACCATCATGGACCTCGAGGACTCGGTGGCGGTGGTCGATGCCGCCGACAAGGTGCAGGCCTACGGCAACTGGCTCGGCATCCTGCGCGGCACGCTCACAGAAACGGTCGCCAAGGGCGGCAAGAGCTTCACCCGCGGCCTGAACCCCGACCGCCAGTACACCGGCCCGCGCGGCGAGGACGTGGCGCTGCACGGCCGCTCGCTGCTGTTCGTGCGCAACGTCGGCCACCTGATGAGCAACCCGGCGGTGCTGTGGGGCGAGGACGGACGCGAGATTCCCGAGGGCATCCTCGACGCGGTGGTCACCACCACGATCGCGCTGCACGACCTGAAGGGCCTGGGGAAGCCGGGCATCCGCAATTCGCGCCATGGCTCGGTCTACATCGTCAAGCCAAAGATGCATGGTCCGGCCGAGGTGGCCTTCGCCAGCGAGCTGTTCGGCCGCGTCGAGGCGCTGCTCGGCCTGCCCAAGGCCACGGTCAAGCTCGGCATCATGGACGAGGAGCGCCGCACCAGCGTCAACCTCAAGGCCTGCATCGCCGCGGCCGCCGACCGCGTGGCCTTCATCAACACCGGTTTCCTCGACCGCACTGGCGACGAGATGCACACCGCCATGCACGCCGGGCCGATGATCCGCAAGGGCGACATGAAGAGCAGCGCCTGGATCCAGGCCTACGAGCGCAGCAACGTGCTGGTCGGGCTGGAGTGCGGGCTGCGCGGCAAGGCGCAGATCGGCAAGGGCATGTGGGCCATGCCCGACCTGATGGGCGCGATGCTCAAGGCCAAGATCGTGCATCCGCAGGCCGGCGCCAACACCGCCTGGGTGCCCAGCCCGACCGCGGCGACGCTGCACGCGCTGCACTACCACCAGGTGGACGTGTTCAAGGTGCAGAAGGCGCTGGAGAGGACCGACGTCGATGCCGAGCGCGAGGCCATGCTTGATGCCCTGCTGACGGTGCCGGTGGCGAAGAAGCCGAACTGGAGCGACGCCGAGAAGCAGCAGGAGATCGACAACAACGCCCAGGGCATCCTGGGTTACGTGGTGCGCTGGATCGACCAGGGCGTGGGCTGCTCCAAGGTGCCGGACATCCACGACGTCGGCCTGATGGAAGACCGCGCCACGCTGCGCATCAGCAGCCAGCACATCGCCAACTGGCTGCTGCATGGCGTGGTGACGAAGGCACAGGTCAAGGCCACGCTGAAGCGCATGGCCAAGGTGGTGGACCAGCAGAACGCCGGCGACCCGCTGTACCAGAACATGACCGGCCGCTTCGATCAATCGGCCGCGTTCCAGGCGGCCAGCGACCTGGTGTTCAAGGGCCTGGCGCAGCCCAGCGGCTACACCGAGCCGCTGCTGCATGCCTGGCGGCTGAAGGTCAAGGCCGGCAGCGCCTGAGCTGCTCGTCCACGTGCCGGCGGGGCAAGCGCTCCGCCGCGCGCGGACCCTTGCCGGACGGCAGGTTCTTCATTTTCGACCGGCTGCCCCCAAGGCCTTGAGCCGCGCGCGCTGCGGCGCACTCAGCAGGTACAGCAAAGGCCCGAAGGATCCTGCTGCCAGCGTCAGCGCGATCCACGGCCACGGGTTGCGGCCGTAGGCCCGCGCGTCGCGCCACAGCCAGGTGAGCACCAGCAACAGTGCGATGCCCAGGTCGGCCAGCACCTGCAGCCCGGCCAGGCTCTGCAACTGTTGTTTGAAGATGCCTACGTAGCCGTGCTTTGCCACGGCCGCCATCGTCAGCGCGGCAAAGGCCGCCAGCACCAAGACCAGGAACAACTTCCGCATGCTGCCCTCCATCGATGGCGGCAGTCTGTGGGCAAGCCGGCATCGCGACAATGACCTTGCAAGTCAAGTCGCCGCGTGGCCCCAGGCTGCGGGCCGTGCAGGTTGCAGAATGTCGGGCTTGTGCGCTGCCGCGCTTCACTGCATCAACCCGAAGGCCATGAACCTCGTCGATCTCGTCGCGCTGGTCGCGCTGCTGCAACTGCTGGTCTTGGGCTTCCTGGTCGGCAGTGCGCGCGGGCGCTATGGCGTCAAGGCGCGGGCTGGGCTGCTCTAGCCCGGCCCGCGCGCCGGTCCCATCCCCCCTCACTCCCCCCCCACCGGAGGCAAGCATGCTGATCACCACCACCCCCAGCGTCGAAGGACGCAAGATCGCCAGGTACTGCGGCGTCATCACCGGCGAAGCCATCCTCGGCGCCAACGTCTTCAAGGACCTGTTCGCCGGCATCCGCGACATCGTCGGCGGCCGGTCGGCCACCTACGAGAAGGAGCTGCAACGCGCGCGTGACATTGCCTTGAAGGAGCTGGAAGAGCGCGCCAGCCAGCTCGGCGCCAATGCCGTGGTCGGGGTGGACCTGGACTACGAAGTCCTCGGCCAGGGCAACGGCATGCTGATGGTGTCGGCCAGTGGTACCGCGGTCGTGCTGGAGTAGCGCAGGCGGTCTGGCTACGCCTGCCCGCTGACAGGCGCCGCACATGGCCGTGCCCGAAGCCTTGCGCGATTTCTGGAACGCCTTTGCCCGGGCTTGCGGCGGGGCGGACGAGGCGCAGTTTTGCGAGGCCTTTGCCTTCGGCGACAGCCCGGCGCTGGCCGACGAGTTGGCCGCGCTGGTGCTGCAGGGCACCAAGCGCGCCACGGCCTCGGCGTTGTGGACTTACCAGGCCGAAGCCAAGCCGCTGCCCCGGCCCGGCCAGCTCAGCATCGTCACCAGCGGCGCGGGCGTGCCGCTGTGCGTGATCCAGACGCTGGCGGTGGAAGTCCTGCCCTTCGATCAGATCGGCGCCGACTTCGCTGCCTCCGAAGGCGAGGGCGACGGCTCGCTGGCCTTCTGGCGGGAGGCGCACACGCAGTTCTTCAGCCGCGAATGCGCGCAGGTCGGCCGGGTGTTCCAGCCCGACATGCCGGTGGTCTGCGAGCGCTTCCGGCTGCGGTACCCGCCGGCCGGCGGCTGAGTCAGGCGCTGCCGGTCAGGGCAGTGCGCCGCGGCGCCGGCAACATCCGCCGCAACGCCTCGAAGAACAGGTCCGACTGCTCGCGCTCGCCCTGGATCTGCTTTGCCACATGTGCCGACAGGCCCTCGTCGACGCGCGCCAGCGGCCGGCCGGTGCTCATGGCCAGCACCTGGTGCATGCACACCCGCTCCAGGTAGTACAGGTCGTCGTACGCGTGCGCGATGGTGGCGCCGCAGACGATCACGCCATGGTTGGCCAGGAAGGCCACGTCCTTGCCCTGCATCGAGCGCGCAATGCGTTCGCCTTCGGCCCAGTCCAGCGCCAGGCCGTTGTAGCCGCTGTCGATGCCGATGCGGCCGTGGAAGCGCATCGCGCCCTGGCTGGCGCAGGGGTCCAGCGCGCGGTCGGTGGTCATGGTCAGCGCGGTGGCATAGGGCATGTGGGTGTGCAGCACCACCGCTTGGCCCGTGATGCGGTGGGCCGCGGCGTGGATGAACATGGCCGTCGGCTCCACGCGGTGGCGGCCCTGCAGCACGGTGCCGTGCTCGTCGACGAGCACGATGTCCGCGGGGCCGATCTCGCTCCAGTGCAGCCCGCGCGGGTTGATCAGAAAGCGGCGGCTGTCGTCGGGCAGCGCCACGCTGAAGTGGTTGCACACGCCTTCGCTCAGGCCATGGTGGGCGGCGGCGCGCAGCGCCAGCGCAAGGTCTTCGCACAGTGGGGCGAGCATTTTCGGGTCGACGGTGGCTTCGGGCATCGGGCGTCTCCTGCAGGCGGTCGGGTGTCCGGTGCGCAAGCATGGCACAGCGGCGCGCGGACCGCTGCCTACAATCCGCGCCTGCCTTCGTTTGCCCCCAGCCGATGTCCGACGCACCCCTGCCACCCTCCTGCGACGTGCTGGTCATCGGCGCCGGCCCGGCCGGCAGCGCCTGCGCGCAGATGCTGGCCCGCGCCAGGCTGCACACGGTGCTGGTCGACCAGCACGACTTCCCGCGCGACAAGGTCTGCGGCGACGGCCTGATCCCCGACGCCCATGCCGCGCTGCGCCGCCTGGGCGTGTACGACGAGGTCATGGCCCAGGCCCAGCCGGCGCAGCACGTGGCCTGCATCGGCCCGCGCGGCGGCCGCGTCGATGTGCCCGGCTCGGTGGCGGTGCTGCCGCGCAAGGTGCTGGACCACATCCTGGTGCGCGCCGCGCAGCGCGCCGGTGCGGCGCTGCACACGCCGTGGCGCTTCGAGGCGCCGCTGATCGATGGCACGCAGGTCGTCGGCGCGCGGCTGAAGGGCGGCGAGCAGGTGTACGAAGTGCGCGCACCGTGGGTGGTGATGGCCACCGGCGCGGTACCGCAGGCGATGATCGCCAGCGAGCTTTGCCAGCGCCGCACACCCACCGGCATCGCGCTGCGCGGCTACGTGCGCAACCCCGCGCTGGTGGGGCGCATCCGCGCGCTGGAAATCGTCTGGCACAAGCGGCTGAAGCAGGGTTACGGCTGGATCTTTCCCTGCCCCGATGGCGTGTTCAACATCGGCGTCGGTCTGGGTGACTGCTTCAGCCTGGCCGGCACGCAGCGGCTGCGCATGCAGGACGTCAACCTGCGCCAGGTGTTCGAAGCCTTCTGCGAGATCTACGCGCCGGCCCGCGAGCTGATGGCCACCGGCACGCCCTTGGGCGAGTTGAAGGGCGCGCCGCTGCGCTGCTCGCTCGACGGCGCGGCGTACTCGCGTGCCGGCATGCTGGCCACCGGCGAGGCCATCGGCAGCACCTACGACTTCAGCGGCGAAGGCATCGGCAAGGCGATGCAGACTGGCATGCTGGCCGCGGCCGCCCTCGTCAAAGGCCACGAACAGCGGCTGGCCGATGCCACGGTGCGCGACGAGTACGAAGCCGCCATCCGCGCGTTGCAGCCGCGCTTCGAGCTGTACCGCAAGGCCAGCCGCGTCAACGCCCATCCGTGGCTGGCCGACCTGGTGATCTGGCGCGCACGCAACAGCCCGCGCATCCTGCGGCGCATGAGCGGCGTGCTGGAAGAAACCGCCAACCCGGGCAACCTGGTCAGCGCGCGCGGCCTCGCCAAGCTCTTTCTGCCGATCCGTTAGCCGGCTCGCCTGCGATGTGCCAGCTGCTCGGCATGAACGCCAACACGCCGACCGACGTGATGTTCTCCTTCACCGGCCTGGCGACGCGCGCCGACGAGCACAAGGACGGCTTCGGCATCGCCTTCTTCGAGGACAAGGGCCTGCGCCTGTTCGTCGACCCGGCCAGCGCCATCGATTCGCCGGTGGCCGACATGGTGCGCCGCTATCCCATCAAGAGCGGCAACGTCATCGCCCACATCCGCAAGGCCACGCAGGGCCATGTGGCGCTGGAGAACTGCCACCCCTTCGTGCGCGAGCTGTGGGGCCGCTACTGGGTGTTTGCGCACAACGGCGACCTGAAGGACTTCTACCCGCGGCTGCACGGCGCCTTCCGCCCGGTGGGCAGCACCGACAGCGAGCGCGCCTTCTGCTGGCTGATGCAGGAGCTGGCCAAGGCCCATGCGAGCGTGCCCAACGTCGGCGAGCTGAGCACCACGCTGCGCGAGCTGCTGCCGCTGCTGCGCGCGCACGGCAGCTTCAACATGCTGCTGAGCAACGGCCAGGCGCTGTGGGCGCATGGCGCCACGCAGCTGCACTGGCTGCAGCGCCAGCACCCCTTTCGGCCCGCCACGCTCGCCGACGAGGACTTGAGCGTGGACTTCGCCGCGCTGACCTCACCCGCCGACCGCGTGGCCGTGGTCGCGACGCAGCCGCTGACCACCGGCGAGGCCTGGCAGGCCATCGCGCCGGGCGAACTGAAGGTCTTCGTCGACGGCGCGCCGCGGGGCTGACCGAGTCGGACGCGCGCCTCGGCGCCAGCATTTGTTTGTCGGCCCGGCGCTGCAGCGAGAATGTCTTGTCGGCTGCAACCGAAACCCGTGCCATGCCTCCAGACCCCGATGCCAAGCCGATCGAACCCGCCGCGCAGGACTTCGCCGCACCTGGCCTGCCCGGCGAAACGCGCAGCGACAGCGAGGCGATTCCGACGGCCTATGCGCGCGCCTTCAGCCTGGCCGCGTTCACGATGAACCGCTTCATCGTGGACCACGTGGTCCGCGCTTCGCGCCACTTCGACAACGACATGGAGGCGATGATCCTGTTCGGTACCGTGGCACACCTCAATGCCGCGCACCTGATGCCGCCGGGTGCCAGCCCGACCCGCGTTCTCGGCACCGACGGCCGCGTGCCGGACGCGCAGCCGCAATTGCGGCCGGTGCGCATCCGCGACCTGACGCAGATCACCGGCCGGCCGCGCGAGACGGTGCGCCGCCATCTGGCGCGCCTGGAAGCCCAGGGGCGGGTGCTGAGGGGCATCGACGGCTACGTGATCAACGTGGCCGCGGTCGACCCGCAGATGCATGCGCTCACCCTCGATGGCGTGCGCCGCTTCATGACGGCCGCCAAGCTCATCGAAGCGACGCTGCACGATGCCGAACAGGCGTTGGCACGCGAGCGCAGCCAAGGCGCGTCCTAAACGACCACCCGGCCGCTCGCCGCGCCAAGCATCTCGCGCTTCGTGCACCACTCGGCCAACGCAGTGGCGAGGGCGGCCACCGCGGCCACCACCAGCGTGGCCGCCACCGGGCCGATCAGTAGCGTGCCCGCGAAGCGTTGCCACAGCACGGCGCTGGCGACGAAGCCGCCGAAGACGAGCAGCGTGTTGCGCAGCGCAATGCCCAGGCCGCTCGGCCAGTAGCGCAGCGCGGTCAGCGCGCGCGGCGCTGCACTCGCCTTGCGAGCTCCGGCGCGGAAGACGAAGAAGGTGATCGAGGCCATGATGAAGGTCAGCGCGAAAGCCACCGTCGCGGCGTTGCCCAGCGCCGTCACCCCTGGCGCAGCGATGCTGTCCACCGACAGCGGCACGCGATCGCTGCCCTTGAAGGCCGACCACGAGATCGCGCCGTTGATGGCGCCGTTGACCAGCGCGCCGGGCAGCGTCTGCAACAGACGCGGCGGCTCCATCGAGAAGTTCATCGTTGACGGGTCGCGCCGATCGCGCCAGTGAGCCCAAAGCGCCCATTGGAGCCGGCAACGGCGGTTGCGATCAATGCCCTTCGGCCCATTTCGGGCGGCGGCCCAAAACGGGCCGGAAACGCGCGCGAAGGCTTGCTTTGCCCTGCACCCGCTTCGGAGAATGCGGCCCGCCTTAACGACAACACGGGAGCGCTACGTTCATGAAAGTTCTGGAAGCCTTCGGCCTACAAGGCCAGGTCGCCATCGTCACCGGCGGCGGCGCCGGCATCGGCCGCGGCATTGCCGAGCTCTTCGCGCAGGCCGGCGCGGCGGTGGTGGTCAGCGACCTGAAGAAGGAGACCGCCGATGCGGTGGCCCAGGCCATCGTGGCCGCGGGTGGCCGCGCGGTGGGCGTGGCCTGCGATGTCACCAGTGTCGCGGCCCGGCAGGCGCTGGTCGACGCGGCGCTGGCCGCCTTCGGCAAGATCAACGTGCTGGTCAACAACGCCGGCGGCGGCGGACCGAAGCCCTTCGACATGCCGATGGAGAGCTTCGTCTGGGCCTACGAGCTCAACGTCTTCTCGGTCTTCCACCTGACGCAGCTGTGCGCGCCGCACATCCAAAAGGCCGGCGGCGGCGCGGTGCTGAACATCAGCTCGATGGCCGGCGAGAACAAGAACCAGCGCATGGCTTCGTACGCGTCGTCGAAGGCGGCCGAAAACCACTTGACGCGCAACATCGCCTTCGACCTGGGGCCCATGGGCATCCGCGTCAACGCCATCGCGCCGGGCGCCATCAAGACCGCGGCGCTGCAAAGCGTGCTGACCCCCGAGATCGAGAAGGCGATGCTCAAGCACACGCCGCTCGGCCGGCTGGGTGAGGCGCGCGACATCGCGAATGCGGCGCTGTTCCTGTGCTCGCCGGCGTCAGCCTGGGTCAGCGGCCAAGTGCTCACCGTCAGCGGCGGTGGCGTGCAGGAACTCGATTGATCTTGGCGCGCTGGCGCAGCGCGCCCCTACCTTTTCGCGACTTTCTCAGGAGACAGCCGTGGCCCACGACCCGTACCAGATCCTTGCCCATCCGTTCAGCCTCGACGGCTATGCGGTCATCATCACCGGCGCCGGCGGCGCCATTGGCGGCGCCACCGCGCAGGTGCTGGCGCAGGCCGGCGCCAACGTGGTGGTCTCCGACCTGAACCTGGAGAACGCCGAGAAGGTGGCCGCCGCGGTGCAGCAGGCCACCGGCCGCGAGACGCTGGCGGTCAAGACCGACGTCACCAGCGAGGCCGAGCAGCAGGCGCTGGTCGAGGCCACGTTGAAGAAGTTCGGCAAGATCACCGCGCTGATCAACAACGTCGGCTGGGGCGAGTACACGCCGCTGTGGGACGTGAGCATGGACTACATGATGAAGTCCTACCTGCTCAACACGGTCAGCGCCTACAACCTGTCGAAGCTGTGCATGCCGCACCTGAAGAAGCAGGAGAATGCGTCGATCACCATCTCCGGCTCGGCGGTGGGCAGCACGGCGTCGCCGGAGTTCATCTCTTACAGCAACGCCAAGGCCGCGCTGCTGCACATGAGCAAGAGCATCGCCGCGATGTCCGGACCCGAGGTGCGCTGCAATGCCATCGTCATCGGCTCGGTCGACAACGGCGAGGCCACGCTGAAGGCCGGCTACGACCCGGCGATGCTCAAGCGCCTGGCCGATGCCTTCGTGCTCAAGCGCCGCGGCACGCCCTTCGACATCGCCTACGCCTTCAACTACCTTCTGTCGCCGGCGGCCGCCTGGGTCACGGGCATCCACCTGCACGTCGACGGCGGCGGCAG
>Ga0316603_10000748_pt1 | contig 16531 bp, 14 predicted proteins | sample OWC_soil_day10_n_FD_207649 | JGI IMG/M metagenome (GOLD analysis project Ga0316603, IMG submission 207649) | Wetland soil microbial communities from Old Woman Creek delta, Ohio, United States - OWC_soil_day10_noCT | ecosystem: Environmental > Terrestrial > Soil > Wetlands | place: USA: Ohio... | reverse complement strand
TTTCATATCGGACTGGAGACCCCCGAAATGGATGCGCTCGTAGATCAGAACGCTTTCGGTCTCTCGGGCATCAGCAAATACCGCCAGGGCGAGTTACGCGCCCTGACCTCAGAGCGCTTCCAGGATATCGTCAGACGCAAGGGAATCCGTCTCCTGACATACCGCGACCTGATCACCCGGGTCGGCCTGGAAAACATGCGCTGGCGCTGAAACATACACGAACGCACTTCCCATTTCCCCACTGCGAGGGACTTCATTCTCATGCCCGTCCGTCGAACATTCAGACTCCTCTTTCCCGCTGCAAGGGACTTCTTTCCCATGCTCGTCCGTCAAGCACTCAGACTCCTCCCCGGAGCGCTTCTTTATTTTGCAGCGTCATTCGCAGTCCTGGCGCAGGACAATCAACAACCCACCATCGAATGGATGTACTCGGCCGAAGCCATGGAGGCGACGGTCACACCCACCACCCGGTGGCTCTCCGACAACCGTCTGGTCCTCTACGATACCTGCAGACCGGCAGCCGAGCGTTCCGTCGAGGTCCTCGATCCTTCTTCTGAAAAGCGCACCATTCTTATCGATCAGAAAGCGGCCCGATCCAGTCTGAGCGCAGTGCTTGGAGACAGCGCCACTCCGACGTTTCTCCCCTTTCCGCAGGAAATAGCCCGCGACGGAAAGACAGCTCTCTACGTCATCAAAGGGGACATCTTCGTGCTGGACATCCCGTTGCTGTCCTTTGCCCGGTTGACGGAGACAGATGCACAGGAGTCGTGCGTCCGGCTCTCGCCCGACGGCTCCCGGGTGGCCTATGTACGGGAGAACAATCTCTTCGTGTACGAGCGGACCGTGAATGCCGAGCGGCAACTGACCCGCGATGGATCCGACAGCCTCCGGAACGGTACACTCTCGTGGGTTTACTGGGAAGAAGTCTTCGGACGGAATGACGTGGGATACTGGTGGTCACCGGATTCGCGAGCCATTGCCTACTTCCGCACGGATGAATCGGGTGTCAGCATACAGCATTATGTCGACGTCAGACCCTGGACCCCTCGCGTCATCACCCAGCGCTATCCGAAGGTCGGGGAGAAAAATCCTGCCGTCACCGTCGGCATCGTCGAAGTGTCCGGTAGAAACACCGTGTGGGTGGATTTGAGCAGTCACCATCATGAGTACATCGTGCGCGCGGAATGGCTCCCCGGTGGAAACCGGCTGAGCGTGCAGACCATGAACCGGCTTCAGACAGAGAAAGACCTCTTCTTCGTTGACCGGACATCGGGTGTCGCAACGCACATCATCAAGGAGACCGACCCGGGCTGGGTGAACATCCACGATGACCTTTTGTTCCTCAACGACGGGAAACACTTCATCTGGTCCTCAGAACGTGACGGGTACAAGCACCTGTATCGATATACGATGGATGGGAGTCTTGTAAATCAGATCACACGAGGACCATGGGCGACATTCTCCGGTGCTGGTGGCGTCGCCTGGGTGCAGCGATCGGTCGTGGGTATCGATGAACGCAGGGGGTGGCTCTATTTCACGGGACTGGAGAAGTCTTCGATTGAGCGTCACCTCTACCGGATCAAGCTCGATGGATCCGGGATGACGAGGTTATCAGCGGAAGACGGCACGCACAACGTCTCGTTCAGTCCGAGCGGCCGCTACTACGTCGACCGCTACTCGAGCATCTCAACGCCTCCCCGACTCACTCTGCATGACGCGGGGGGAGACACGGTGATGACGATCGCAATCCCGAGGGGAGAGAAGCTGGCCGCCCGGGGGATCCAGTACGCCTCATTCTTCTCCATCCCCGCCCGTGATGGTTTCGCTCTTCCGGCCCAGATTCTCAAACCCCGGGACTTTGACCCTTCGCGGAAGTATCCCGTGATCTTCTCCGTGTACGGAGGCCCGTCGGCTCCCCAGGTGGTCAACAACTGGCAGAGGGACGTCATATGGGAAAATATCCTTGCACAGAACGGGTATCTTGTGGTCCGTGTGGACAACCGGGCCGCAACCGGGATCAGCAAGAAACTGGAGAACCTCGTCGTCAACCGCGAAATGGGAGATGTCGAACTGAATGATCTCGTGGATGCTGCACAGTGGATGAAGGGGCAGCCGTACGTTGATTCAGCTCGCGTCGGCATTTGGGGGTGGAGCGGAGGGGGAACCTACACGCTTCTGGGCATGACCCGTTCATCGGAGTTCAAAGCGGGGATTGCCGTTGCGGCGGTCACCGACTTCAGGTTCTATGACACGAAGTGGGGTGAAGCAGCCATGAAGACTGAGGCCGAAAACAAGGCGGGCTTCGAGGCTGTATCGCTGCTGAACCACGCACGGAATCTCCACGGCCGGCTCATGATCGTTCACGGAACCTACGACGACAACGTCCACATCCAGAATGTCTGGGCGTTCATCGACGAACTCATTAAGGCCAACAGGCAATACGAGCTGGCCGTCTATCCGATGCGGATGCACGGGATCTCCGATCCGCCGGCCCGGAAACATCTCTATACCACGATGCTCGATTTCTGGAAGCGCAACCTGTAACCGCGCTCCGCGACACAGCGGCTCCAGGGTATGTCATTCATCACCACTCTTGAGCGAGGAACTCCGTTTATGAAATCGCTGTACGCAAGAGTCGTGCTGTACGATCCGGCGACCGACACCGACGTTGACTGGAGAGGATATCCCGTCTTCGACGGCGTCCGAGTGGATATTGCACTGGTTGATCCGGATGATCCCGAACATCCGGAAGACGTGCTTCTGCTGACACCCGATCCTGTGCGGAAGATATTTGTCGCCGTCAATCCCCGCTACAAGGTAAGCGCCGGGCATTATCTTCGCGTCACGTTCGACAAACGCAATTTCTCGAAATCGACCAGGACCCTGCATGGGCCGGAGGAAGTTCAGCCGTCTATGCTCCCCGTCTTCTGTCCGGGCCGCATCCCCGTGTGGGATTCGGGATGGGATGACGGATATCAGACGAATGAGTACTTCGGGGACGGCGGTGTGAATGTTGCGACGACACCCGACTCTCCCCTGCTTCTGCGAGTCCCGTTGCGGCGGCTTTACATCATCGGCCATCGCGGTTCACCGTACAATTTTCCCGAGAACACCATCGCCTCGTTCCGAAAAGCACTTGACGACGGGGCGAACGGACTGGAATTCGATCTCTGCCTGACCAAGGACAAGCGTATTGTCATCTTTCATGATGCGAGTCCCGACAGCACCCGGATCATGTATGAAGATTTCCCGTATGAACTCGTCTCTCCTGAGCTGGACGGTGATGTGGCGTTGATCAAGGAGCTGAAGAATGGCGACTACCGGATTGCGCGGCGGCGCCGGAAGTCCATTGATATTCTGCGACTCACACTGGACGAGGTAAAGCACTGGTATCGCTATCGCCACGTCGGAGGGGCCGAGCACCCGGTTCCGGATCTCGAGGACTTTCTCACGTTCGTGTCTGAAGAGACAGGGCGGCTGAAACTGCTCTTCTTTGACATGAAGAATCCCAACTGGGATGAAGACGACCAGAAGCGGTACGAGTTCTATGGCGCGACACTGGGAAGCGCTCTCCAGGCGCATCCGACGCTCCCGGAGCGACTCGTCGTCGCCAATGCCAGCAGAGAGGTTTTGGAGAGCCTGAAAAAGGGACTGCGGCAGGCGGGAGAGGAGCGCTGCGAGTTCGCCTATGATGCTGCCGGAAGCTTCGGCGCAATGTTGGGCATCAAGAAGAACCCGCTCGAAGTTGCGCAGCAGATGAAGAACACCATCGTATCGATCGGAACACGATTCCGGTCGGGAGATCTGGAAGAGATCATCGAAGCCACCCGGGATCGAGACTACAACCGCGATAGCAGGCTCACCACCGTGCTGCACTGGACGATCAACGATCCCGCCCACATGTACCATTCGATCGCAGCCGGGGTGAATGGCATCGTCACCGACCGCCCGGACGTGCTGCATGACTTGCTGTCCCGGCTGGGGGTCGTCGTGCGGTAGGCGGAATACCGCAATCATCGCAAACTAATCAGAAACGCTTGGCCATGGGCGATCAGGGAATGCCGTTCATCTCAGCAATCTTCACGTTGCTTTTCGTGATGGATCCGCTCGGCAACGTTCCTCTTTACATCACCGTTCTGAAGGACATACCTGAACGGCGCCGAAAACCTATTATCGTCCGGGAATCGCTGATTGCCCTCGGCGTGCTGGTGTTCTTCCTCTTTGTGGGTCACGCATTTCTGGACATGCTGCAGATCAGCCAACCGGCTCTGGGCATTGCCGGCGCGATCGTGCTCTTCCTCATTGCAGTCCGCATGGTCTTCGGAAGCAGCGACGGCGCCTTTGCATCTCACCCCGGCGGAGAGCCGTTCATCGTCCCACTCGCTGTCCCCCTTGTGGCCGGACCTTCGGCAATGGCCACCGTGCTGCTGCTTCAGGGACGCGAGCCAGGCCGGGTTCTTGAATGGCTCGTGGCACTCATCGCCGCATGGCTCATGTCATCCTTGGTGCTCTATTTCGCATCTGCATTCGCCCGGATACTCGGACAGCGGGTCCTGGTCGCCGTCGAGCGCCTCATGGGCATGATCCTCACGGCTATCGCAGTCCAGATGTTCCTCACGGGAATTCAGCAGGTCTCCATTCGCTGAGCCCCGCACTGCAAAACAAAAAGGCACCGGCGTCTGACCCCGGTGCCCTCTCCACAAACGCACTATTGTTACTATTACTGACGCAGGGAATAATTCTGCGTCAGTGATCTCATTTGTCCTCTGAGTCCACCCGGAGCGTCGGCGGAGTGCTGTTGACCACCACAACCGTGTAGTTCATATCTTTTTCGGCATTGAAGCTGGTTGTGGGTGACACGGACTCACTCTGAATCGTCGCCGTTGCCACGAAGGTGCCTTCGGAGACGTCTTGATACGCGCTCGCCTTCCCGCCTTCAACATCGTTGATGTTGATCGTGTTGTCAGTGCCGACTTTCAGCTGGACGTTCGCCTTGGTGGTGCGTTCGTTCATGATGCGGACGCTGGGCGGATCACTCGAACATCCCATGATTCCGAGACCGAGGATGAGCACGCCGAGCTTTAGAAGAGACTTCGATACCATGTTGACCTCAGAAATTCAGAAAAAGAACAACCGTATCTTTCCGTCCTGGGCCTTCAAAGCGCAGAACACGAGAATAACTTGCGCAAAGTTCATGCCAGGAGTAGAATTGGCGTTTCTGCGTTGGATGAGGGGGAGGGATTCCTAAGGACTGGTCACAATTCTGCGCCTGGGTGGACATGCATCCTGGCACAACAGTGCGGCGGCATACAGAGCACTGCGGATGTGAGGGTTCACGACATGGCATTCGTAGCGGCATCTCGTTCGCCACCACGTGCGCGTTTTGCGCTCCCCGGAATCAACACTCCCGGAATCGAAGGCGCAAATTGACAAAGTGGGATGGTTCACGTATCTTTCGGGCCGAGGCATACATGCGTACACCCCTGGGACCTGGTCCGGGTGTCGGCCTCTTTCCGTGGCATTGGGCCACTTCCTGCTCATTCTCACCTTCATCAGGCCGTAAGGCGCGGAGGAACCATGTCCATCAAGACCTCAACTCTCGAAGCGGGGATCGGTCTCATCGATGTCAGCGGTTCACTTATCGGCGGCGAAGAGACAGACAAGATGCGCGCTGCGGTTGCGGGCTTCGTCGATCGGCAGTACGAACGGCTCATCATCGATCTCTCCAACGTCACCTACCTGAACAGCACGGCAATCGGGGTCCTCGTTTCGGCCCACACAACATACACACGCCGGAATTGGCAGATCAAACTCTGCGGGATCAGCAAGAACATCCAGAATATCTTCGTGATTACCAAACTCACGCTCGTCTTCGACGTCCAGGAGACGCGTGAGGAAGCCGTCAAGAGCTTCGTATAGGTCCGGTTTGGCAGAGCAGTGACTCCAACCGCGGCCCCACAGCCTGGAGAATCGGACTATGGCCACAGACATTCCCAAAGGGACTCCTCCGCCCGTCATCGAAGATGAAAACCGGCGCCTCCGGCGCGCGGTCGAGGAACTTTCGATACTCAACGACCTGGCGCGCGCAATCGGCGGAGTGGTGAATTCGCAGGAGATCATGCACACCATCATTCACCGGTCAGTGCGGGCCATCCACGCGGAGCAGGGCGTGATTACCATGGTCGACCAGCAGGGGCACGACGCAATGAAGACGCTCGTGCGGACCATGGTGACCGAAGCTGGCCATCAGCCCTTTCATTTCAGCCAGGCCCTGCTCGGGTGGATGCAACTGCATCGCATGCCGATCACGCTGAATGCGCCGCGGGAGGACGCGCGGTTCCGGGGCGTCCACTGGGACGAGTCCATCCACTCGCTGCTGTGCGTCCCGCTAATGGTCAAGGGAGAAGTCCGGGGCGTCCTTACAGTGTACAACAAGAAGACAGAAGGAGGATTCACAGACGATGATCAGCGGCTGCTGGCGATTATCGCCGGCCAGTCCGCGCAAGTGATCGAGAACGCGCGCCTCTACGAATCGGAGCAGGCCTTGCTGCGCATGAAGGAGGAGATCAGGCTTGCCGGACAGATTCAGGCGGACCTGTTGCCGAAGGTGCTCCCGGAGGTGCCGGGATACGACATTGCCGGCCGCACGATTCCGGCTCAGGATGTGGGCGGCGACTATTTCGACTTCATCCCCATGGAAAGCCAGCAGCTCGGCGTCTGCCTCGGTGACGTGTCGGGGAAAGGACTCCCCGCCTCGCTGCTGATGGCCAACGTGCAGGCAACGCTGCGGAGCCAGAGCCTCCTCAACCCGCCTCCGCAGCTGTGCATCCAGCGTGCCAACACGCTGCTGCTGCAAAGCACCAGCCCGGAGAAATTTGTCACGCTGTTCTACGCCGTGCTCAATACCATGAACCATACGCTGACGTACGTGAATGCAGGACACGAACATCCGTTCCTGTTCACCTCCGACCCGGAACCGGTGCGGCTCTCGACAGGCGGAGCCCCTCTCAGCATCATCGATAAGTTTCCATTTGAAGAGCAGACTGTTTCCCTCGCACCGGACGATCTCCTGGTGGTGTTTTCCGACGGCGTGTCGGAAGCGATGAACGCGGAGCAGGCGCAATTCGGGCAGTCCCGCCTGGGTGCGCTGCTGCCCGACCTCCGGCACGACTCCGCGTCCGTGATCATCGAACGCATTATTGAAGCGGTGAGAACGCATGCAGGGGGCGCACCGCAGAACGACGACATCACGCTCGTGGTCCTGAAACGGCGTCCCTCCTGAACACAATGGCCGGCATGGAACGTTCCTTCCGCAAAGAGATCGCGTCCCTCGAAAGCGTCTTCCAATTCCTGGACCTGTGCTATGCCGCATTCGCGGCAGACCCGGCGGGCACCGCCGCGATCACGCTCGCAGTGGAAGAGCTCTTCACCAACATGGTCCGACATTCGTCCGGGGCCCGGAATGATATCACGATCACGGTGACAGCCCGGGGCGACTCTCTCCAGGTAGCCATAATGGAGACTGGCGTAGAACCCTTCGACATTACACATGCGCCCGAGGTGGACACCTCCCTCCCGCTGGATCAGCGCCCCATCGGCGGATTGGGTATTCATCTTGTGCACCAGCTCGTCGAGAACCTGAACTATTCATACGTCGACAGACGCAGCACCATTACCTTCAGCAAGACACTGGAGATGAGACATGCTAACGGTGACCGTTAAAGAGGACGGAGAGATTGTCCTGGCAGGCCGGTTCGACGCATCACAGGTCGACACCGCCCGGGAGATATTTGACCGGGTGAGCACTACATGCCGGGTCAATTTCCAGGACCTCGAGTACATCTCGAGTGCGGGCCTGGGGGTACTGTTGAAAACGCAAAAGCGGCTCAGCGAAACCGGCAATTCGCTGGTGCTGACACACATCACGAAGTTTGTCCGGGACGTGTTCCGGATCGCACGGTTCGATCTCGTATTTCGCATCGAAGACTCCGAATAGCACCAACTTTTCAGCCACTGCCGGGTACTTATGAAGGACACCGGAACATCGGATGCCGCGTTAGTTGAGCTGTGCAGAAGGGGCAACACAAGGGCCTTCGACGAGCTTGTCGGAAAGTATCAGAAGACCCTGTTCAATGTCGCCCTCAGGATGACCGCGGATTACGATGCATCGGAGGAGGTGACACAGCAGGCATTCGTGCGGGCCTATGAACGTATCGCGTCGTTCGATCCGCGATTCAAGTTCTTCAGCTGGATGTACCGGATTCTGGTGAACACGGCATTGGACCACCTGGAAGAGCGCAAAAGGCATGACCGCCTTGACGATGAGGTTCCCTCGGACGAACCGGATCCGTCAGATCTGGGAGAACGTGAGGACAGCGAGGCCATGCTGCAGGCCGGGCTCATGGACCTCACGGCAGAGCAGCGCGCGGTAATCGTCCTCCGGCATTTTGAGGACCTGACGTATGAAGAGATCGGGGCAGTTCTGGACATCCCGGAGAAAACTGTGAAATCAAGGCTGTTTTCAGCACGCATGCAGTTAAGGGCAGTTCTGGTGAAGAGAGGATATCGATTCCATGGATAAGGACATTGTCACGGAGCTCCTGAACAAGGAGTTGGACGGCATCCTGACCGCAGCGGATCGGCAGACGCTTGATGATTTGCTCGCAGCAGACGAGAATGTGCGTACGCTCCGGAGGGATCTTCAGGGCATAACGCACCTCTGCGCAGAAAGCCAGCCTGTCGATCCACCGGCCACGCTAAGACCTGCCGTGAGACGGGAAATTGAGACCATCCAGAATGCACCAGCCCGGACCGCACACCCGGCTTCCGGAGCCCGGGGCATCCTGGAGTTCTTCTCCCGGCTTTTCGCGCCACGCCCGCAGGCGAGGCTGGCCTACGCGTTTCTAGGCGGAATCGTCTTCGGCGGACTCATCCTCGCCCTTGTCATGAACCTCATCCAGCGTGGAACAGTCAGAGAAGACGAAGTCCTCGGATCGATGGTGACGGCGGACCCTGCGGAATCCGCCTGGACCACCATTCCCGTCTCGACGCCGCTGGTGCACGGGAAGATCTCAACCCAGCGATCAGGGACCACCGAAGGCGTTCAGATAGACCTGGCATATCAGGGATCCGGCTTGCTCCGGCTTCGGCTGGACATCGGAACTCGCACCGTTGAGATGCTGCGCCAGGCGCCCCCCCAACCGGAAGATGCCGTCCAGTCACACGGAGCTCTTCCAAGGGTGGAGATACAGGACGGCCAGATCCTGGTTCACGGGAATCAGATCAGGGATCTCCGGCTTGTTTTCAGGCATGCCGCTCCTGACGCCAGGCCTATATCAATCGAACTTTTTGAAGGCGAGGCTCCCCTGTACAAGAGCCACCTGTTTGAACAATGACAACCTCTTTCCACGTTCACTAAACGATGACACCCGGCCGGGACATGCAACTTTTGCGAACTCTCACGGGGCCCGGCAGTACTTTATGTGAAGCCCGGACACAGGCACGAAATTCATAATACCCACTCACAGGAGGTTCCAATGGAGTCAACACCCAACACAAAGTCGACAGGCAAGAAGACCACATGGCTCATCGGGGGAGCCTTGCTGGCCATCCTTGCCATCGTGTATTTTTCGTTCTTCTACCCGCCGACTCCTGAGGACGAGCTCACAGGAACGATCGGCGCCGCCAAGAAATACCGCTCCGACCAGATCACTGAAGGCGATGTGAAACTGGCAGGCGAAAACGCAGTCAGTGAGACTGCTGTGATCGGGGCGAATATCGAGGCGTTCGACAGAATGGATGTGGCGAAGAAGACCGAACTGGTGAGCAAGGCAACGCAGGAGGCCCGCTCGGAGCTGTTCGCCGCGTTCTCTGCTGACTATGCGCGTGCAATTTTGGCGCGTGTTTCGCCCGAAGCTCTCAAAGAGGTGCTTGAGAAGATGAACACGGCGGGTCGTAGCGCGGATTTCTTCGGCGCGATGTCCCCCCTCGATCGCACAACGATCGCACTCAAGGCTGATGCGGCCGATCTCAATGCTGCCTACGCAGCACTCGAATTGTCCGCGAAAAATGAACTCCTAGGAAAGTTTTCAGAGGCTAACAAAGCGTTAGTGTACGACCGCTATGTAGCGTTGCGTCAGGAGCCAGCCAGGAGCTTGTCCGTCGAAGCCAAGGCGATTGAATTCAGCAAGATGCCCGCAGCTGAGCGCGCGAAGACATTCGATGCGATGAAGCCAGCGGAGAAGCATGCAGTCCTCAGAAGCCTGTCCCCGGACGCCATGGCTCCTCTCGCGGAGAAGATGTCCGGCGTCGCCCTGACGAAGTCGTTCTTTGCCATGCAGGCCGCTGACCAGCGCACCATCATAGCCAGGATGCCGGAGGCCGGACGCAACACTCTCTATGGAGCTCTTCCTGTCGAGGCAAAGATGGCTGCATTCAGGTCTCTTTCGGTCAACGAGCAGAAAGCAGCGTTTGACCAGCTCCCGGTGGAATCCAAGAACGCACTCTACAAAACGATCCCCGTTGATCAGAGAAGTGCGGTCGAAGGAAAAGCGATTCCGGTAGAGGAGAGAACCGCAGTCGAAGGGAAGACGATCGCCGTTCCGAACGAGTAACCCACAGCGCACACAGATTGAGAGGCACGGAGGAGAGGAATCACCCTCTCCTCCGTGTTTCTCTATACGGAAGCGCGATGACCTCACGCCCACTCCACACCATCACCACTTCCTCCATGCCTTTGAGCTCACGGCCTCACGGGTCCGCCGGGTACCGGTACGCCCTCCTGGCGGCAGCATGCACGGTCTTCCTTGGTTTGTCACCTCAGGGCAACGCAACCGATTTTTTCACGCTCCAGACCCGGTCGATGCGGCTGGTCTACTATGCGCATCAACACGAATACATCGTCCCCCATCTGGCTCGCAGCTTCGAGAATGCGCTCTCCTTTCACAAGCGTCTCTTCGGCTACTTGCCGTCGGAGGATGTCCTCGTCTTCCTGCAGGATTATGACGACTACGGGTATGCCGGAGCGACCGGAATCCCCCGCAATTACATGATCCTGGGCATCGAGCCGTACGAATATACCTACGAGACATCGCCGACCAACGAGCGGTTCAACTGGGTCACCACGCACGAGCTCACGCATATCGTTGCGACGGACATGGCCGCACCGGCCGACCGCTTTTACCGATCGCTTTTCCAGGGGAAGGTCCTCCCCGTCTCCGAAGACCCCCTCTCCATGCTGTACAGCTATCTGACGACACCGCGCAAGTATTCCCCGCGGTGGTACCATGAGGGAATCGCCGTGTTCATGGAAACGTGGATGTCCGGAGGCATCGGGCGTGCGATCAACGGATTCGATGAGATGACATTCCGGACGATGGTGCGTGACAGCAACTTCTTCTACGACTTCGTCGGACTCGAGTCTGAAGGAACCACAATTGATTTCCAGATCGGTGCGAATTCCTATCTGTACGGAACGCGGTTCGTCAGCTACCTCGGCAAAGAATACGGGCCCGCAAAAGTGATCGAATGGTTTGCACGCTCGGACACCAGCGACGCGTATTTTGCCTCGCATTTTGAGCGGGTGTTCGGTCGGGATCTGGATGACGAATGGTCCCGGTGGATCCGCTTTGAGCGGGAATGGCAGCACGCCAATCTCGATTCGCTCAGGCGCTATCCTCCGACACAGACCCGTGCAGTATGCGCCTCGCCGCTCGGTGCGGTCTCACAGGCTCATCTGGATGCAGACGCAAAAACGCTGATCGTCGGCGTCAACGCGCCGGGTGAGACGGCACATTTCATCGGCCTCGACATCAGCACGGGTGAAACCCGAACGCTGGCCGACCTTCCTTCCCCATCACTCTACACTGTCGCCTCTACTGCATACGACGAGCGCCGGCATACGCTTTTCTTTACTACGAAGAACTCGCGCGGGTGGAGAGACCTGAATACCCTGGACGTGCAAACCGGAGAGGCGCATGTGCTTCTAAAGAATGCCCGGATCGGGGACCTCGCGTTCAACCGGACCGACGCCTCCCTCTGGGGGGTTCAGCACCATGACGGCGTTTCCCGGATCGTCCGAATACCGCGGCCGTATGAGGGATGGCAGGACATTGTTCCCCTGAAGTACGGCGTCGATCTCTATGATCCCGACATCTCCCCCGACGGGAAGACGCTGGTCGCGTCCATGACAGAAATCAGCGGACGCCATCAGCTGATCGCGCTCTCCATCGACAGTCTCCTGGGCGGACACATCGACTACGATGTCCTGTACGAGTTCGCGAACACCGCGCCCCTGAATTTCGTCTTTTCCCCCGACGGACGGTATCTGTACGGCTCCACGTTTCACACCGGGGTGAGCAACATCGTGCGATACGACCGTGAACGCAAGCAGATGGAGTGGCTGACGAATGCCGAGACCGGATTGTTCAGGCCCGTGCCGGTGTCACCCGATTCTTTTCTCGCGTTTCAATTCTCCACGAGCGGCTTCCAACCGGTGATGATCGGTGTGCAACCGCGGGAAGATCTTAATGCCATCACGTACCTGGGGCAATCCGTGGTGGAGAGCCATCCCGAGGTGAAGGCGTGGAAGCTTCCACCGCCCTCCCCCGTCCACATCAACATCGACTCACTGCAGATTGCCTCCGGAGACTACAACGGGCTGGCGCACCTGGGCCTGGGCTCCCTTTACCCCGTGTTGCACGGCTACAAGAACACTGTCGCCGCCGGCTTGCGTATGAACATCTTCGATCCGCTCCTGTTGCACAACGCCGACATAAGTGTTTCGTACTCACCGCACCGCGCCCTGCCCGTCCGCGAACGCCTGCATATTCTCTTCAACTACAACTACTGGCAATGGAAGCTGCGCGCCAGCTACAACGCTGCGGATTTCTATGACCTGTTCGGCCCGACAAAACGGAGCCGGAAAGGGAACACCGTATCCCTCACCTATGCAGACATGCTGGTTGACGACCGGCCGACAGTCGTAGACTTTTCCCTCGGTGCGGCCTATTACTGGGAACTGGAGCGACTGCCCTATGCGCAGAACATCGAGGTGACATACGACAGGTTTTTCACGTTGAACGGGCAGTTGGGATACACACGGACCATGCGTTCGCTCGGAGCGGTGGATGCTGAGAAGGGCACACGGCTCTCGCTCAATGCCTATACATTCGTCGTGCGGTCGGTCTGGTTTCCGCAGTTCCAGGCAACGGCAGATCTGGGTTTCGCGCTTCCCTGGCATCATGCATCGGTGTGGTTGCGGACTGCCGCCGGATACTCCCCGAAAGACGAAGAGGAGCCGTTCTCCAATTTCTACTTCGGCGGATTCGGAAACAACTGGGTTGATTTCAGAGAGGTCCGGCGCTATCACGACGCCGAGAGCTTTCCGGGGTTTCCACTCAATGAAGTCAGCGGCACGACGTTTCTGAAGGGGATGGTGGAGTGGACTCTGCCTCCCCTGCGTTTCCGGCGCCTCGGGTTTTCCGCTCTCTACTGCACATGGGCACGCCTGGCGCTCTTCACTGGTGCGCTCAGCGCCAACCTGCATGCAACGGAACTCCGCCGGGAGGTGGCCACCGCGGGCGCACAGGTGGACTTCAAGCTCGTCATCTTCTCGAACCTCTCATCCACGCTGTCCCTGGGGTACGCATTCGGACTTGAGAAGGATCAACGGACTGCCAGGGAGTTCATGATCTCGCTGAAGATCCTCTGATGATTGATCTCGCTCTCCCTCTCGCTATCGCTCTGCTGCCGGTGCTGGTCTTTCTTGGCTGTCTGATTGTCATGGACAGTTTCAAGCTGGTGCGCCTGGCAGCGGTCATACGGACCATTCTCGCAGGAGCGGCCGTCGCCCTCCTCTGTTACGGATTCAACACCCTGCTCCTGACGGGCCTGCCCATCAGCACAACCACGCTCACACGCTATATTGCGCCCGTGATTGAAGAAGCGGGCAAGGCAGCATTTCTGATCTACCTCATCCGGGCGAACAAGGTGGGGTTCATGGTCGATGCAGCCATCCGGGGATTTGCCATCGGGACCGGATTCGCCATCCTCGAGAATCTTCACTACATACAAATGCGGCCGGAAGCACACCTTTTCATCTGGGTGATTCGCGGATTCGGAACGGCCATGATGCACGGCGGCGCAACGGCGATCGTCGGGGTAGCGTCAAAGGCACTTCTCGACCGGGCCGATCGATGGCGGCTCCTGCTCGCGGTTCCGGGACTTCTCCTCGCAATTCTCCTGCATATGGTGTACAACCATTTCTTCATGTCGCCGCTTGCGTCGACGATTTTCATCCTCATCGCCCTTCCCCTCGTCACGCTGGTTGTCTTCCGCCGCAGCGAAGAGTCCACCAGGGAGTGGCTCGGGTACGGCTTTGATATCGACCGGGAACTCCTGGCCATGATTACCTCCGGCACGCTCGCCGAAAACCGGATCGGACAATACCTCCACTCGCTCAAGGACAGGTTTCCGCCGGAGACCGTGGCGGACATGCTCTGCATTCTGCGCGTTCAGAGTGAGCTGGCCATCAAAGCCAAGGGTGTGCTTCTGATGAAAGAGGCCGGATTTACTGTCCCGCCGGATCCCGAAGCCGCGGCCCAGGTGGAGGAGCTGCGGTTTCTGGAAAAGAGCATCGGGAGAACCGGACTTCTCGCACTGAAGCCGTTCCTCAGGACCCGGGGGCAGGACCTGTGGCAGGTGAACTTCCTGGCAGGAGAATAGGAGAGGAGACCTGTGCAGATGACCGCTAATCGTCTAGCGGAGAATCGTCATCGTGATCGCATGACTGGAGAATCCCACTGCGCTTGAGCCGTCCGGGGCAAAGCTCAGCCGGCAGACGTACGTGCCGCTGGCGCAGGCCGAACCATCAAAGACTACCGAGTATGTACCCGCACCTTGCGGCTCATTCACCAGACGTGTCACCTCCCTGCCAAGCAGATCGTACACATTCAATGCAACGACTCCCGGAGTATACACGACATAGGAGATCGACGTGCTGGGGTTAAAGGGATTCGGAAAGTTCTGCACGAGCGTACACCCTGAAGGACCCTCATGCGCTGATCCCCATCCGCTGACAGACGTCATCGTGAATTCGCGATCCAGCCAGTTGAACCTCCCGGCAATCCACGCTTTCAGGTAGTCGATCTCATTCTGGTACGTCTGGCCGACATAGGCATTCGGCCAGACATATTGCCCGAGGATCGACCATCGGATGAAGTTCCTCCGTTGTGACTCGTTCAACAGTCCGGTGAGTGAATCAATGACCGCCGTGATGCGCGAAAGAGACAGACTCCCGCTCCTCAGCGTTGTCCACCGTTCTGCAAGCAGACGGCGCATCGGGGGGTCATCGAAAATCTTCTTCCACCAGAACGGTCCGAAAAACGTCTCATTCTTCCGGAATGCCAGGGAGTCGCTCATGTAACACAGCTGAAACCCTTCCACACTTGATGCACGGTGGTAGTTGCAGTTGCCGAAAGCAAGGTTGTAGTCCCAGACCGGGCCCATCGCCAACCTGCCGCCGTTGGAATCCCTCTCCTTGTACATGAAGCAACTCAACCGGTACGCGTCCACGTTCTTGCTGAATTCGTTGAGGAGAACGAAATCAACGAATGACCCCACATCCAACAGGGCCGGATACCCCTTCAAGGGGTCATTGAATGTGGGCAGCACCATGGCGAGCTCGAAGTCGCGGATATACCGCGTGATATACCCCCGCTGCGGCCACACGAGATCTTCAGGCTTGGGGTAATGGAACTGGTAGTAGACCCGCTGGGCGGACCCGAGGAACGGCGGAAAGCCCGAATACCACCCTTCAATATCCGCTCCTTCTGTCTTATCGATCTTAACGATGTAGCCGCCCGTGAGTGCGTCGCCTGCAGAATCAGGAGGTTCGATCTTCGCGATGCCAACCCGGTTCTTATCTCGCTTTATTTTCTCCAGAAGGATGTACACGCCCCTGTACTCGCCGTTCAGGACGAGCTCGCAGTATCTTGATCGGCTTGCATACCGCCCAAGATCCCGGGAAACATTGTAGAGGAGGACGTCCCGTATCAACGACTTGTCACCGTAGGGTGCGGAGAGCACCCAGTCGCTCTCAGCCGGCATTCCCAGCAGCGACACGTCCAGATCGTTTCCGAGAGCATCCTGGGTTTCAACCGCATACTGTTTCTTCGGATACATTTCCGAGGACGAGCCTCGCGTCTCGATGCCGATACGCCCCTGATAGCCCGAGAAGGGATCCGTCAGAGCGTTTCTGACACCGGGACCGTTATCGATAATTCCCATGTCAGCCGGGATCTTCGGCTCATCCCGGATCTCTCTGCCATGGGTGTCAATCACAACGATGGGAAGGTTTGAAGAGGTCAGTACGATAAGAGAATCCGCAGGGACAGCCCACCCACGCTCGTATGCCGTCAGCAGCAACAGGGAGAAGAACATCGAGCTGACGCAGAGACGTGTTTTGCGCATCGAGCAGACGCAGAGGGTTATGTCGCGCATGGATCCTCTTACTGACGGTGGGTACCTGATT
>Ga0316603_10000745_pt1 | contig 16564 bp, 9 predicted proteins | sample OWC_soil_day10_n_FD_207649 | JGI IMG/M metagenome (GOLD analysis project Ga0316603, IMG submission 207649) | Wetland soil microbial communities from Old Woman Creek delta, Ohio, United States - OWC_soil_day10_noCT | ecosystem: Environmental > Terrestrial > Soil > Wetlands | place: USA: Ohio... | reverse complement strand
GCCCGAGATGGCAGCGTATGCGGGTCGCCGATTCGCGATCGCTGGCCGGCTCGACAAGGTCTTCGAGTCCGACGCCTGGATCGAGCCAAGACGACCGATCTACATGCTGGAAGGAGCTCAGTGCGCCGGCGGGATCTGTCGCGGGGATGGCCCGTGCGATCGGGCGTGCACGCTCCTCTGGCACGAGGACTGGCTGGTATTCGAGCCCGATCCGGCGGGGACTGCCGTGGAGTCATGAGCGTCACGCTCGACCTCGTCGATCCCGCCGACCCGTACGTCGAGGCGATCTGGCGGGCGCTGGAGCACCGGTCGCCGCCGGCGTACTTCCTGTCGTGGGGGTGGATCGAGAACTGGCTCGCGTGCATCCCGAAACGCCATCTCCCACCACTCGCCGTGATCTCGAGCGATGGCGTGGCGACCGCGGCAGCATTTCTCGCCCGCCGCACCCTCGTGCGTCACCACATGCTGCCGAGCCGGGCCGCGTTCCTCAATACGACCGGCATCCCACGCTTCGACGATCTGCAGATCGAACACAACAGTCTACTCGGGACTGCGGACCTCGCCACGCTCGTCGAGCTCGTGCCCGGCGACTGGGACGAGCTGATCCTGCCCGGCGTCTCCGCGAGTGCATTCGCCGCGATCTCGAGCGAGACCTACCATGTCCGGATCGACCGCGCCGTCCCCTCGCCGTTCGTGGATCTGGAGCGCGTTCGCTCGAGCGCGGGTGGATACCTCGCCCTGCTCGATGCCCACACGCGCGCCCAGATCCGGCGCGCTCGACGCGGCGTGAGCGATCTGGCGATCGAGCACGCGACGAATGTCGAACAGGCCCGCGCGATCTACGACGAGCTCGTCGAGCTCCATGGGGCGAGCTGGCGAGCGCGCGGCCAGCCCGGGGCATTCGCAGATCCGTGGTTCGACATGTTCCACCGGCGGTTGATCGACGGTCGCTTCGGTGCCGGCGAGATCGAGCTCGTGCGGGTGACGGCCCGTGGCCGCACCCTCGGCTGCCTGTACAACTTCGTCTCCCACGGGAAGGTGCTGTTCTATCAGAGCGGGTTCGCGCACGAGGACGATCCTCGGATCAAGCTCGGCTTCCTCTGCCATGCCGCAGCGATCGAGGACGCCGCACGCGCCGGTCACGTCACGTACGACTTCCTCGGCGGTGACGCTCGCTACAAGCACAGCCTCGCGACCAACGAGGTGAGGCTCGTGTGGGGCCGCGTCCAGCGCCCGCTTGCCCGCTTCGCGATCGAGGATCGGCTGCGGAGCTGGAAACACGCGCTGCGGAGCCTGCATCTCCTCGGCTGAAGAGGCGAGTCGCGACACGCCGACCGCTCGGCCAACGCCGGCAAGCCTTGCGGCGGGCGCAAGGGATTCGTTCGTCGGATGGTCTGCGTCGTCGCGCGACCGTGCTCGCAAGTTGGCATCGCCGATGCTTCGGGAGAGGTCATGAAGATCCGCGACATCATGCGCCCCGGAACGTTCACGATCTCCGAGACCGATACGCTCGGTCCCGCGCAGGCAGCGATGACCCGCGGCCGGGTGCGTCACTTGCCCGTGATGAGTGAAGGCAAGCTCGTCGGAATTCTGTCCGAACGCGACGTGCTGGCCGCGCGCGCCCGCGACGACGAGGGCGACTGGTGGGCGCTCACCGTCCACGACGCGATGCACAGTCCCGCGCAGACCGCAGGTCCCGACGACTCGGTCACCGAGGTTGCCGGGCGGATGGCCGCAGCGAGGATCGGCGCGATGCCGGTCGTCGAACGCGGCAAGCTGCTGGGGATCGCCACGATCAGCGACGTGCTCGATGCCGAGGTGCGGTCGGCGATGGCACCCGCGGCGATCACGCTCGCGACCGCGGCCGATGCGATGACGCCGTGGCCGTTCACGGTGCAGCCCGACACGGTCCTGGCCGATGCCGTCGCGATCATGGTCCGTCACCACGTCCGCCACCTCCCGGTCGTCGACAGCTCGAGCACCGTGGTCGGCATGCTGTCCGAGCGCGACGTACGGAGCGCGATCGGAAATCCGGTCCAGTACGTCGAGCTGCGACGGCGGTCGGTGCAGCATCGCGTGCGGGACGTCATGACCCGACCGGCGGTCGTGGTCCCGTTCGACCGGCCGCTCATCGAGCTCGCGCGTCAGTTCGCAGATGGCGGGCTCGGCGCCATCCCGGTCGTCGACAAGTTCGGTGCCTTGATCGGGATCGTGTCGTACGTCGACGCGCTGCGCGTGCTCGCCGCGTGACGCTACGCCGGGCCGAGGCAGTACATGTACCCGCTGCCGCCGCCGAACCAGACGTGACCATCCTCGATCGCGGCGCCCGAGTGCGTGCGATCGAAGATGTCGATCCGCTGGATCGACTTGCCGGTCTGCGCGTCGAGCATGTCGTAGTAGCGACCGTACGAGCCGAACAGCACCTTGCCGTCGACGACCTGCGGCGAGTACCAGGTGCCGTGGCCGATCTTGTAGGTCCACACCTCCTCGCCGGTCGCGCCATCGAGACAGTACATCTTGCCGGCATTGCCGCCGACGATGATGTTGTTCCCGGACTTCGCGGGCGAGCTCCACACGCCACCGGCGACGTTGTGCCCCCACAACATCTTGCCGGTCGCGCGGTCGAGACAGAGGAACAGGTGCTTGCCCTCCTCGATCCCGACGTAGAGCTTGTCTCCGACCACGAGGGCGGAGGAGTCGATGTCGACGCCGAGCTGCGGCGTCTTCCAGACGAGCTTGCGATCCTTCAGGTGGTAGGCCCGGACGTGGCCATCGAGGTGGCCGAAGTACGCGATGTTGTCGGCGATCGCGAGCGAGGCTTCGATGCCATCGGACCCGGGGTCGTCGCCTTCGCCGCGCCCGTACGACTCCTTCCACAGCAGCTTCATGGTCTCGGGGTCGAAGCACTTGAGGTCGCCGTCCTCGCCGCCGGTGTAGAGCAGGCCATCGAAGATCCGAGGGGACGAGTCGTTGTCGGCCCAGCTCGACCAATCGGCGAGCAACTTGCCGGTCGCGGCGTCGAGGCACCGAATGTGGTTGTCGACGTTCGGGACGTAGATCCGGTTCTTGTAGAGCGCGGGCGAGCCCTTGAACATCCGCTGGGCCGCGAACACCCACACGAGCTTGCCGGTCATCGCCTCCCAGCAGTGGAAATGGCCGCCGACCGAGCCGGAGAACACGTAGTCGCCGTACTTGATCGTCTGCCCCGTCCATCCGGTGCCGCCCCAGGTCACCGGCTTGTCCTTCTCCTTCGACGTCGTCAGCGTCGTCGAGAAGTCCGACATCCGGAACTTCCACTTGATCTTGAGGTTGTCCGACAACTTGCCCGAGCCGTAGTACGTGCCCGCCAGGTTGCCGCGGAACATCCGCATCGAGCCCGGCACCGACTCCGATGAGGTCGCGCCATCCCATGCCGGGAGCTTCGCCTCGGCATTGACGTGCCCGGCATACGGCGTCTTCGTGATCGAGCCCTTGCTGTGCGTGACCGGCAGCGAGACGTCGGTCGGATCCTTGTCCTTGCCGAAGGCGCGTGAGGCGCGCAACGCGGGCAACGCGGCGACGCCGGCTGCGGAGACCTGGAGGAAGCGGCGTCGACTGAGTTGCATGAAGGCTGTCCTAACCGAAGCAGTGAAAGTATCCGCTCGAGCTGCCGATCCAGATGTGGCCATCTTCGATCGCCGCCGCCGACAAGCAGCGCTCGCCGACATCGAGCTTGGTGACCAGCTTCCCGGTCGTCGCGTCGATGATGCGGAAGTACTGATCCATCGCCCCGAACAGCACCTTACCGTCGACGACCTGCGGTGAGCACCACGTGTGCGCCCCGATCTCGTGGACCCAGGTCAGCTTGCCGGTCAGGGCGTCGAAGCAGTACATGTTGCCGTCGTTGCCACCGACGATCACGTTGGTGCCCGAGACCGCCGCGGAGGACCAGATGCCAGTCGGCAGATCGTGGGTCCAGACGTCCTTGCCGGTCGTGCGGTCGATGCAGTGGAACGTGGGGGCGCCCTCCTCGACCCCGATGTAGAGCTTGTCGCCCACGATCAGCGGCGAGGTGTCGACGTCGAGGCCGAGGTCGAGCTGCCAGATGACCTTGCGGTCCTTCAGCGAGTACGCGCGGATGTTGCCGTCGAGGTGACCGAAGTACGCGATGCCGTCGGCGATCGCGAGCGAGGACTCGATGCCATCGGAGCCGGGGAAGTCACCCGTGCCGCGACCGAACGAGTGCTTCCACAGCAGCTTGCCCTTGGCGGCATCGAAGCACTTGAGGTCGCCATCCTCTCCGCCGATGTAGACCTTGCCGTCGAGCACGCGGGGCGACGAGTCGACATCGGTCGGGCTCTCCCAGTCCCACAGCAACTTGCCGTTCGTGGCGTCCAGGCACCGGATGTGGTTGTCGACCGACGGGAAGTACAGGCGGTTCTGATAGATGCAGGGCGAGCCTTTGATCATGCGCTCGGCAGCGAAGATCCAGACGAGGTTGCCGGTCAACGCCTCGAAGCAGTGCATGTGGCCGCCGACCGAGCCAGCGAACACGTAGTCGCCGTACTTGAGCGCCTGCCCCGACCAGCCCGTGCCCTGCCAGCGGACCGGCTTGCCGCGGAGCTTCGTCGAGAAGTCCGACATCCGAAACTTCCACACGAGCTTGGGATTCGACGACACCTTGCCTGACCCGTAATAGGTGCCGGTCAGGTTGCCGCGGAACATCCGCATCGAGCCGGGCACCGAGTCCGACGTGGTCCCGCCGTCCCACGCCGGCAGCTTGGCGGTGCCGTTGACGTGGCCGGGATACGGGGTCTTGGTGACGTCCTTGTCGCTGTGGCTGACCTCGTTGTCCTTGGCCAGCGCCACGCCCAGCGGGATCGAGGCCAAGCCGGCCGCCGAGAGCTGGAGAAATCGCCGCCGGTTCATGGGGGGAATCTGATGCTAGACGCTCGGGCCGGCAAACTATTTGACCGGTGCGCACTTTTGAGTCCGAGCACGGTCTCCGTCGAGCCGCGCCCCCCGACTCGGCCTGGCCGCTCCCAGCTGCAGCATGCAGAACCGCGAGCGCTCCCGACCATGGTATCGTCGGAAGCGAGCCGCAATGTCGGGGAAGAGAGGCCCTCCGGCCGAGCGACCGCGAGCCCAACAATGTCCGATGACACACTGACCGGCCATCAGATCGATCCACTCGAAGCGCGGGTTGTCGTGTTCCGACAGCAGCCAGAGGCCAAGGGCTTCTCCGAGCTGCGGCAGGTGCTGCGTGACGCGGGCCGTGGCGAGCTGCTCGCCGAGCTGTGCGCGACATGGGCCCAGCACGAGCGCGATCCTGTCCGGGCGGCGGACGCGTGGTCCGAAGCCGGCGAGGCGATGATGGTGCTCGGCGAGGCCGCGACCGCGATCGAGTACCTGCGTACCGCGCTCGATCTCGATCCGACCAACGATCGCGCTTCGGATCGGCTGCTCGAGATCCTCGAGCCTCACGATCCTGCGGCCGCGGTCGAGATCATCGAGCAGGAGCTTGGCGAGCTCGCGAAGCCGACCGCGGACAAGCACAAGAAGCGCGCCGAGGTGACCCATCGCCGCGCGGCCCAGCACCGACGGGCGGCGACGCTGTGGAACGATCACCTGGGCCGCGTCGATCGCGCGCTCTGGCACTGGCAACAGAGCTGGCGGCTCGAGCCCCAGCGGACCGAGGCGCTCGATGCGGCGCGTCGGCTCTACACCTCGCTGGGTGACGACGGCATGGTCGCCAAGCTCTATCAAGCCGAGCTCGAGGTGCTCGGCAACGCGCCAGCCGCGAGCGCGCGCAAGGCTCAGATCCGGTACGAGCTCGGCACGCTCGCGCTCCGCAACCTCGATCTCGACGCGGCGGCGAACCACCTCGAAGAGGCGACCAGGCTCGACCCAACGTCTCTCGAGATCTCCGAAAAGCTGGCGGAGGTCTACGCGAGCCCCGGGTTCCGCGAAGGCGCCGATCAGGCTTCGTGGCGGCACAAGGCGGGAGACCTGTTCGTCGAGGTCGGACGCCGCCGGATGGCCACGCGCGACGACGCGACCGGCATCAACTACCTCCGCCGCGCGGTCGGCATCGACCCGTACTCGAAGGGCAGCTCGCTCGCGCTCGAGGAGGCGCTGTCCGGGACCAGCCAGTGGAAGGAGCTCGACCGCAGCCTCCGCCATCGCACCGCAGTCGTGACCGATCCGGCGGAGCGCGCCGAGGTGCTGCGCCGGCGAGCCGCGCTGTACCGCAACCAGCTCCCGGATCGCGACGGCCTGATCGAGGTGCTGACCGAGCTCGTCGCGTACGAGCAGCCCGGCAGCAAGGCGACCCGGGAGCTCCGCGAGCTCCTGCGCGACGATCAGGACTGGGAGGCGCTGTCGCGGCTCATGGAGGCCGAGATCAACGCGCTCGGCCAGAACCCCGACACGCCGGCCGAGGCGCTCGTCGATGAGATCCTCGAGCTCGCGACGGTGGCGCGCGAGCACATGGGCGATCGAGATCGCGCCGCCGAGCTGCTCCACCAGGCGCTCGGGGTCATGCCGACGCACGAGGAGGCGCTCGCCCGGTACGTCGATCACTTCCGCGAGCGGCGCGATTGGCGCGGCCTCATCGATCTATCCGAGTTCGCGCTCGACAACAGCATCGAGGCCGGGGCCGCGCCCGACGAGGTGGTGCGCCGGCTCGAGGAGATCGCGCAACTCGCCGAGCTCCGGCTCGGCGACATCGACCGCTCGCTCCATGCCTGGGAGCGAATCGCCCAGTACGAGCCTGGCAGCCCGAAGGTGGCCGAGGCGCTCCGCCGGCTGACCGCGCGCTCGAAGATGTGGCAGCAGCTCGTGACGAGTCTCGAACACGAGGTCGCGATCGCGCCCGATCCGACGCAGCGCACGAACGTCATCAAGAAGATGGCGCAGACCTATCGCGAACGTCAGATCGATCCGCGACGCGCGATCGAGCTGTACGAGCAGGTCGTCACCGAAAACCCGAACGACGATCAGACGCTGAAGGCGCTCACCGAGCTGTACGAGCGCGAGGGTGACGATGCGGGGCTCGCGTCGTCGCTACGCCGCCTGCTCGAGCTTGACGAGCGTCGCGTCGTCGACGCGATGCGCCGTGCGGGCAAGGCCGCCGATGCCCCCACGGAGTGGCCGGTCACCAAGCGCGCCGAGCGATTGACCCAGCTGCGCCGGCTAGCCCAGCTGTACGAGACGCGACTCGCGGACGTCGATGGCGTGGTGTTCGCGTGCAGCGCTGTACTCGATCTGCTCACCGGAGATCGCGACGCGCTCGATCGGATGGAGCGCGTGCTCGAGAAGGCGGGAGATCCGCGCCTCGAGCAGACCCTCGAGTACCACGCGCAGTCCTCGACCTCGCCCGCCGAGCGCGCGAAGCTGCTCAAGCGGCTCGCGAAGCTCGCCCAGGCGCGCCAGGACGACGTCACGGCCCTCGAGCGCTGGGAGCAGACGATTCGCGCCTCGCCCTCGGATCCCGAGGCGCTCGCGGCGCTGTCCGAGCTCTACGAGCGCGCGCAGCGGTGGAGCGACCTCGCGCAGATCTTCGAGAGGCTGGACGGTGGCAAGCCGCTGCCGGCGCAGGGCACGCCCGAGGCGGCGATCCGCGCGCTCGAGCTCGAGCGCTATGCGACGGTGCTCGACAACTACCTCGGCGATGCGCCGCGCGCGATCAAGGCGTGGCACAGACTCGTCGAGCTCACGCCGAAACATCGCACCGCGCTCGACGCGCTGTCGCGGCTCTACCGCGAGGCCTCGAAGTGGCGCGAGCTCGCCGAGGTGCTCGGCAACCAGATCAACCTGTTCGAGTCATCGCTCGATCCCGAGGACCGCGAGCGCGCGTGCAGCGCGGCGATGGAGCGTGCCGAGCTCTACGAGGAGCGGCTCGGCGCCCCGGGCGAGGCGATCAAGGTCCTCGATCAGCTGATCCGCGATCTCAACCCGAACCACCTCGACGCCCACACCGCGCTGCGCCGGCTGCACGAGGCGCGGGGCGACTTCGATTCCGCCGTCCGGATCGCGGAACGCGAGATGTATCTGGCGCCCGAGCCGGTGCGCAAGGTCGCCCGAGGGCTCGAGATCGGCCTCATCTGTCGCGATCGGCTCAACAACCCGACCCGCGCACTCCAGGCGTTCAGGCGCGTGCTCGAGCTCGATCCCGACCAGGACGAGGCGCTCTCTGCCTCCGCAGAGCTGCTTGCCCGGCTGGGGCGGTGGAAGGACCACGTCGTGATGGTCGAGCGCATGCTCGCGCTCGTGCCGGGTCGCGATGCGCCCGATGCCGCCGACTGGGCCGAGCACCGCCGCACGCTCGTCCAGCGCATCGCCGCCGCGACCGCCGAAAAGCTCGGCGATCCCAAGGGCGCGTTCCGATGGTGGCGTCGCGCGCATGACGAGGCGCCCGACGAGCAGACCCTCGCCGATGTCCGGCGTGCGGCCGAGGCCTATGGCCTGTGGCGCGAGCTCAGCGAGGTGCTCACCGACGAGCGCAAGCGCATGATGGCCCCCGGCGCCGTGGCGGATCCCGAGCGGTTCGTGGCTTTGTCGCGCGAGCTCGCGGCGCTGTCCGAGCGCCGGCTTGGCGACAAGCCACGGGCGATCGCCGTGATCGCCGAGGCGCTCGCGGTCGCCCCCCGCGACGGCAGCATGCTCGGCGAGCTCGAACGGCTCGCGAGCGAGCTCGATCAACGCCCGTCGTGGCGAGCGTTGCTCGATGCCTACGAGATCGCGCTCGCGGCCGGCTCGGCCGGCGAGCGCGTCGAGCTGTATCTACGCCGTGCGAAGATCCTCGACGAGCGGGTCAACGACTCCAAGGGAGCAGTCGCAGATCTGCTCGCGGCGTTCTCGTGGGCGCCGGATCGCGAGGATGTCCGTGAGGCGCTCTTCGCGCTCGCCGGCAAGGCGCGGTCATGGAACGAGCTCGTCTCGGTCGACGCGGCGCTGATCGAGCGCGCCACCACGTCAACCCGTCGCGTCGAGCTGCTGCGTCGCAAGGCCGCGGTGATCGAAGAGCAGCTGAAGGACGCCCCCCGCGCGTTCCGCACGCACCTGGTCGCGCTGCTGCTCTCGCCCGATGACGCCGACACCACTTCGCACCTGTGGCGACTCGCGCGCGTGATCGGGAAGTATCGCGAGGCCGACCGCACGCCGCAGACCGAGCCCGCGCCTGCGGTCATCCACGTCGAGCCAGCGTTCGCCGAGACGGTGGCCGTGGCCGTGACCACACGGTCGTCAGGTCGCCCTCTGCCCGGGGTGGCGCCGCTGCCCGGGGTGGCGCCGCTGCCAGGGCAGCACCGGACTTCGAGTCGGCTCCAGACCGAACCGCTCGCCGAAGACGATCTCTCGAGCCTCTCGGTCGGAGATTCGACGCAGCCGCTCGATGTTGCCGAGATCGAGCTCGCGGCCGAGAAGCAGCGCGCCCAGCAATCACGCGGGCAGTTCGCGAGCGAGAACCCGACGATGACGCTGTCGCCGAGCGATCTGCGCGGCATGATGGTCCCACCACGCTTGCCCCCGGGTGCGAAGGCGCCGCCGAAGCCCCCGCCCCGCCCGCCGCAGATCAAGCGAGCCCCCGGTCAGCCGCCGCTGTCGCCCCGCAAGGCGCAGGCGATCGTGCGCCGACCGCCGGTCCCGACGCTACCGAACCGGGCGTTCGAGTCCCCGTGGGAAGAGCTCGCGGTCGCGTACGAAAGCCTGCCCGCGCCGGATGTGATGGCCCGCCTGCGCTGGCTGTATCGCGCCTCCGAGGTCTGGGAGACCGGCGGCAAGGACATCGTCCGCGCGTTCGATGCACTCGCACGCGCGTTCACGCAGGCGCGACGGACCCCCGGCGGTGATGGTGAGGTGCGCGCACGGCTGCATCGGATCGCCCAGGATCACAAGGCTTGGGACCGGCTCGCCGGGCTCTACGAGGGGATGGCCGAGGAGGCCGAGACCGCGGCCGCGGCCGCCGACCTGCTGATGGAGGTCGCGAACATCCGCGCCGAGCAGAAGAAGCCGCGCGAGGCCGAGGCGCAGCTGCGTCGCATCCTCGGCATGCTGCCGAACGATTCGGTGTCGCGTGCCCGGCTCGAAGAGCTCTACCGCTCCGAGGGCCGCTGGGTCGAGCTCGCCGCCTCGCTCGAGGAGCGCACGGATCCTCGGCTCGGAACCGCCGCGCCCGAGGCCGAGCGCGGCCACCTGTTGCGCGAGCTCGCTCGGATCTACACCGAGCAGCTGCATCGTTCGCACGACGCGATCGACGTCTTCGAGCGCCTGCGCCTGCTCGCGCCCGCTGACACCGAGCTGCTCGTCCAGCTCGCGAACCTCTATGGCGCGGTCGGCCGGTGGTCGAAGGTGATCGAGACGCTGACGCGAGTCGGAGAGGTCGCCGAGGGCAGCAGCGAGGCGCGCGAGGCGCTCCACGCGATCGCGCGGATCTATACGAAGGAGCTCGAGCTGCCCGATCGCGCGCTCGAAGCCTTCAACCAGCTCGTCACCACCTGGCCCGACGATACCGAGGCGTGGGCGGCGCTCGACGCGCTGCATACCGAGAGCGCGCGCTGGGCCGAGCTCGCCGATGTGCTTCGCCGGCGTGCGGCCCTCGCCCGCGATCCCGCGGACCGGGCGCAGCTGCTCTCGCGTCGCGCCCAGGTCCTGCTCGAATGGCTCGGCTCGCCCGAAGAGGCCGCCGCCGCGCTGCGCCACGCGCGCACGATCGTCCCCGACGATCCGGCCCTCGCCGATCAGCTCGTCAATGCCCTCATCAAGTCGGGCAAGGATCGCGAAGCCGCGGCGATCCTCGAGGGCAGGATCGCCGCGCTGACCGAGAGCGATCCGCGGCAGCAGTCCGCCGGTGGATCGCGCGGCGACGTCGCCGCGCTGCACATCCGGCTCGCCCAGCTACGCCACGACAAGCTCGGCGACACCGCCGGCGCGCGAGCCTCGATCGATCAGGCGCTCGCGCTCGTCCCCGAACACCCGACCGCCCTCGGCGTGCTCGCAGAGCTCGCATCCCCCGACGACGATCCGCGTGCGTTCGCCGCCGCAAAGCTGCGCGAGGCGGACAGTGCCACCGACGATGATGCCCGCATCGCGGCGCTCATGGCCGCGGGCGAGGTCCTGCAGTCGCGGGTCGGCGATACCAGCGCCGCGCGTACGGCCTACGAGCGCGTGCTCGGGCTCCGCCCCTACCACTCCGATGCCACGTGGGCCCTCGCCGGGCTCGTCGAGAAGGGCGGCGATCCTGAGACCGCCGCGCGGCTGCTCGAGAAGCGGCTCGACGATGAGTCGCTGACGCCTCCCGAGAAGGCCCGGATCATGACCCAGCTCGCGGCGCTCTCGCGAGCCGCGGGCGTCGAGCCCGCCGCCGAGCGCCGCCTGCTCGAAGCACTGGGCTGCGTGCCCGATCACATCCCGGCGATCATCGCGCTTGCCGACTTCTACGCCGATGCCGAGCGCTGGGACGATCTCGAGGCGTTCCTGCGCGAGGTCCTCGACGGGACCCTGCTCGCCGCCGCGCCGGCCGCGCTGATCGCCGATCTGCACCGCCGGCTCGCGGGCGCGCACGAGAAGCTCGGGCGCGACGAGGACGCTTACCAGACGCTGGTCGCCGCCGACCGGCTGCATCGTGGTCACCTGCTGATCAAGCTCGCGCTCGGGGAGAACCGCTACAAGGCCCGGCGCTGGCGCGAGGCCGCGCTCCACCTGTCGCCGCTCGCGGCGCACGAGGATGCGTCGCGCTACGCGAGCGAGATCGCGCAGGGCCTCTACCACGCCGCGCTCGCCGAGATCCGCTCGCTGCGGCCCGAGAACGCGCCAGCCCTGTACACCCGGGCGCTCGAGCTCAAGCCGAGCTACGCACCAGCGCTCCAGGCGCTCGCCGAGATCGCGATGGAGCAAGGGGATCACAGGCGCGCCGCTGATCTGCTGACTCGCCAGGCCACTGCCACCGAAGTCCCCGAGGAACGCATGCGGCTGTTCGAGGCGCTCGGCGACATGGCGCTGCTGATGCTCCACGACGAGGAGCGAGGACGGACCTGCTATGCCGCCGCGGTCGCCGCCGCGCAGCCGATCGAGGCCCGCCACGTGCCGCTGATGGAGAAGCTCCTCGAGCGCCAGAACCTCGCCGGCGACCGCGCGGGCGCCGCGCGCACCGCCGAGCTGATGGCCGCGTTCGGCACCACACCGGCCGAGCGTTCAACCCGCTATCTCCGCGCCGCCCGGGACTACCTCGGCGCGGGCGATCGCGACCGCGCGCGCGGCGCCGCCGACCGGGCGGTCGAGAGCGATCCGTACGACGTCGATGCGGTCGATCTCGCCTCGGGTCTCGCCATCGATCTCGGCGATGTCGACGCTGCCGCTGCGATGCTGACGCGGATGTTGACCGCGAAGGACGATCGCTCGAGCGCCACGCCGGTCGCCCAGGCCAGGCGCGCGATGCTGTCGTTCCGGCTCGGACTCGCGCGCGCCCAGCGCGGTGACACGCGGCAAGCGATCCCGGCCTACGAGCGCGCCATCCAGCTCGCGCCCAACTCCGATGGCGCGACCCAGGCCCGCCGCGGGCTGGTCGAGCTGGTGCGCGCGAGCGACGATCCGTCCAGGCGCGAGACCATCGCGCCGCACCTCTCCGCGATCACCGCGGCCACGGGAGCGCTCCCCGATCTGGTGGCGTGGGCCGAGGAGCTCCGCCGGCTCGATCGAGCCGATGCCGGGCGCGTCGCGATCGAGCTCGCGATCGCCTGCGGTCATCCTCCCGACGTCCACCAGAATGCGTTCCTCTCGATCCACAAGCCCCACGCCATGCGCGACGACGAGGCCTACCGCGCTGCGCTCGACCCCGCGGATCGGCTGCTGATCGCCGATCCCGACGAGGCCTCGCTCGCACCGGTCGCGACCGCGCTCGCCGAAGCCGCGGCGCTGCTGTGGCCCGACCTCGACGAAGCCTTCGCGCGCGCGAAGGTCTCCGGCGCTCGCCGCGTCCCCGCCACGCTCAATGTCGCCGCGGCGGCGATGTACCCGCGGGTCACCGTCGCGCTCGGGGCGGGCGCGGTCATGCTGTACCAGCGCGACACCGGCGCCGAGATCACGGTCGTCGGCGCGGCCACTCCGGTGATCGTCCTCGGCCCCCGGCTCATCGCCGAGACCGGTGGCGCGGCACCTGGGGAGGCTCGCGCCCTGCTCGCACGCGCCGTCGAGCTCACGCGCCCCGAGCACATCGCGTTCACCGGCCTGCCGTTGGCCGACGCCACCCGGCTCATCGCCTCCGTCGCGCGGCTGTTCGGCCCTCCGGCGCTGCGCGAGGCCACCCACGCGATGGTCGATGATCAAGACGTCCAGCGTGGCCACGACGAGATGGTGAAGGCCGCGCTCTCGGTCAAGCTCCGCACCCGGCTCGAGCAGGTGCTAGCGTCGCTCTCGCCGTCCGCACTCGACGTCGCGCGCTACACCGCCGCCTGCCATCGAACGGCCGATCGCGCCGCGCTCCTGCTCGGTGGCGACCCAGCCACCATCGTTCGGCTCTGCGTCGCGCGCGGCGAGACGACCGCGCACCTGATCTCCGCGATCGCTCAGCCCGGATGGGCGCCGCTGCGCGCCAAGCTCGGGCTCGGCGTCCGCGGTTGACGCCGCGAAGCCGCGCGAACTACCCTGCTACCTAGCGCCATGTACCTCGGGATCGTCAAGGGCACCCTCGTCGCCGAGCGCAAGACGTCCGGCCTCGAGGGCAAGAAGCTGCTGCTCGTGCAACCGGTCGACGAGCACGGCGCTCCGACTGGCGACATCCAGGCTGCGGTCGACACCGTCCAGGCTGGCGTCGGTGATCTCGTGTACCTGGTCGGGTCGCGCGAGGCGGCGCTCGCTTGCGATCCGACGTTCGTGCCGGTCGATGCCGCGATCGTGGGGATCGTGGACGGGATCGATGTCGATCGCCCCGCCCGGGCCGAGGGACGTACCCCGTGAAGTGCTGCCGTGTGGTCGGGCCGATGTGGGCTGCGGTCAAGCACCCCGCGTACGTCGGACGCTCGCTGTTCGTGGTCCAGCCACTCGACGAGCGCGGGCTCGACGCAGGCACGAGCTTCGTCGCGATCGACCATGTCCAGGCCGGCGTCGGCGACAAGGTCCTCGTGCTCACCGAGGGCAACGGTGTGCGCCAGATCCTCGCGATGGGCGATGGCGTGCCGATCCGGTCGATCATCGTCGGCATCGTCGATCACGTCGAGACCGGTCAACCGTGAAGCTCCGGTCCCAGGTCGCCGAGGTCGCGCGGCACCTCCACGCACATGGCTGGGTCGCCAACCATGATGGCAACGTCACCGTGCGTGACGGCGCCCGCTACCTCGCCACGCCGACCGCGACCTCGAAGCGGCTGATCGGGGACCGCGATGTGCTCGAGCTCGATCCGAAGGGCAAGGTCGTCGGCCAGGGGCGGGTGTTCGGCGAGATCGGCCTCCACCTGGCGGTCTACCACCGCCGTCCCGACGTCGGCTGCGTGGTCCACGCCCACCCGCCCAACGCGACCGCGATCAGTGCGAGCCGCGGCAATCCGATCGAGCGGCCGTTCATCGCCGAGGCCCTCGTCTCGCTTGGCCCTCGGATTCCGAAGGTCCCGTACACCCAGCCGGGCGAGCCCGCCGTCGCGGCCCTCGCGCCCTGGTGCGAGCTGGTCGATGCCGTGCTGCTGGCCAACCACGGCGTGATCGCCTGGGGGGCAGATCCCGAACAAGCGCTGCTCCGGCTCGAGCTCGTCGAACACCTCGCCACGATCGCGGTGGCCGCCGCGGCGCTCGGCGGCATCGAACCCCTCCCCGACAGTGCGATCGCACCGCTGCTCGCCGCCCGCGCCAAGGCTGGGATCGGGCGCGCTGCCGACCGCGCCATCGAACTCGCCGGCCAGCTCGGAGTCAGCACCGGCCCCCCGCAAGGGGGACCCTCGCCGCAGGGAAATGTCGATCCTTGCTTCGCTGCGGACCGACATGGGTCGGCTCGTCTCGGGCCCTCCGCCGTGGTCGCCTGCGCTCCCGCACCGCATTCGAGCGTGCCGACGATCGGAATCGGCGGCGGGGGGAGCGGCAGTGCCGACCTCGCGACCGTGGTCCGCGAAGAGATCGTTCGCGCCCTCCGCAAGTAACGCCCGACCGGCTGCCGCCGGGTGTGAGGCCCCCGCGTCGCGCCCGGCCATCGATCGTCGTGGAGGCACCCGGGGTCGAACCGGCTCGGTTTGGTATAGTCGCGGCCATGCGTGCCGTTGCTCTTGCCCTGACGCTCTCCCTCTCGTTGGCCGCCTGCTTTCCCGAGAGTGCTCGGCACCGGACCTATGCCAAGGTCACGGAGGGCGGCCTGCTCGCCGCCGGGATCGCGCTCCTCGCGGTCACCAACACGGGGGCCGATTGCGACAACATGGGCGGCCTCGGGAACCTACCCCCAGACCGCGACTGCAAGAGCCGGTCGAGCCTGGTCGGCGGCATCGGCCTGACCCTCATCATCACCGGCCTGATCGGCTTCGTGGCGACCGTCACGACCACCCCGGACGATCCGCCCACCCCCCCCGCGGCTCCGCCCGCCACCAGCGCGACGCCGCCTTCGACCGTGCCAACCCCGATCGCACCGGCCGCCGCGCGCTAGATCGCGCCGGCGCGGCGCATGACCTGGCGGCCATTTCGCTGGCAGCGCTGCGAGCCATCGAACACTGGCACGTTACGTGCCCATTCGTGGCTGCCACCGCTGCCCGACGCTGCCATGCCGTAGAACCAGCCCCTGCGACCGACGAACAGGTCGAGCTGCTTGCCCTTGATGCCGCCCCCAACGTCGTCCGCGACCACGCATCCGTCGTGGATGAATCCGCCCCATGGCGCCCGTCCGGGCATCCGGCGCCCCTCGAGCAGCGGGACATAGAGCAGGCTTCCGAGCTTGATCAGGCTGGGATCGACCGCGACGGTCCGGAACGGCTGGAGCACATGCCCGTTGCCGCCGGTCCCCCACTGGGCGTGGGTCACCTTGAAGCAGGGGGAGCGGTCGCACGGGCAGGCGCCCCAGACATTGAGGACACGACCGTCGCGCAGCTTGCCGGTCCCCTGGATGTCGAGCTGGAGCGCAAACTCGCGGGACACTTCGGCAATCGGCTCGCACTGGGCCGACGCATACAGCTTGACGGTGGCCGAAGGCGGCACCGGCGGCGTGATGGTTGCCAGGCTCGAATCCTCGGTCGGCACCGCCGCGTTGTCCTGGGTTGGCAGGCTCGAGTCGTCGGTCGGCACCACCGCGTTGTCGTTGGCCGGCGGCTTGCTCGCCTTCGCCACGACCTCTTCTTCACCGACCACATAGTAGAAGGTGATGCTGAACTTGCCGAGCCGCTTCGGATCGGCAGCCGCGACCTTGGGCGGAGCGCCGGCATCGACGGGGGAGCTCACGACGGTCAGCACCGGCATCGGATCGATCGCGCTGGTCTCGCAGCCGAGGCCCGCAACGATCGGAACCAGCTGGGCGATCCCCTTGAAGCCATTCACGATTCGATTGAGGAGGTCGACAAGATAGCGGGCGCCGTCCTTCATCATGCTCCCGACGCGACCCGCGAATCCCTCTGCCTCCGAGGACT
>Ga0316603_10000744_pt1 | contig 16569 bp, 15 predicted proteins | sample OWC_soil_day10_n_FD_207649 | JGI IMG/M metagenome (GOLD analysis project Ga0316603, IMG submission 207649) | Wetland soil microbial communities from Old Woman Creek delta, Ohio, United States - OWC_soil_day10_noCT | ecosystem: Environmental > Terrestrial > Soil > Wetlands | place: USA: Ohio... | reverse complement strand
CGGTGATGGGGCACGTCGAGCTGTTCAAGCACGTGTTTCCCGACGCGCGCGGCGACCTCCAGCTCGTGCTCGTCAACGGCAACCAGGTCGCGAGCATCGCGCTGGTGACCGGGACGCACGCGGGCGTGATGAAGCGCCCCGGTGGCGAGATCACGCCGACGAACAAGCGCATCGGGCTGTTCCTCGCGCACGCGCAGGAGCTCGGCGCCGACCGGCGCTCGACGAGCGAGCTGATCTTCCTCGACCACGCGGCGCTGTGGGGACAGCTCGGGTTGTTTGGGGGACCGCACCGCCCCAAGGTCGACACCGCGGCCGCGGAGCCCGCCGTCGTGATCGCCGCGAACGACGCCGCCGAGCGCGCGAACCTCGCGGCGTTCGAGCGCCGCGTCGAGCACCTGAACGCGCACGACGCGCCGGCGGTTGCGAACGATCTGGCCGACGATGCGGTGTGGAGTGACTTCGCGATCCCGGCGGATCTCGACAAGCGATCTGCGGTCGCGCTGTTCGAGAACCTGTGGCGCGGCTTCTCGGATCTGCGGTTCACCGTCCGCGCGCCGTGGGCGGCCGGCGACTACGTCGTCGCGGTCGGATCGATGGACGGCACGAACGATGGCGAGGTCCCGATGCTGGGGCTCGGCAAGACGGGACGCACGCTGTCGCTGCCGTATTTGGAGATCGTGAGGTTCCGCGGTGGCAAGGTCGTGGGCGCGTGGATGTTCTACGACGGGCTCGGGCTGATCGCGCAGCTCGGTCTCGCACCGAGCTGACATGCGAGAAGCGGCGTGCAGGCTGTTGCCGCCCGCGGTAGAAAGGCGCGTGCGAATCGGCGAGCTCCTCGGTGCGTTGTCGATCGCGACCGATCTCGCGGCCGGTGTTCCACTCGAGACCTCGCTGCGGACCTGCCTGCTCGCGACCCGGCTCGCGCGACGGCTCGGCTTGCGCGAGCTCGTCGAGGTCCGGCGCGTCACCCTGCTGCGTCACCTCGGATGCACCGCGTACTCGCACGAGGCGGCGCGACTCGCCGGCGGTGACGATCACGACCTATTGACCAGCTACGCGGGCGTCGATCGTGGCCGGCGTGGCGCCGTCGTCGGCCGAACGATCAGGCAGCTCGCGCACCAGGCACCGCTCGGGCAGCGCCTCGCGGCGGTCGCGCGCGTGATGTCGCATCCGAGCGCGGGTGCGTCGTTGGTCGCGGCGCACTGCACGCAAGCGGTCGCGCTCGCCGGGGACCTCGAGATGCCGAGCCCCGTGATCGCCGCGCTCGGCCAGATCTACGAGCGCAGCGACGGGCGCGGTGGCCCGGCCGGCCTCGCCGGCGACGCGATCCGGCCGTCGGCGCGCGTGCTTCACGTCGCCGAGCTCGTCGAGATCGTGCACCGTACGCGCGGCCGCGACGCCGCGATCGACGAGGTCCGGCGGCGCCGCGGCAGCCACCTCGACAGCGAGGTCGCCGATGCCTTCCTGGCCGACGCCGGCTCGTCGTGGAGCGCGCTCGAGGCGACCTCCGTGTGGGAGGTGTACCTCGATGACGAGGACGACCACGATGCGCGGATCGACATCGAGACCGTCGCGCGCGCGTTCGGTCGTTACGCCGATCTCAAGAGTCCCTACGCGCTCGGCCACTCGAGCGCGGTCGCCGAGCTCGCGGCCCGCGCGACCGAGGCGCCCGACGCGGTCTCGCGCGTGCGCGTGGCGGCGCTGCTCCACGATCTCGGGTCGGTGAGCGTGCCGAACGGGATCTGGGACAAGCCGGGCCCACTCAACGCCGCCGAGTGGGAGCGCGTTCGGCTGCACGGCTACCACACCGAGCGCATCCTCGCGCGCACACCGCTGCTCGCCGAGGTCGCCGTGATCGCCGGCTCGCACCACGAGCGGTTCGACGGCAGCGGGTATCACCGGGGCGTGAACGCGGCGATGATCGATCGCGACGCACGCGTGATCGCCGCGGCCGACGCGTACCAGGCGATGCGCGAGCCCCGCGCGTATCGCGCCGCGCGCACGCCCGCCGAGGCCGCGGCCGCGCTCGGGGAGGACGCGCGCGCCGGTCGGTTGTGCCAGCGCGCGGTCGACGCGGTGCTCGCCGCCGCAGGGCACGAGGTCTCGCGGGGCACCTTGCCGGCGGGCCTGACGCCTCGCGAGGTCGAGGTGCTCGTGCAGCTCGCGCGCGGCCGCACGAACAAGGAGATCGCGAGCGCGCTCGACATCGCGGTGCGAACGGCGAACCACCACGTCGAGAACATCTACGCGAAGATCAACGTCACGACCCGTGCCGCGGCGGCGTTGTTCGCGGTGCGCAACGAGCTCGTGTCGCCGGACCCGCGCTGACAAGGCCGTTGATCCGGCGTGCACGTGTCACGTGCACCTGCTCGTGCTCGATCACACGTGTTTGGGCCTTGGCGAGATTCACAGAATCGAGGCCAAGAGTTCCGGGTCGATGATGCGGGGATTCGTGGGGCTTGCTGGGCAAGACTGCCCATTGCTCGGCGAGAACGCGGTCGCCACAGTGCCGGCCATGTCATCGCCCCGCCTACCCGCGCGCATCGTCGATCCACGGACCCGCGGCGGGATCGAGCGCGGCTGGATCATCATCGCCGCGCTGGTGGTCGCGCTCGTCGAGGCGATCGCCACCCTCCTGCCGAACCAGCTCGATGCAGGCGTGCTCGCGCTCGTCCGCGTGACCGCGCGGACCTCGGTCGTGTGGTTCGTGCTCGCATTCGCTGCAGCGCCACTGGTGGCGTTGTGGCCGACGCCGGCCAGCAAGTACCTGCTGCGGAACCGGCGCTACCTCGGGCTCGCGATGGCCGTCTCGCACGGACTTCACCTGATCGGCATCCTCCTGCTCGCGGCGCGCTTCGGATCGGCGTTTTGGAGCGCGATCGCACCGACCACGCTGATCGGTGGTGGGCTCGGCTACGTCCTGCTCGCGGCGATGGTCGCCACGTCCTCCGATCGCGCCGTGGTGTGGCTCGGCCGGCGGCGCTGGCGCACGTTGCACCTGACCGGGATGTGGTTCTTCTGGTCGATCTTCACGTTCACGTACGTAGGCCAACTGGGGCGCACGGTCACCGCGGACGTCATCGTGGCGGTAATGTTCGGCCTCGCGGCCCTCCGCGGTGCGGCGCTCGCACATCGAATCACGCGGCGCTCGGTCGCGCGGCACACCACAGGCTCTCGATGACCACACCGAACACGAACTGGAAAGAGACTCCCACCACCGACGAGGATGCGCGCTTCGAGAAGCTCGCGCAGCGTTTTGTCGCGCTCCAGGCTCGGCATGCCAAGGCCGGCGTCGGGCGGGCGCTTCATCGCAAGCATCACCACGGCTTCGTCGGAACGCTCGAGGTGCTCCCCGATCTCCCCGCTCACGCACGCCACGGGCTGTTCGCCCGCCCGGGGACCTACGAGGCCCTCGTGCGGTTCTCGAACGGCTCGCATGCCACACAGGCCGACCATGTCGACGACGTGCGAGGCATCGCGGTGAAGGTGCTCGGTGTCGCGGGCGAGAAGGTGCTCGGCCAGGCGACCACGCAGGACTTCCTCGCCGTGCTCGGGTCGTCGACGCCGTTTCGCACGGCCGACGAGTTCGTCGCCACCGTCTGGGCGTCGCGCAGCAAGCCGCTCGCGCTGTTCCGCTTGATCGGCGCGCTCGGTCCCGGTCGCGCGTTCTCGATCCTCAAGCAGCTCCTCGCGGGCTTGAAGGGGCCCCGGCGATCGCTCGCGACGCGGCGGTTCTTCAGCGCGCTGCCCATCCAGTGTGGGCCCTACGCCGTGCGGTTCTCGTTCATTCCGAAGACGACGGAGGGCGAGGCGTTGTCGGCCGAGCGCGATCTGTACGCGCACGATCTGGCCGGGCGGCTTCGCGAGGGGCCGATCAGCTACGACCTGGCGCTGCAGTTCTTCGTCGACGAGGAGCACACGCCGATCGAGGACGGGTCGAAGGATTGGGAGGAGTCGGTGTCGCCGTACGTCACGGTGGCGAGGCTCGCGATCGAGACGCAGGATGTACGCGGCGACCGCGGCCGAGCGATCACGGAGCGGATCGAACAGCTGTCGTTCGATCCGTGGCACGCGCTCGTCGCGCACAAGCCCCTCGGGAACATGATGCGCGCGCGCAAGCACGCCTACTTCGTCAGCGCGCAGGGTCGCCAGGCGACGCCCGAGCCGACGACGATCGCCGCCCTGGTGGGCGAGCCTACAGCTCGAGCTTGAGCGGGCGGGCCATGCGGAGGGCGCGCTGACCGCGGTCGTAGGTCGCACTGCCGTCGACGATGCGGAAGCCGTTGCGCGCGTAGAGCCGCTGGGCTCCCGTGTTCGATTCGGCCACCGTCAGCCGCAGCGACGTGATCCGGCTCTGCGGCGCCACCCGCTCCGCCACCTCGATGACGTGGTGCAGGAGCTTCGTCCCGATGCCCTTGTTCTGGAACGCGGGCAGCACGGCGAGCGCGAGCAAGTCGGCCACGACGGGTGTTGCCCGGTCGGGCGTCTGCGGCGCGGCGTGCGGGTCGTCCAGGTAGAAGCCGAGCATCGCGAAGCCGCGCCCGCGGCCTTGGACGTCGTTGTCGATCCACGCGAGCACGCCGGGCTGCTCGAGCCACGACGGCAGGATGCGCGTGTAATCACCGAGGTCGCGATACGCCTCGGCGCCGGTGGTGATGATCCACGGATGGTCCGCGACTTCAGCGCGGCGGATCATCGACGACTCGCGGTTGACTCACGCAGGGAGCTTGCAGGCAACTAGCCCGCGAAGCCACCGCCCTGGACGTCACTGTCGGTGCGCGCGCGCGTGGTGGTCGCGGGCGCAGCGGCGGCAGGCTTGCGAGCGGGCAGCGACGCCATCGGCGTGGTGCCCTGGCGCGAATCGCCATTCGTGGTGGCCGCGGCGCCGGCGAGGGTCCGCAGCGTGTAGCGGCCCGGAGACGTGCGAACGAAGAGCGAGCCTTCGCCCTTCTTCTTGATGTCCATCGACAGGTCGCGCGCCACGACGGTGTCTGGAGTCTTCGATTTACTGGGTAGACGCGCGCCGGCTCGCTCGACGATCTCGCGAACCGACATCGGCACTGCGGTCTCGCGCAGGATCTCTTCCACCACAGCAAGCGTACTCATGACCGTCGTGCCTCCCTCGAAATTCTGTCGTCAACCGTCGAGACGGGAGCCATCCTAGCGCCGCCAACTTCCGGAACCAGTCTTGACATCAGTTTTTTTTCGACGCCCGAACAAACGAAAACCGAGGGCAATTCCGGGTTGAATTTTTCCCGGTCCGCTGCTCCGCTCCGCACCATGTCATTCGGTCTCGTCGAGCTCATCACGCTGCTGCTCAGTCTCTCGGGCTTCAGCCTGCAGCAGAACCCGAAAGCGCCGACGCCGGACCAATCGCTCCAGTACGCGATGCCGGACGCCGATTTCGTGGTGCACCTCGATGCGACGGCCGTGATCGGCAACAACTACAAGCTGCTCCTCGCGCTGCCCGACCAACCGCAGATCAAGTCCTCGCCCGAGCTGTCCAAGACGGTCCGCAAAGCCATCAACGAGGTCGACGGTCTCAAGGGCCTTGTCAAGACCACGACCGGCATCGACCTCACGACCGACCTCAGCGACGCGACCATGTTCGTCCAGGTCCCGCCGCCCGGGCGCAACAGTCCACCCGACACGATCATCGCGGTGCGCGGCAAGTTCGCGACCGCGAACATCGATCGCATCGCGAAGCTCGCGGGCCCGGCGACCAAGGTCGGCGGCGGCGCCATGATCGAGCTCCCGCCCGGTTCCTTTCCGTTCGGCGCGATCGCGGTCACGAAGGACGGCACCTTCCTCGCCGGGACCACCAAGCTCGTCAAGGACCGCCTCGCGGACACCTGGAGAGCCCCCGCCCGGCCCACCGGCTCGAACCTCGCGCACGCGGCCTCGATCCTCGAAGCCAAGCCCGTGTTCTCGGTCATCCTCACGATGTCCCCAGCCGCCCGAAAACAGGTCGTCGACGAGTTCAAAGGCCAAAAGAACTTCATCACCGACGTCATCTCCCGCCACAAGCTCGCCGCGCTGTCGATGTTCCGCGACGGCGTCGGGTGGACCTGGATCGACACCAACCGGGCCGGCCTCGATGCGATGGCCCAGATCTCGGAAGGCACGATGGACATGCTGCGCGCTGCCCAGGTCGCCCCGCGCGGATTCGCGAAGATCCTGATGGGCGCGCTCGAGTCGTACCGCGGCAACAAGCAGGTCGACGAGCTCATCAAGCGCAAGGCCGACCTCTGGAAGATCGTCGAGAGCTATACCGGCGACGGCAACTTCAAGGTCGCGATCGACAAGAACCCCGCCACGCTCCGCCTCACCGCGCGCGCCACGGGCAAGTCGCTCAGCGACGTCATCCCCGCCGGCATGATGTTGCCCGGCGCGATGTTCTTCCTCGTGAGCCGCTCGGCGCCGGCCCAGCCCGTGATGTCGCAGCCCGCGGTAGCGCCAGCCCCGAAGCTGTCGCCGAACCAGAAGGCGCCGACGCCCAAGCCCACGCCTGCCCCGGCCCCGCCGCCGCGCCCGCGCCAGTAGCGCGCACGGCGCGTGACGTGCGCCGGAATTCACGTCGGCCTCAGCGCCTTGGTGGTGGATCTGGAACGCGGACCTAGCCCGCCAGCGACGTGGGGCGCAGCTGGCGCACCATCTCGTGGATCTGCGTGATGTCCTCGAAGTCGACCTCGGCGTCGTCGCCGGCCTCGACGACGACCTCGATGATCATGTCGTCGTCGACGTTTGGATACTCGTCACGCGACGAGCGGCGCTCGCCGACGCGGCGCTCGTACTGGAACACGCGCGTGTCGGGCTTGCCGATGCGACGGTCGCTCGCGCGACGCTCGCGCGAGACGAGCAGCTTCAGCTCGGAGAGCGTGGCCGGCAACGGGTCGAGGTGGAGGAGCTGACCCGCGCAGTTGAAACACATCGGGTGCCAACCACCGTGGAGCTCGACGGCCTTGAGGACGCGCCGGCGCTTTTCCGTGCACGTCACGCAGCGTGCGCCGATGCCGACCGGGCGCTCGTCGACCCAGCGTGCGTAGCACCCCCAGCAGCGACCGCGCCGGAGCTCACTGACCTTCGCGTTACAGACCTCGCAGGTGTGCACCCGACGAGGTAAAGGCCGCGGCGGCGCGGGCGCAAGTTTTCAGCCCAACACGACCGGCAGCGCCACCACGACCTCGTCGCCACCGCCGCGGCGGTCGGAGGTCGCGAGCTCGCCGCCGGCGCGCTTCGCGATCGCTTCGACGGCGCGTAGCTCGAAGCGGTCGCCCGGGGGCACGTACGAGCTCGAGCGGACGATCTCGATCCACGGCTTGCCGTCGATCGCGCGCTCGCGGACGAACAGCTCGACGGGCTCGGGACCGTCGGAGACGTCGAGCGCGAGGCCGATCAAGATGTGCGCGAGCTCCTCGGCCGTGCACCGCGTCACGGTGTCGGGTTGGGGGACGAGGTGGATGTCGACATCGATCGCGGAGCGCAGTGCGGCGGTCGCAGCATCGACGGCGGCGCCGACCGGTGCGCCGCGCACGATGACCTCGTCGGGGCGCGCGACCGCCATGAGCTCGACGAGCGAGCGCTGTGCGTCCGCGGCGGCCTTCGTCAGATCGTCGAGGAATTCCTTGGCGGTCACGTCACAGCGCTTCGCGAGCTCGAGCGTCGCGAGTTGCACGATCTGGACGAGGTTGAGCAGGTCGTGCGTCTTGCCCGAAACGAACTTGCCGGCGGCACGCGTCTGCTCGTCGCGTGCGAGCTCCCATTCGAACCTGCGTTGCTGCTGCGAGAGCCGGAGCCGAGCCTCAGTCTTCGTCATCTTCGTAGTACTCGACTGGTTCGTACCGTAGCTCTTTACTCGCCGGGCAGCGATCGCGATAGGGACATCTGTCGCAGTACGTCCCCGGGTTCGGACGGGGCCCGTCTGACACGGCGAGCGCCGCCGCCTCGATATTATCGAGGAGATCGGGGACGAGCCGATCGATGACGGTCTCCGGGGGCACGGGTGTGCTCCATTCGACCGCGCGCTCCGCGATCCAGTGGATGCCGAACCAGAACTGCTTGACGTGACGGAACGCGGCGGCCGCGAGCACGCCGTAGCCCTCGAGCTGGTCGACGATCGACGTGCCCGGGATGCGTTGGCCCGTCTTGTGATCGACGAGCGCGAGCGCGTCGTCCTCGAACAGGTAGCCGAGATCGAGGACGCCGCGGTAGTAGGCGTCGCCCGAGTAGAACTGCGTGACCGACAGGTCCTCGCGGATCGCGAGCGAATACTCGACGAGCTGTCGCGCGACGCGGCGGCGGCGGCGAAACTGCGCGATGCGCGACGCGAACGGCTGGATCGATTCGGCGAGGCGATCGAACCGCAGCTGCTCGGTCTCGTTCGGCAGCTCGTCGCGGACGGTCTGCTTCGCCTCGCTGATCGGCGTGCCCATCATCACGAGCTCGAGCGACTTGTGGACCGCCTTGCCGATCCGCGCCTCGGGCATCACCTCGGGCTCTTTGATCTTGTCGACGTACTTGAAGTGGAACAACCGCGGACAGCGCAACGCCGTCGAGACCTTGCTGGCCGACCACGGAGCGTGGATCAGGGCGCGCGTCGACGGCATGGGAACGGGAGAGGTTACTCGCCGCGACCGGGCCCGCGCCAGCGCAACAGTCGCTGCGGCCACGGCGGGAGTCCATCTTCACCGCGCTTCGCGACGCCGCGCGCGAGCAGCTTCGCGAACATCGCGAGCGTGTCGTCGAGCTCGCCGGGCGCGCCCGTCGGTACGAGCTCCACGGTACCGTCCTCGCTCAGCGTCGCCGTCGACGCCCACTCCGCGTCGGGCACGAAGACCGTCGTGCGATAGACCGCGCGCGGTCCGTCGATCGACTGGAGCTCGAGCAGGAAGCGCGCGCCTGCAGTCGGTCTACTCATCGTGATCATCGCGACTCGCCTCGCGCTCGCTCGCTTCCCCCACCCATGCCATCACACCCGCTCGCTCGCCTCGGCTCGTCATTCGCCCAGGTCGGCGGCGAACCGCGACGACACCATCGCCGCGTTGCCCCACTGCGACTTCTTCCACTCGACGTTCCACGAGCGGAGCAGCCAGACCGGATCGAGGAGCAGGCGCGCGCCGATCGCGGCGCTCGCGGTGCCCCACAGGTCCTTCCGCTCGCCCGCGTCCTTCGCGAGGTTGTAGAGCTCGGGCTTGCCCGTGCCGGCGACGCGGATCTTCCAGTGACCGATGCGGCCGCCGTGGAAGTTCTCGTACTGCGACGACGAGGCCATCAGCGGGTACGCCACCTGCCCGTTCGCGAGCGCGACGAGCGATTGCCCCTGCCACTCGGGATCGTGCGCGACGCCGATCGCGTCGGCCATCGTCGGCGTGATGTCGATGCCCTCCGTACCTGACTCGACCTTCGTCGCCGGGAACAAGCCCGGATAGCGAATCACGAGCGGCACGTGGATCAGCGTCTGCTTCTGCGAGCCGGCGTGACCGACGCGGCCGTCTTCCCACTGCTCGTCACCGTGATCGGCGGTGATGATGATCATCGTCTGTTCGTAGATGCCCCACTCGGTGAGCTTCGCGATCAGCTTGCCGAGCAGGTCGTCCTGGTAGCTGACGTTCGAGTCGTAGAGTGCGCGGACGTGATCCTTCTCGCGATCGGTGAGGTCCTTCGCGAACCCGCCCGGGCCGTCGTCGCCGAACGAGTCCTGGAAGCGTCCCTTGTAGCCGCCGTCGTACTTGTCCATCCACGGCTGCTTCGCGCGCCACGTGACGTGCGTGTCGATCATGCCGAGGTAGAGGAACCACGGCTGGTCCTTCTTCGGGGTGATGAACGAGAGCCCCTTCTCCATCACGTCGACGCCCTTGAGGCCCATCGACGATTCGATGTGGTTGACGAACTTGTCCCACGACGTCCCGAAACCGCGCGCCGGGCGGATGTAGCCGTTCGCCGAAACGCCGGCGACGTACTTGCCCGCCTTCTTCGCGACTTCTTCGATGGTGACGTAGCTGTCGGGCAGCTTGTCCTTCATCTGCGACGCCTTGTGCTTCGCGAGATACATCGATGTCCACATCGACGCGTGCGAGACCTGCGACTCGTTGCCTTGCACGTAGTGCTGCATGAACAGCGTCGACGACTCGGCGAGCTTCTCGAAGTTCGGCGTCTCCGCGCGCGCCTTCGGGTTGAACGGACGCACGCGATCGGCGCGCAGCGAGTCCATGATGATGAACAGCACGTACTTCGGCGGTTCGCCGCGCTTCACGGCGGGCGCTTCGCCCGGCACGACGAGCGCCGCGTTCGCGAGCGCCGCCTGGTTGCAGCCCTGCGCCTCGAGGTCGAGCCGGATCGCCTTGCCCGAGAGTGGCGCGAGATCGACGGCGCTGCCCATGCCGACGAGCCTGCCTTCGATCGTCGCGCCGTCCTCCGCGGTCGCGAGCACGGCGACGGTGCAGCTACCGTCGGCGAGGTCGGCGGTCAGCTTCGCCTTGTCGGGCGTCATCACGAACCAGCTCATCTGGCCTTCCTTCGGGATGACGACCGACTTCGATGCCGCGTCGTAGAACGTGGTCGCGCCGTCGTCGCCGACGGGCGCCTTGCTGCCGATCTGCAGCCACGCGACCGCGTTGCCCCCCGACTTCATGAAGAACTGGAGCGCGTTCTCGCCTTCCTTGAGCTGGCCCTCGGGCACCGGAATCTCGACGGTGCTCCACCCGGCCGCGACCTTGATGTTGATGTCTTTGTTCTCGTTGACGCGCAGCGAGAGCGTGCCTTCCTCGCCCTGCTTGAGGCGCACGCGGACGAGGTTGCGTCCCGCCTGCGCCGCGGTGAGCGGCACGAACACCGTCCCGCTCTTGCCCGACAGCCTCGCGACCTTGACGTCACCGTCGAGCTGGCGCAGCTCCCAGGCCTTCTTCGCGCCGCCCTTCGAGACGTTCGCGAACCGCGTGTACTTCGCGAACCCCGCCGAGCCGGCGGGCACGAGCAACCCACCGCCGCGCGTGAGGTGCGCCGACAGCCGGTTATCGATCAGCGAGTACGCCGTGCGCTCGGGTCCGCGCGCCGCCGCCTTCACGGGCTCGGTCTTCGGCACGTCCGCTTTCGCGTTCGTCTTCGTGGCCGTAGGGCCCGCGCCGCCCTCTTGCACCTTCGACTCGGCGGTCGTCGGGGTTTGATCTTTGGTGCCCTTGCCGCACGCGAACGCGGTGATGACCGTGACAACGAGAAGACGCTGGTTCATCGACGGTGACCCTAATTGGTTCGGAGGGAAGGAAGCAATAAACGCCTTCAAAAGTTGGGTCGGAGATCATCGGATTCGCCAGCCGTGCGCGTAGAGGTTCGCGCGGTTACCTCGCACGAACCCGACGAGCCCGACGTTGAACCGTTCCGCGAGCTCGATCGCGAGCGAGCTCGGCGCCGACACCGCGGCGACGATCGGCACCCCGAGCATGATCGCCTTCTGCACGAGCTCGTAACCGAGCCGGCCCGAGAGCAGCAGCAGCTCGGGCCGAACGCGCGCTTCGAGCGCGTAGCCGACGAGCTTGTCGACCGCGTTGTGCCGCCCGACGTCTTCGCGCGCCGCGACGAGCTCGCCGCGTGCGGTGAACAAGCCCGCCGCGTGGAGGCCGCCGGTCGCCGCGAACACCGACTGCGCGGCGCGCAGCTGGTCGGGGAGCGTCGCGAGCACGCCGTGATCGATCGTGGTGTCGGCCGTGACCTCGCGTGCGCGCAGCTCGAGATCCGCGATCGCGACGCGACCGCACACGCCGCACGCCGCGCTCGAGAGCAGGCCGCGACCCGCGAACGCAGATGCGTCGACATCGATGTCGACCGCATCCTCGTCGAGTTGGCGAAGCGGTGCGTCGATGTTGCGGTTGTGCGAGGCGCGCAGCCCGATCCCCTCGGCGTGCAAGAGACCGCGCACGAGCTCGAGGTCGTGGCCGGGCGTGCGCATGATCGTCGCGACCGGCGTGCCACGCGCGCGCAGCTGGAGCGGCGCCTCGACGACGACGTGGTCGCGCTCGCTCGTGCGGGTCTCGCCATCGAGGCGTTCGATCGTGACGTCGCGGACCTGGGGCACGGGAGGCTTCATAGCACTACGTCGGCGGTACCGACGCTCGAGTCGGTCTAGCGCGCGAAGAGGCGCGCCGTCGACGCGCGCATGTTCTCGTGCCACGCACCGTTGCGCACGAGCGCGTCGCCCCGCGACCGCAGCGCGTGCGAGAGCTTGCCGTCGAGCGCTTCGGCGAGCGCGCCGGCGAAGTCAGCGGCCGCGTTGAATCGGTCGTTTGGCCGCTTCGCGAGGCCGATCGCGAGGACGAAGTCGACGTCGCGATGCAGGTTCGGCGCGAGGTCGGACGGGCGGCGCGGGCGCGTGTGCACGACACGATAGAGCGTCTCGGCGATCTCGCCGCCCGCGAACGGCGGGTGGCCGGTGAGCGCGCGGTACGCGATCGCGGCGAGCGCGTAGAGGTCCGTGCAGTGATCGACGGTGCCGCCGCTCGCTTGCTCGGGCGCCATGTAGGAAGGCGTCCCGACGACGTGGCCCGCCGTGAGCGTGTCACCCGCGTCGATCGCGCGCGCGACGCCGAAGTCGAGGATCTTCCAGACGCCGTGGTGGGAGAACAGGTTCTGCGGCTTGAGGTCGCGGTGGACGACGTTCGCGGCAGCGGCCGCGGTGATGCCGGCGCCGATCTGCGTGACCAGTGCGACCACGTCCTTCGTCGCGAGCGCGCGCTTGTTGCGCAGCATGTCGCCGAGCGTCTGGCCTTCGAGCCGCTCCATGATCAGGTACGGCACCGGCGACTCGCCGACCTCGATCACCTTGACGACGTGCGGTGACTCGATGCCCGCGGCCGTGCGCAGCTCGCGGAGGAAGCGCAGGACGTGGTTGGCATTGCCGAGCGAGGTCTGCGAGAGGACCTTGATCGCGACGGTGCCGCCGGTCGGATGCGTCGCCTCGTAGACCTCGCCCATCGCGCCGCGGCCGATGACGGTACCGAGCTCGTAGCCGCTGATCGACTGGCCCGTGAACCGCCCGCGGCCGGAGCGCAGCGCGCGCTCGAGCTCTTCCCGGGCTTCGAGGAGGAGCGCTTCGCGGTGCGCGGCGACGCGCACCGCCCGCTCGAGCTCGCCGACCGCGACGAGGGCCGTGCGCCGCGACATCCGTGCGGTGACGAACGTCGCGAGCAGCACGAACTGCACGAGCCCCTGCACGATGATCTGATCGCGCAGCGAGAGGGGCATGATCTGGACGAGGCCCGTGTCGTGCGTCGCGCCGGTGATCACGAGGGTGGCGGTGAGTCCCTGCGCGCCGGCACAGACGATGTAGACGGCGAACGCGAGCTTCGTGTTGTTGCCGAGGCCCGTGAAGTAGATGCCGAGCACGAGGATCACGGCGGCCGGCGAGAACACGCCGAAGAACGGGATCGCGGTCGTCACGCACAGCGCCGGGATGAACCAGCCGAGGACCGTCGACGGCCGCCGGAACTCCATCGGGTTGCGCGTGCGGTGCAGCAAGAACGCGATCGCGACCCACGACGTGGCGACGGCGGAGAGCACGAGGAGCGTCGCGGTCGGGTTGCCGGGCAGCACCAGGACGGCGAGGCCGCCCGCACACGCGACCGTGAACGCGATCGCGCAGAACCGCCGCGTGCGCATCATCTCGTCGCGCTCGAGCGCTTCGAGCGGCGAGCCGACCGTCGTCATGTTGGACGGCGACGACGGCGCGCTCGTCTTCGTGGTGACCGTCGCGGCTGGGACCGAGGACGGAATCGGCGTGGCATCGCGACGCGGCAACGTCGGCATTGCCGCCGACGGCGTCGCCGCCGATGGCTTCAAGACCGCGGTCTCCTCGTCCGGCCGCCCACTCACTCGAGCCAGGATAGCCTATTGATTCGCGCGGGATGGAGGCGAGTGCGGGAGGACGAGCTTCATGCCCGGTTGGGCGAGAACGTGGCGAGATGTAGTTGGCGCACCGTCGACGAGGAACGGTCCGTCGGGTGCACCCGGCAGGGCGACCTCCGCGGCGGTCAAGTACCGCGGAAGGTCGAGGAACGGGATCGGCTGGGGCGGCTCGCTCGCGGCCCGAAAGAAGTCTTCCCAGTGGCCGGAAATCACATAGCGTGGCGCGAGGTTCGCCACGATCGCGCCCGGGTGATCCGCGACCGCGTCGTAGGATCCGACGCACAGCAGCGCGAGGTCGACCGGATGCTCGGCGAGCAGCGCGGCCGATACGTGCCCGACGGGCGCGTCGGTCGGCGCGTCCTGATAGAACACCCGGTACACGGGCTCGCCGCTCGGGTCGAGGAAGTCGATCACGAACGCGAGCGTCGTGCCTTCGAGCCAGCCGGCGGCGGCGTTCGGCAGCTCGCACAGGTCGTGGTCGATCGAGCCTTCGCCGAAGTGAATGGGGCCGATCTGATCCGGGTGCATCGAGCACACCGCCTTCATGCGTACGCGGCCGCCCGGCGCGGTGACCCACGCGCCTTCGAGCGGTGCGCCGGCCGGCTTGAGCGACGGGCAGTTCGTCCAATCGACGTAGCTCGCGCTCGGCTCGTCCATCGCGACGACGCGATCGCGCGCGATCGTCATCGGTGCGGGCGTCGTGCACGCCGGGCGATCCGGCGCGAGCGCGGCGAAGATGTGCTTCGCGGTGCGGTTCGCGAACACGGCGGCGTTCGGCGCCTTCGTCAGGATGTACGGCACGTCGAGCAGGTGATCGTAGTGCGCGTGTCCCGAGATGACGGCGCGCAGGTCGTCCAGCGGCACACCCGCGAGCCCCGCGTCGACGGCCGCGGTGTCGATGTCGAGCGGTGCGTTCAACCCGACGAGGAACGCCGACTGCCGCGTGAACATCGGCGCGGTCAGCACGACGTCGTCGCCGTACGACAGCGCGAAGCCCTGGACACCGAGGCTCGTCACGTGCAACGGCGCGATCGCGACCGGCGCGTCGGGCGTCGGCGCCACGGCGTCGACCACGGGCGGCGACGGCGAGCTACACGCGACGAGTCCGACCAGCGCCCACTTCATGCCGCGGACGATGGACCAAGTCGGAGGTCAGGCGTTCAGCCTTCGATCCGTGTCACCGAGTTGTTACCGAGCAGCAGCTTGTCGTCGAGCAAGGCGAGGAGTGGTTCGACCGGCAGCTTGGGGTGGATCGCGATCACCAGCGAGCTGTCTGCACCGAGGAACCCGAGCGCGCTCTGGTACTGCTCGGCGGCAGCTTCGGGCACGAGCAAGCCGACCGCACGGGCATCGCCGATCACGCCGACGAGCTCGGTCGGCGCGGGTAGCGGTAACACCTCGTAGCCGGCCTCGGAGAGCAACTGCCGCCACGGGTCGGCGTCGACGAACACCTTCGCGCTGGTGCGTTGCTCGAGCCGCTTCAAGTACGCGGCGAGCGCGGATGCGAACACGGCGGGCGGCGACCTCAGCTGCATCCCCACGCCGGCGCTGGTGAGGGCATGCCTGACCTCCGCGTTGACGCGAAACACGCCGTGTCTCGGTAGCTCGATCTCGATCGCGACCACGTCACCCTGCGCGAGCCCTTCGGCGTTGCGCAGGAACAACCCGCCCGCGGACAGGTTCTCGGCGAATTTCTCGACGAGCCTGTCGCCGCGTTTGTACGAGACCCGCAAGTGCACCCGGCTACGCGGATACTTCCGTGCATCTACGCCCACGCGTCTAGCCTACCTGCGCCCGCGCCCGTGGTGTAGCGCGTGCTCGACGATCGAGCGCAGCTCGCTCAGCAGCTCGGGCGCGCAGACGAGCCGGATCGCGGCCATCGGTTGGCCGAGGGGCATGTCTTCGAGCAGCCGCGACAGCGTGACGGCGCCGTAGCGCGGGTGATCGATCACGTGCAGCTCTTCATCTTCCGACGCGAGGTAGCCGACCTGCCGCGCCGTATCGAGGTGCACGTAGCTGCGCGCGGCGTCACCGAACGTGCGCTGCGCGATCTCGAGCGCCTGCGGCCACACGCGATCGGCGGCGACTCTGTCGTCGCCGAGATCGATCGTCTTGAACAACCGCCGCTCGACGAGTCGCGACGAGAGATCGCGCAGCACGGCATCACGCGCGCCGCTGCCGCCGTCGAGACCCGCCCAGTGATCGAGCGCGGTGGTGAGCGAGATGTCGTGGAGCCGCAAATATTCATCGACGGAGACGTCTCCTCCGCGTGCCATCGTGCCGGCGATCGCGAGGCCGGGAGGCTCGTCGTCTTGTCGTGCGAGTTGCGCGAACCGCTCCAGCGTCTTGATGAACATCCACTCGGCCGCGCGCACGGTCTTGTGGTGATAGACCTGCGCGTACATGTACGAGCGCGCGAACAGGTACTGCTCGACGGCATACATGCCGCGGCGGTAATCGACGACGAGGTCCGACGGATCGTCGCTGCTGTCGGGTCGCACCTTCGCGACCTGGATCGCGTGGATGATCCAGTCGAGGTCGTACGTCGCGTAGCCGGCGCCCGAGTAGTGGCCGTCGCGCAGGAGGTAGTCGAGGCGATCGACATCGAGCTGCGACGAGACGAGCTTGCGCGCGAAGTGCGGCTTGTAGCCTTTGCCCCAGAACGCGCGCAGCGTC
>Ga0316603_10000742_pt1 | contig 16580 bp, 15 predicted proteins | sample OWC_soil_day10_n_FD_207649 | JGI IMG/M metagenome (GOLD analysis project Ga0316603, IMG submission 207649) | Wetland soil microbial communities from Old Woman Creek delta, Ohio, United States - OWC_soil_day10_noCT | ecosystem: Environmental > Terrestrial > Soil > Wetlands | place: USA: Ohio... | reverse complement strand
CGTCGAGCGGGTCGTCCAGATGACCTACGACGGCCTCGCGATCGACGAGCAACGCGACGTCGAGGGAGCTCGCCGTGCCGGGCCCGCCGCTGCCGAGCTGCTCGCGAAGCAGGCGCTCGCCGCCGGGATCGAGAAGTTCATCGATCCCGAGGCGCTCGCCCAGTGGCGGGCCCGGGTGATGTTCGCGGCGCGGCTCACGCCCGGCATCGTCGCGCCGACCGATGACGCGCTCGGGGCCGTGATCGCACACGCGGCCGAAGGCGCGATCTCGTTCGACGAGCTCCGCAAGGCCAGCCTGCTCCACCTGCTCGATGCGAGCCTCGGCCCGCACAAGGCGCTGATCGATCGCCTCGCGCCCGCGCACCTCACGCTGCCGCGCCGCGGCCGGGTCGCGATCCACTACGAGCTGGATCGCCCGCCGTGGATCGCATCACGCATGCAGGACTTCTTCGGCCTCGCGCGCGGGCCCTCGGTGGGAGAGGGCAAGGTCCCGCTCGTCCTCCACCTGCTCGCGCCGAACCAGCGCCCGGTCCAGGTGACGAGCGACCTGCCCGGGTTCTGGACCAAGCACTACCCTGCCCTCCGCAAGCAGCTGATGCGCCGCTACCCGAGGCACGGCTGGCCCGAGGATCCGACCCAGCTCGTGAAGGGCGACGGCTAGCGAACGCAGCGCACGCGCGGTTGCGCCGTGGTCTTGACCCGGGCGTTGATCTGCGCCCGCCGGTAGTCGACCGCGTATGCGTGCGTCGCCGACACACTGGTCGAAGCCCAGAAGACGTCGACGATCCCACTGCAGCCGTATTCCGGTTGCATGTGACAACCGCCCGGCGCACAGCCCACCCCGCAGTCATCAAGGTTCCAGCAGGTGGCGAAGTCGGTACACGCATCGGTGACCCCGCACACGCCACCGGGGGTCGTGGCCGGGCAGTCGATGATCAACGACCGAAGCTCGCCGATCGTCGGCGTACGCCAATCCGATTGGCCATCGAGCACGAGCGCGCTGCAGTAGTCGAGTGCTTGCTGCCAGGCCAGCGCGTCGAGCGAGGGCGGATTGCGCTCCCACACGAGGCTGGTCGCGGTGTCGGTGCACGTGAGCTCGTTGCACGACGCCGCTGGGTTGGGTTTGCACGCACCCCCTTCGCAGCCGTAGAGGCACGGCGTGCCGATGCTCGGGAACTCGCAGCTGCCGAGCTGACAGGTGCCGGGCTGGAAAGTCTGGGCGAGTGTGCCGCTACAGACCGGGGGCGGGGCGACGGAACAATCGACGGCCGCGCACGCATCGAGACACGCGGTGGCCGCACAGCCTTGTCCATTGCACGACAGCTTGAGGTCACCACGAACACCGCAGCTGTCGAACCAGTAGATGTCGCCGCTGTCGCAGAACGCTTCGCTTTCGGGAGCGCACGCTGCAGCCGGATCGCAGTGATCGCCCGTACACGCCACGTCCCCACAGGCCTCCTTCCGCTCGCCGACCTGGTCGCAGCTGTCGTAGTAGTAGACATCTCCGAGGTGACAGCGAAAGGTCGCGTCCGGCACCCGATCAGGGCACGGATCGACGGTTCCATCCCCGATGACACCATTGGGGTCCACTTGCTTCCCGCACGCCCAGAGCAGCATCAACGGCAGGAGCTGGGCCACGCGAGACTTCATGGTTCGAGCGTACCAGCCTGGGGAGGCCCGCCTCAATTGCAGGTTCTTGCAGATGACCTCGCCGGGTGAGGCGATGGCACCGCGCGGTCACGTTGCCGCGGGTCGCGACCGCGGGCTTTCTAGCCATCGCCTTCACCGCCGTCACGGTCTCCTGGAAGGCGCCAACAGAAATGGCTTCGCGGAGCCGGACGCCGAGCCGCCGGTCAGCTCCGGGCCACGCGAACGGCGGTCCGCTTGTACTCCGGCGTGTGCGTGATCGCGTCGCGGCCGGGGCCGATCAGGCGATTGAGGAAGACGTCGGCGGTATGGAACGTCGCGAACAGCTCGCCGTCACGGACACGGTCGCTGACGGCAACCGGGAGCTGGGCCTCGCCGTGACGGCTGCTGAGCCGAACCGGATCGCCATCGCCGAGCTCGAGGCGAGCCGCGTCGGCCGCCGACATCTCGACGACGTCACCTGGCTGGAACGCGACGTTGTCGGTACGCCCGGTCATCGTCCCCGCGTTGAACTGGTAGAGCCGGCGGCCCGTGGTGAGCGCAAACGGATAGTCCGCGTCGCAGCTCTCCGCGCTCGGTCGATACTCCGTCACGGCGAGCGCCGCGGTCTTCGCGCGAGCGAAGGCACCCGCGTGGAGTCGCGGCGTGCCGGGATGATCGTCGGTGGGACACGGCCACTGGAGCCCGCCACCCTCGAGTCGCTCGTACGACATCCCCGCCCCGGCCGGCCACACCTGCCGGACCTCGTCCCAGATCTCTCGCGCCGACGCGAACGCAAAGCCCTCGCGGTGTCCCATCGCGGCCGCGACGGCACACACGATCTGCCAGTCCGGTCGCGACTCGCCGCGCGGTGCGATCGCGGCGCGCACGCGCTGGACACGCCGTTCGGCGTTCATGAACGTGCCGTCGTGCTCGAACGATGACGCGGCCGGAAGGAACACCGTGCCGAGCGCCCGTGCCGTCTCGTTCAGGAACAGATCCTGGACGACGACGAGCTCGAGCTTGCCGAGCGCTCGCCGCGTACGCTCGGCCTCGGGGTTCGTCAGCAAGAGGTCATAGCCGATCGCCCACAGGGCCTTGAGGCGGCCGCCGTCCGCCGCGTCGATCATCTCGATCAGATCGAGGCCCGGCCGCGTCGGGATCGCCGACTGCCACACCCGCTCGAATCGCTCGCGGCCGGCGGAGGCGAGCACGTAGCCGGTCAGGTGGTTTGGCTCGCACCCCATGTGTGCGGCACCCTGGACGTTGTTCTGACCGCGCAGCGGATGCACCCCGTTGCCCGCGGCGCCGATGTTGCCGGTCAGCAGCGCGAGGTTGACGATGTTCATCACGGTCTCGGTGCCCTGCACGTGCTCGGTCACGCCGAGGCCATGGAAGAACACCGCCGGCCGATCGACCGCGATGCGGCGGGCGACCTCGCGGATGGCGTCCGCGTCGATGCCGCACAGCGCCGCGGCGCGATCGGGAGGCCACGCGGTCACGCACGCCCGCAGCTCGTCCAGGCCGGTCACGCGGTCGCCGACGAAGGCGTGATCGATCAGATCCTGGTCGAACAAGACGCGCGCGATCGCCTGCAACAGGGGGAGATCCGTACCGGGGCGAGGCCGGAGGTGGAGGTCCGCGATCGCCGCGAGCTCGGTACGCCGCGGATCGATCACGATCAACGAGGCGCCGCGCCGAGCGGCCTGGCGGATCCGGTCACCGATGATCGGATGGCTCTCCGTCGAGTTAGCGCCGATCACGACGATCGTGCGCGCGGCTTCGATGTCATCGAACGAACCGGTCGACGCGCCCGTGCCGAGCATCGCGGACAACGCGGCCGCGCTCGGCGCGTGGCAGACGCGGGCGCAGCAGTCGACGTTGTTCGTGCCGAGCACGACGCGCGCGAGCTTCTGCGTGACGTAGTTGTCCTCGTTGGTCGCGCGGGCCGAGCCGAGCACGCCGATCGCGTCGGGGCCCGCGCTCGCGTGGATCGCCGCCAGCCGCTCGGCGACGTGGGCGATCGCGTCGTCCCACGACACGGTGCGCCAGCGATCGCCGTCGCGGATCATCGGCGCCGCGACGCGATCCGGCGCATCCACGAAGCCGAACGCGTAGCGGCCCTTGACGCAGAGGTGGCCCTTGTTGACGGGTGCATCGAGCACGGGCCGGACCTGGACGATGCGATCGTCCTTCGTGCCGACCTCGAGCTCGCAGCCGACGCCGCAGTACGGGCAGGTCGTGCGCGTGAATCGCTCGGGTCGTCCGAGCCCTGCGAGCGATCGGTCCTCGATCGCGCCCGACGGGCACGCATCGGCGCAGGCGCCGCAGCTCACGCACGAGCTGTTGCCGAGCGGCGATCCGGTATCGGGGACCAGCCGCAGGTCGCCGCCGCGCCAGGCCGCGTGCCACGTGTCCTGCCCCTGCAGGTCCCGGCAGATGCGCTCGCACAGGAAGCAGTCGATGCACTTGTTCATGTCGACCCGGATGTACGGGTGGGAGTCGTCCACGAGCGCTGGGTTCGGCTCGCCCGTCAGTTCGTGGTCGAGATCGTACGCGTGCATCGCGTTCAATAACCTGCTCGGTCCGAGGTCGCTCGGGATCCGGCGGGCGAACATCTCGAGGATCTCGCGGCGTCCGGTCTCGAGCGCCGGCGAGTGCGTGGTCACGATCATCCCATCGATGATCGGTGTCGTGCATGCGGGCATCGGTCGCGCGGTCCCGGCGACCTCCACGAGGCACGACCGACACGCCCCGATCGGTGCCAGCCGGCGATCGTGACAGAGGTGAGGTATCGAGATCTCGGCGCGGTCCAGCGCGCTCAGGATCGTCGAGCCTAGGGCGATCTCGATCCGCCGGCCATCGATCGTGACGCGAGCCATCATTCTGCTCACGGATCCCGAACCTCTAGCGCCTGACCTGCGCCTGCGGCTGGGACGGCCGGGTCGGCGGGTTCGGCGTGCTCGGCCAGAGCAGGTGATACAGCCGCTGGCTGATCAGCAGCAGCGCGTACTCCTGGAGGTCTCCACCCGAGTCACGCAGCACGGAGAAGTTGAAGTCGACCAGCGCCAGCGCATCGCTGATGAGCTGCATCACGTCGGCGATCTCAGGCGTACGGACCTTGCTGTCGAACGCCCAGGCATTCAGCTTGGCGCGCAGCGCCTCGAACATCGGCTTGATCCGGACGTGGAGCGCGGCGACCCGGTTTGGACGCAGCCACTGCAGCACCATGCCGGCGAGCGCGCGGCAATCCTCGGCCATGGCCTCGGGCCCCATCGAGGGCTCGACGAGGCCGATCATCGCCGGCATCACCATCCGCGTGGCCGCGGCACCCTTGAACAGCAGCGCGCTCGGCGAGATGTTCGCGTGCGCCATGTTGTGCTCGTGCAGCGCCGCGACCTGGCGGATCACCAGGAAGCCAAGCGCGAGCGCGCCATCGAGGTGGAGATCGACCTCGGCGAGCCGATCGCCGAACCGCGGCTCGTCGATGTACTCGGTGAACAGCAGCAGCGACGACGTGTTCGCGTCGTAGATCACCTTGTGCAGCGAGGTCAGCAGGCCGGTGCGGACGCGCTTGAGGATCGGCCAGAAGAACTGCTGCCAGTTCTCGACGAATTGCCGCGGGTCGTCGACCTTCGTCAGGTCGATCACGGTGACGAGCTTGCGGAAGACGTTCGCGTCGGGGAACGTGCCGGCGGCGACCATGTCGGGACGCGGCGCCGCCATGAAGATCGGGTGCCCCTTGACGCGGCCGAGGCTGCGCTCGATCGCGTAGCCCCAGTAGTTGACCGCCTTGACGGCGGCATCGACCGTGTCGCGCGCGATGCCCGGATCGGCGCTGATCGAGATCACGGCGGACTTCGAACGCTCGGCCGGCGGCGGCGCGATCGGACGTCGCTTGGACTCGCGCGGCTGATCGTCGGGAAGCTCGCGCAGCATGACGCGGAGATCCTGCGCCACCGCCTGCACCGACTGGGACCGCTGCGCTGGATCTCGCTCGAGGCAGCCCTCGATCGCGCTGCGAACCACGGTCGGGAACCCCTCGGGGTAGTGCACCTTGCTGCGGCCGCTCACCACGACGCCTTCGGAGATCCGGATGAGCAGCGCCCACATGTCGTCGGCGGGTCCATAGAGCAGCTGCTCGGTGAACAAGCCGTGCAGCGCGCCGCCGATCGCGTAGATGTCCAGGGACGTGTTGATGGGGTTGTCCATCAGCGCCTGGTCGATCGTCTCGGGCGCGACCGACCAGCCGGGAGACCCGAAGATCCTGCCCTTGTAGTACGTGCGATAGGTCTGCTGCTTGATGTCGTCGAGCGACATCGCGAGGTCGAAGTCGAACAGGTAGGCCACGTTCGCGCCATCATCGACGAGGATGTTGCGGAGCGTGAAGTCGCGATGGATGAGGCGCGCGGCGTGGAGCGTCGCCAGTCCCTCGAGCGCCTGCACGAGCAGCTTGCAGCGCGCGCGGGGCGTCAGGCTGTGCTTGGCGATCGCCTCGAGCAGCGTCATGCCCATGCGCGGCGTGATGAACAGGTAGTTGTCGGCGATCGGTGCCGACACGTACGTCGGCAGGATGTTCGGGTGCTCGATCGCGGCGATCCGGGCCATCGCGGCGAGGTTGTTCTGGTGATCCCGGCGCGTCACCTCGTCCGTGCGCAGCTGGTACAGGTAGGCCGAGTGGAAGACCTTGCCGACGATGCGTTCGATCGCGCCGGTGTCGTCATCGCGACGCTCGAGCTCGTAGACCGAGCCCATGCCGCCGTTCGCCAGGTGCGTGCCGCAGGTCCGATAGAGGTACCGGTTGTAGCGGAAGACCGAGTTGGGCTTCGCGAGGTCTTCAGACCGGAACGTACCGATCGAAGTGGTTTCGACCCAGGAGTCGGTCATCCCTCGCCGGAATCACTGTACGCCGCCCCCTTCCCCCAGGCAACCTTCCAACGGGTTCTAACATCGCGATATCGCTCGTTTGCGACCGAGGGGGCCACAGGGCCGCATCCAGTGGCGGTCTGTTGTCGCATCTCGAGCCGGACCGGTTCGTCGCGTGTCGAGATGTGGTACCCAGCGGTGCACCCGACCTGGTCGGGGAACCCCGGCCCATGCTCGAGCATCGCTTCACCAAGCTCGTGGCGCTCGCGACCTTTGCGTTGCTCGTCATCGGCGGCACCGTGAACGCGACCGGCTCGAGCCTTGCCTGTCCGGAGCCGACCTTCGTCTGCCACGGTCAGCTGTTCCCGCCGATGACCGGCGGGGTGTTCTACGAGCATGGCCACCGCCTGGTCGCCGAGACGGTCGGGGCGCTCCAGCTCGCGCTGACGATCCTGCTGATCGTGCGGCGTCCCGGGATGAAGAAGCTCGCCTGGCTCTTGCTCGCGATGATCGCCGTGCAGGCGAGCCTCGGGGCGATCACCGTCTATTACCTGCTGCCCTGGTACGTCTCGACCGCGCACCTGCTGCTCGGCATGAGCTACTTCGCCACCCTCGTCTACACCGCGTTCCTCACCCGCCCGGCGCCGAGTGTCGTGGCCCTCGAGCAGCACGAGCGCCGGCGCACCGAGCTCGGGTCCGCGCGGCAGTGGATCTTGATCGCAGTCGGGGCCGTGTTCCTCCAGCTGCTCGTCGGCGCGCTCGTCCGTCACCTCGGCGCGGCCATGGTGTGCCTCGGGATGCCGACCTGCACGATCGGCGGCGATTGGTGGCCGGACGCGGCCGTCCAGCACCTCCACATGATCCACCGCGCGATGGGTGTGATCGTCGGCATCGTGACCACCGTCGCCGCGATCCAGGTCTGGCGGGCCGCCAGGAGCTGGCCTGCCCTGCGCACGCTGGCCGTGATCGCGCCCCTGCTGGTGGCCGGCCAGATCACGCTCGGGATCTTCACGGTGATGACGATGCGCGCGGTCCCGCTCGCGGTGGCGCACTTCGCCGGAGCGGCGAGCCTGTGGGCGTTGTGGATGTCGGCGTGGCTGATGACCCGCTCGCGGACCACGGCCGTCACGGCCAAGCGCGGGGACGCCTCGATCATGATCCCGATGGTGCAGACATGACGGTCGCGGTGGCCAAGACGCTCGATCTCGTGGCGCTCGTCAAGCCGCGCATCATGGTGATGGCGCTGCTCACCGCCGCGGGTGCGATGAGCCTCGCGCCTGGCACGGTCCCCGCGTCGCAGGCGCTGTGGCTGCTCGCCGGCACCGCGCTCATCGTCGGCGCCGCGAACACGCTCAACATGTGGCTCGAGCGCGACGTCGATTGTCTGATGGCGCGCACCAAGGATCGGCCGCTGCCGCAGCGCCGGCTCGAGGCCAACACGGCGCTGCTGTTCGGTGCGGTGCAGGGTGTGCTGTCGATCCCCGCGCTCGCGATGGTCAACGTCGTCACCGCCGCGCTCGGCATGCTCGCGCTGCTCCTGTATGTCGGGGTCTACACGCCGATGAAGCAGCGCTCGCACTGGGCGACGTGGGTCGGCGCGGTCCCGGGCGCGCTGCCCGCGCTGATGGGCTGGACCGCCGCGACGGGTCGGGTCGAGCTGGCCGGGCTCGCGGTGTTTGGCGTGCTGTTCTTCTGGCAGATCCCGCACTTTCACGCGATCGCGATGTACCGGCTCCGCGACTACGACGCAGCCGGCTTGAAGACCCTCCCCGGCGCGCGGGGAGTCCCCGCGGCGCGGCGCGAGATGGGGATCTACCTCGTCGTCCAGGTCGCGGTCAGCCTCACCCTGGTGCCGCTCGGCGTTGCCGGGGTGGTGTACGGCGTCACCGCGTGCGTGCTCGGCGCGATGGTGCTCGTCCAGGGCTTGCGCGGCGTCCGCACCGGGACGGCGAAGTGGGCGCGCAACGTGTTCCTGACCTCGATCCTCTACCTGCCGCTGCTGTTCGCCGTCATGGTGATCGACGGTCGCGGGTGACCAGCGATCAGATCCACCCCGCGATCAACGCCGCGCTCAACGGCACGTGCTTCGTGTTCCTCGTACTCGGCCGGATCGCGATCGCGCGCGGCGACGTCGCGCTCCACCGCAAGCGGATGCTCGCCGCGTTCACCGCGTCGTCGGTGTTCCTCGTCTCGTACTTGATCCGGTTCGCGACCACGGGCGCGCACAAGTACCCCGGCGAGGGCTGGGACAAGACGCTCTACCTCGCGATCCTGTTCAGCCACATGGTGCTCGCGGTCGCGCTCGTGCCGCTCGTCATCCGCACGCTGCAGCTCGCGTTCGGGAGCCGGTTCGACAAGCACAAACGGCTCGTCAAGGCGACGTGGCCGATCTGGATGTACGTCTCGGTGACCGGCGTGATCGTCTACTTGATGCTCTATCACGTCGGCCCCATCCTCCATCCGTAGGAGGTCAGCCTGCCCCCAGCCGCTCGTAGGCCAGGCCCCAGCGGATCCCGCGATCGCACGTGATCATCACGGGCGCTCCGACGTGTGCGAGCACGCTCGCGTAGATCGCCACGCCAGCCGCGATCACGTCCGCCCGCTCGGGCTCGACTCCCGCCATCGCGGTCCGCTCGTCCACGCTGGCAGCGAGCAGGCGCGCCAGGATCGAGCTCACCTCGTCGGGGGTGACGCGCAACCCGGTCACCGCGACCGGATCCCACGTCGTGAGGCCGAGCTTCATCGAGGCGATCGTCGTGGCCGTGCCTGCGGTCCCGACGACCGGTACGCCGACCGGGAGCGCGAGCGACGTGAGGTGCCGCTCGAGGTCCTCGTCGAGCGCACGGATCTGGTCGTGCGTCGGCGGATCCGAGTGCAGGTGTCGCTCGGTGAGCCGCACCGCGCCGATCGGCACGCTGACGGCCGACACGACGCGAGTGCCGTCGGTCGTGATGAGCTCGGTCGAGCCACCTCCGACGTCGACCACGAGGTAGCTGCTCCCAGCGAGCTCGGGGAACGTGCGGGCCACCGCGGTGAACGCGAGCGCGGCCTCGCGCTCGCCAGCGATCACCTCGATCGACGCGCGGAGGATCGCCTCCGCGGGAGCCACGAAGGCCCGGGCGTTCGTCGCCTCGCGGGTCGCCTGGGTGGCGATCACGTAGGGCGTGGTCACCCCGTGCGCGTCGAGCACGCGCCGGTACTCGCGACAGATCTCGAGGCCACGCGCGATCGCGTCGTCGGCGAGCCGGCCGGTCGCGTCGAGGCCCTGACCGAGCCGCCCGAACCGGCACCGATCCACCACCGGCGTACCGGTCTCGTCGACGATCAGCAGCAGGAGCGTGTTGGTGCCGATGTCGATGACGGCCGTCTTCAGGACTTACTCCTGGTGGCCCGGCCCTGCGGACCCGTTCTCCGCGGGGCGCCCGTCGTGGCCCGAGAACGCATGTGTCCGGAGCTCGCTCGCGTCCGAGCGGGCACACAGGAACTGGCCGATGCCAACCGCCACGCCACCACCGCTGTAGCCGAACCACCGCAGGTCCGGATCGTCGCACTTCGCCGCGGGCGCGATCGCGAGGGCCAGGTTGCCGCCCGGGTTGATCGAGAACGCCTCGAACGGACCCGCGAGCACCGCGGTTGGCACGGCCGGGGCCAGCCGCACGACCGCGGTCGCCGGACCGGCAGGCAGCGCGGTGACCTGGTTGTCCGGATCCGGAACCGGGCGCGTGAGCTTCGTTGGAGCCGTGGTCTTGCACGCGGCGAGCGCCAAGACCGCGGCCACCGCCATCAGCCGCACAGCTTCCGCCAGCGCTTCGTGAACTGGTCTTCGTCGAGGAAGATCTCGTCCACCGCAGGGCTATCGAGCAACGCCTCGTACAGCTCGGCGGGCTTGTCGGCCAGCTCCTCGAACGCGCCGAGCGACGCCTCGTGACCTTCCACGAGCACGAGCTCGCCCTTGGCCGCGAGGGCCTCGATCAGCGCGCGCACCGGCGTGCTCTTGACCGGCCCGACTGTTGCCACTGCCGCCGCGCGGAGCGCGTCGAGCGAGGGCACACTGGCCCGCTGCTCGAGGACCCTCCTCTCGAAGTCCTGGATGTCGCTGATCGCGGAGCCGAGCACGACACGCCGCGCCGCCGCGTCGTCGCCGTGGATGACGAGCGCATCATCGATCAGCACGTCGCACGCGAGTGCGCGGCCGAGCTCGAGGAACGACCAGTTGACGATCGCGTCGTGGGGCGGGACGACGCGGGCGACCACGTGATCACCCTCCTCTCCGACCTCGACCGGGAAGCTGAAGGCATCGTCTCGATCGAGCGCGATGCGCGCGCGGATGCGACCGTCTTCGAAGCTGACCTCGATCCCGTCACGCGAGATCGTGGCCAGCTCGGCGGCGATGCGCGTTGCGGTGAAATGAACGCCGGAAGGGCGGCGGCGGAGCTCGGCTCGACTCGTCATGGGGATCGATCAGAGTCCGATTTGTTTGGCCACGATGATCTTCATGATCTCGTTGGTGCCCGCGTAGATGCGCTGGACCCGTGCATCCATGAAGGCGCGGCAGATCGGGTACTCGAGCATGTAGCCGTAGCCGCCGAAGAACTGCAGGCACGTATCGACGATCTCCTGCGCGGTATCGGTCATCCAGAACTTCGCGATCGAGCACTCCTTCACGAGGTACTTGCCGGCGATGTGCTCGGCGACGACCTTGTCGACGTACGCCCGGCCAACCTCGATCTTCGCGAGACACTCGACCAGCTTGAACTGTGTGTTCTGGAACTTGCTGATCGGCTTGCCGAACGCCTTGCGCTCCTTGGTGTAGGCGATCGTGTCTTCGAGCACCTGCTCGCTCGCCGCCTGCGCACCGATCGCCACGCACAGCCGCTCCTGTTGCAGCTTCTGCATCAGCATCATGAACCCGCCGCCTTCGGCGCCCAGCAGGTTGCTGACCGGGATCCGGCAGTCCTCGAAGAACATCTCGGACGTGTCCTGCGACGCCATCCCCATCTTGTGGAGCCGCTTGCCGCGGTTGAATCCCTTGCGAGTCGCCTCGACGACGAACATCGAGATGCCGCGGTGCGCATTCGCGGGGTTGGTGTCGGTCTTCGCGGCCACCACGATCAGATCGCAGAGCTGGCCGTTGGAGATGAACGTCTTCGCGCCGTTGAGCACGTACTCGTCGCCGTCGCGCACCGCCGTCGTGGCGATCGCCGCGAGGTCGCTCCCGGTACCGGGCTCGGTCAGCGCCAGGGCCGTGATGATCTCGCCCGACGCGCAGCCCGGCAGCCAGCGCTTGCGCTGCTCGTCATTGGCGAACGAGTGGAGATACGGGACGATGATGTCGGAGTGCAGCGTCATCGCGAAGCCGCTCTCGTAGGCGCGCGCGAGCTCCTCCATGATGATCACCGAGCACAGAAAGTCGGCGCCCGCACCGCCCCACTTCTCTTCCATCCACGGGCACAGAAAGCCCTGCGCGCCAGCCTTGCGCCACACCTCGCGGTCGACCTGCCCCTGCTCGCGCCACTTCTCCTGATTCGGCCGGATCTCGCGATCGACGAAGGTACGAAAGGACGAGCGGAAGGTGTTGTGGTCGGCGTCGAACAGAGTGCGATCCATGCCCGGTCTATATCACCCAGGTGGCCCGTCGCACGGCACCGCGCGAGCAGATTTCCCGATCAATCGCAGTGCTTCTCACGCTTCGCGGCGTTGCCCGCAAACCGGAAGGTGAGGTGGCAGCCGTCGTCGGTGTTGTAGTTCCAGAAGCTCGCCTTCAGGATGTCGTCGGCGTCGGCGTAGTTGGGCCAACCGCGCTCGCCCAGCAGCTTCTTGCGGTCGCCCTTGGCGAGCTTCCGGACGCGTGCTTCCTCCCGCGCGTCGGCCGCGTCACCCCTCTGCTCGTTCGCCTGCGCCAGCTTCGAGAGCTTCGGCAGTTCCTTCTCGCAGCGTGCGATCATGTCCTTGCCGACGGTCCGGGTCAGCTTCGGGTTCTTCGAGCTCGCGGTCTCGGGCTCCGTGCGCGCGGCGTCGTACGCGATGGTCTCGTCAGCGATGGCCGGCACCAGCGCGATCGCGTCCTTGGACTGCTGGTGAAACACCTCGACGTAGTGGCTCAGGCTGGACGGAACCAGCGACTTGTCCTTCGCCCGGTTCAGCGCTGCCGCGCAGTACTGCAGGGCATCGACCATCAGCTCCTTCGCCTTGTCGTGGTGGGCCCCTGCCGTGGCGGTGGTGTAGGCCTGATCGCAGCGCGCCATCAGGTCCTTGACCACCACCTTCTTCATGTCCCGCGAGTCCCAACCTTGCTGGTTCATGTCGAGCTCGATCGTCACGTCGAGGTACTGGCTGAACTTGTCGTGCTTGTCGTAGCTCTGGCGGTACCACTTGTATTCGAACTCGATGTCCTTCGGCGTTGCCTTGGGGTCGCCTGCCAGCTTCACGACCTTGACGCAATGCTTGAAGATCTCCTTCAGCTGGTAGTCGCCGAGCCGGTCGTCTGCGTGCGCGGCGCGGCCCGAGAGGATCATCCCCCAGGCAACCAGGATGCCGATCGATCGCGAACAGGTGGTCATTCACCATCAATACGCCTCCCCCAGAGGCCCCGCATTGACCGGCGGCGCCAGATCTTTTGCCGTGTCGCGCCAGGCCCGCGTACCATCGGATGCGGCGATGATGGGGCGCACGGTCTCGACGGTCTTCGTGCGCTCGACCCTGCTGGCGCTCGGTGCGGCGGGGGTCGACTGCCCCGCGCTGATCGCCCAGCTCGCGATCCCGCACGAGCTGCTCGCGGACCCCGATGCCCGCGTGTCAGTGGAGCTGTACCACCGGCTGTGGCGCGAGGGCTCCACGCTGTCCAGCGATCCCGACTTCGGCCTGCACGCCGGCGAGCGGATGCCGGTCGGCGCGTTCGACGTCCTCGACTACCTGCTGCGCAGCTCGCGCGATGTCGGCGACGCGATCGCGAACACGATGCGCTACTTCCGGATCATGAGCGAAGCCGCCGAGCTGGCGCTCGAGGTCGAGGCCGATCGCGCGTGCCTGCGCCAGCGGCTGGTCGCCGACGAGCACGGCGTGCCGCGCCACGTCGGCGAGTGCTTCCTGTCGGTGATCGTCGCGCGCTACCGTGGGGTCGTCGGGACGACGATGCCGCTCCGCAGCGTCACGTTCATGCACCCACGTCCCACCGACACGAGCGAGCACCGCCGGATCTTCGGTACCGAGGTGTTGTTCGACCGCGACTGCAACTCGCTCGCCTTCGACGCGCACCTGCTCGCGGCGCCGTTCGCCACCGCGGACCCCGCGCTCAACGAGCTGCTCGGCCGTCACGCCGCTCGCTTGTTGCACGCCCTGCCGCAGAGCGATGGCTTTCCGGATCGCGTTCGCCATGCGATCGGGCGAGCCGCGGATGCCGGCGAGTTCTCCGTCACTGCCTTGGCCACCCGGCTGCACCTCAGCCGCCGCACCCTGCAACGCAAGCTCGGCGAGCATGGCCTGGCCGCCGAGACGATGATCGATGACACCCGTCGTACGCTCGCGCTGCGCTATCTCGAGGAGCACAAGCTCGCGATCGCCGAGGTCGCCGCCCTCGTCGGGTTCAGCGAGCTCAGCGCGTTCTACCGCGCGTTCAAGCGCTGGACCGGGACCACGCCGCGGCGCTACGCATCACGGTGACCTGTGAGGTGGTCGAACACCGCGCCGTGCTAGCTTGCCTCGCCGTGTCGTGGACCGTGGATGTAGCTGGCGTGACGCTCACGGCGTTCGTGAAGGCACGCACGGACGTCGCGAACTCGGTGGCGAAGCGCCAGATCGCGAGCGGCAAGGTGTTCGTCGACGGCACCTGCGTCACCGAGATCGACTACCGGCTGCGCGCCGGCCAGGTCGTGGCGCTCCAGGCAAACGCGCCCCGGCCACACGATCCCGAGCGCGAGGGCGTGCTCGTGTTCGATGACGCGCACGTCGTGGTGATCGACAAGCCGAGCGGCGTCAACAGCGTCCCGTACGAGGACCGCGAGACCGGCACCGCGATGGACCTGATCCGCGGCGCCTGGCGGCGGATGGGCAAGCCGGCCACCACCGTCCCGCTTCACGTCGTGCACCGGATCGATCGCGCGACCAGCGGGCTGCTCATGTTCGCCAAGTCCAAGCGGGCCGAGCAAGGGCTCGCCGCCCAGCTCCGTGCCCACGCGATGGAGCGGACGTACCTGTGCGTCGCACACGGCACGGTGACATCGCGCCGGATCGAGTCGTACCTCGTGGCCGATCGCGGGGATCGCCTGCGCGGCTCGACGAGCCGGATCGATCAGGGCAAACGAGCGGTCACCCACGTCGAGGCCCGCGAGCAGCTGCGCCACGCCACGTTGTGCGCGGTCCAGCTCGAGACCGGCAAGACCCACCAGATCCGCATCCACCTCGCCGAGGCCGGCCATCCGCTGGTCGGCGAGGAGGTCTACATCCGTGACTACGAGCAAGCAGGGCATCGCGTGCTGACCGCCGCGCGCCTCATGCTGCACGCGTCCACGCTCGGTTTCGAACACCCCGTCACGGGCGAGCGAGTCGCGCTATCGTCTCCGCTGCCGCCGGACTTCCTCACGATCCTCGAGCGGCTGCGAGCCTGATCCCCATGACCTACCCCACCGATCTGGCCATCCGCTTCGCGACCGGCGCCGACGCGGCCACCATCCTCGGGTTCATCCGCGAGCTCGCCGAGTACGAGAAGCTGGCGCACGAGGTGGTCGCCGACGAGGCCCAGCTCCGCACGACCCTGTTCGGCGTGCGCCCCGCCGCCGAGGTCCTGATCGCCGAGCTCGCGGGTTCGCCCGTCGGCTTCGCGCTGTTCTTCCAGAGCTACTCGACGTTCCTCGGCAGGCCGGGCCTCTACCTCGAAGATCTGTTCGTCCAGCCATCCGCCCGCGGCGCCGGCGTCGGCGGCGCGCTGATGTCAGCACTCGCCCGGATCGCGACCCAGCGCCACTACGGCCGGTTCGAGTGGTCGGTGCTCGACTGGAACGAGCCCGCGCTGACGTTCTACGCGTCGCTCGGAGCGGTGCGCCAGGACGAGTGGACCGTGCAGCGCCTCACCGGCGATCCGCTGGTCGCGCTCGCCGAGCGTTGGCCGCATCCCGTCGGCAAGACCTGACCTTAGGCGCGCGAGCCTTCACGCAGCACGACGCGGATCACGCACTCGGTAGCGCGTAGGTCACCGTCGCGTGCGCCACGATGTCTTCGCTGCCGTCCGAGCGGATCTCGACGCGGGAGACCGCGAGCCGGCGACCCAGCCGGAGCAGGTGCGCGGAGGCGATCACGTCGACCGGACTCGGCCGCGACAGGAAGTGGATGTCGAGGTTCGCGGTGGCCATGAGGGGATGCGGGCCTGCATGCGCGAGCGTCAGGAAGTACGCCGCCGTGTCGGCGAGCAGCATCATGGCCGGTCCGGAGATCGTCCCACCCGCGCGCACGAGGCTCTTGTGGAAGGGCATCCGCAGGGTCAGGTCGCGGTTCTCGAGGGCCGTGATCTTCCACAGCCGCTTCGAGTCCGGGAAGTGTTGGTCCATCAACGCTTCGATGTCGGCGATCGTCATCCGGGGCATGCCGGCAGCGTAGCCGCATCCGTGTCCGTCAGTGCGACCAGGTCTGGGACTAAGGCTAAGATGCGGCGGCGCATGGGCCTCTCCTCGCTTCACCTCGACGCGTTCTTCGCCGCCGCCCGTGCGCTCAACTTCTCGCAGGCGGCCCAGGACCTCGGCATCACCCAGTCGGCCCTGAGCCAGCGGATCAAGGCGCTCGAGGAAGACCTCGACCTCACGGTGTTCGTCCGCCTGCCGCGCGGCGTGCAGCTCACCGAGGCTGGCGAACGCCTGCTGCGGTACTGCCAGGCTCGGTCCTCGATGGAGCGCGAGCTGCTCGATCAGCTCACCGGCAAGACCTCGGACGGCCGGCTCGGCGGCGTGCTCCGCATCGGCGGCTACTCCTCGGTCGTGCGCTCGATCTTGATGCCGGCGCTCGGGCCGCTCTTGCGCGACAACCCGAACACCCAGTTCCATTTCCAGAACGCCGAGATGCGCGAGCTGCCCGAGCTGCTGTTGACCGGCAACGTCGACTTC
>Ga0316603_10000741_pt1 | contig 16581 bp, 9 predicted proteins | sample OWC_soil_day10_n_FD_207649 | JGI IMG/M metagenome (GOLD analysis project Ga0316603, IMG submission 207649) | Wetland soil microbial communities from Old Woman Creek delta, Ohio, United States - OWC_soil_day10_noCT | ecosystem: Environmental > Terrestrial > Soil > Wetlands | place: USA: Ohio... | reverse complement strand
CCAGTCAGTTCGGCGGTCGCACGGGTGATCCGCCCGCACACATCCACAGACTCGAACACCGGCGGGAGCCATTCGGCGGGCACATCCAGAATCCTGAGCAACTCCTTGGACCACGCGCGGCGTGCTACATCGAACATGAGAGTCCCAGCCGCGTCGGAGACCTCCATCGCGAATTCCCCGGTGAGGAGGAATCTGATGTAATCTTTCGGCAGGAGGATCGTCCGGATCCTCGCATACACCTCCGGCTCATGAGTGCGCACCCAGATGATCTTGGGAAGCGTGAACCCCTCCAGTGCCGGGTTGGAGACAAGGGAACGAAGCCGTTCGCGTCCAACCTGCTCGGTGATCTGGCGGCATTCCTTGTCGGTACGCGTGTCGCACCAGAGGATCGAGGGCCGCAGCACTCGCTGCTGGGCGTCAAGCAACACCAGGCTGTGCATCTGCCCGGAGAGTCCGATCCCTTTGATGTCCTCGGCCTTCACACCAGGCGCCGCAAGGATGTTCCGGATCACCTCGATCGTTCCTTTCCACCAGTCCGCCGGATCTTGCTCGGCCCAGTTCGGGTGCGGCGTCGACAGGGGATACTCCGATGTCGCCGAAGCGAGGGTCTTTCCGGATGCGTCGATCAGGAGAGCCTTGACTCCTGACGTGCCGACGTCTAGTCCCAGAAGAGACATGTGAGACTCCGTGGTTTGAGAGTTGTGCCGGTTGACAATGGTCAATTGACAATCGGCAACTGTCACTTGGTTTTTTTGATACTCCTGACTCCTTCGAGCACCCGGTCGACTTCTTCCGGCATCGTGTAAATATGGGTGGATATGCGAAGCGCCGCCAGGCCGCCTTCCGAAACCCCGCGCGTCCGCAGGTTGTACGTATCAAGGTGCTTCTGTAGCTCCAGGTATGGCAACTGTTCGTGCATCAGCGTGATCATCGCGCTGCGCATGGAATCACTCTCCGGGGAAAGCACCTTCACGCCGGGGATTGCCTGCAGCCCGGCAAACAGCCGGGTGGAAAGGGCTTTGTCGCGTTTCCAGATGTTCTCCATGCCAATGCCCTGCACAAAGTCGATCGCCGCGCCGAGCCCTGCCCTTACGGGGATGCTCACCGTGCCATACTCGTACCGCGTCGCCGCAGGATTGAGGGAGAACGTACCCTTCTGAAAATCGAACCCGGTCGAGCCGTCCGAATGCGCGCCGATGAACTTCGCTTCAATGGTGTCCAGCATGTCCTTCCGGACATACAGCAGTCCGGTCTCTTTGGGCCCCATGAGCCATTTGTGCCCGCTTGTAGCCCAGGCATCGCATCCCAGATCGTGGAGGTCAAACGGGAACATCCCCGCCGTCTGGGCTCCGTCCACGAAGAACCAGGCATTCTTCTCCTTTGCCAGACGCGCAATTTCCTTTATGGGCATGATCAGCCCGGTTGTGGTGACCACATGCGGGATGCTGAGGAGGCGCGTTCGACGCGTGATCAGCTTCTCGATCCTATCCAGGTTTTCCTGTTGCGACCGGACGGAAGGCTCGAAGAACTTCATCACCGTACCTGCACGGTTTTGGAGCGCGATCCAGGTCAACGCATTCCCCACATGCTCATGCGTCGTGGTGATGATCTCGTCCCCCGCCTTGAAGGGAAGGCCATGTGCGACAATATTGATCCCTTCGGTGGTGTTTCGCACGAAGGCAATTTCTTCCGCCTCGCAACCGATCAGCCTGCCCGCCGATTCCTTGATCCGTCGCAAGAACTGCTCGTCGTGGCCGGTCTCCGAGATCCGTTCCAACTCATCCATCTTTCCTTTGACCGCGTCAATGACCACGTAAGGGGAAGCACCGAGTCCCCCGGTGTTCAAGTAGGCTCTCTCGCGGGTGAGCGGAAATTGAGCCCGGAGGAGTTTCCAGAATTGCTCGTCGGCCGGGTCGATCGACGGCAGAACGCCGGGTTTGCTTGCCATCGCGCCGGCGTGCCGATAGCCCGGCAGCATCGTTGCACCGGCCATGGTGCCGGCGATGGACATCAGGAACTCTTTTCGCTTCATCTATTGATTCCTATTCATGTTCCTTCGTCGTCTCTACCGTCGCTCGTTCCTCCAACTTCTCATTTCGGATGAACGTATTGAATTCTGACGGTTGTCCCTGCCCTGACGCCGAAACGGGCATCGACGTAGTTGCTGTTGCGTACTGTGGTATTTCGATACGCCACTTTTTTTCCGGCAACCTCCAGGTGCGAGCAGCGCGTCCCGGCGGGAAGCAGAAGATGCAGATCGACATGACGGCCGCCGCGGATGTCGACCACGATTTCCCGCCGTGCGGCATCATGGGCATAATGGTACCGGAAGGAGACCCCGGAAGGGCCGTAGGCCGTACACACGTCGACATGGCTGCAATCGGCTGCCGGCCATCTAGGCGACAGTCGGACGTGCTGAAAGAGCAGCGCTTCATCCACAATGCCCGCGAGCCCTTCCATGAGGGCATACAACATTGCCGAGGAGCCCCAGCCATCGGTGGACGAGGCATCGGGGCTGGTGCTTGTTTCCACGGTGGAGCGGCGCCCGTCGGGAAAGTACCAGAGGTACGACTCGTTGTTGCGAGTCAGCTCTTCGTAGATGAGAAGCTGCCGGAGACCAAATTCCTCAAACCCATGCTCGAACGCGGCACGCGCGAGGTCTCCTCCCACCAGGGGCATGATCCCGCCGTTGCAGTACGCGCCGCCCACGAGTTTCTCATCGCCGAACATGCCGTCCGGGAACGGAGGATCGATGGTGAACCAGGGAGCGAACGCGCCGGTGGTGCGCGCGCGTTCCTGGTATTCCTCCAGGATGGAGACTGCCATCTCGTGCGTTGCCAGGCCGCGATTGATATCGATCGGATTGCTCAGGCTGAGCTGGCGGCTTTCGTCCAGGCGCGGGATCGACACCGGGACGAGATGCACATGGTGCGTGTAGAACCGGCCGTTGAAGCACACTTTGTTGGCGCGCGTCCGGAAACGCAACGCGAACTTCTGCCACTCCGCGGCCTGCTTTCGCTTGCCGAGTGCGGCCGCAAGGCGGCTCATCTGCTGAAATGCCTCGTAGTATCCGGAGTTGTCGCCGTGCATGATCCCCCAGAAGGTGCGGTCATTGACCTGGAAATTCAGCCATGGATGCGCCCCCGCGGTGTAATCAAAATCCCAGGTATCCATCGTGAACGCGCGCTTGACCAATCCCGACTTCTTGTCCCAGCGCCAGGGATCTGTCAGGACGTACCGGAGCGCCTTCTCCATGTGCGGGAACATCTCTGCCAGCCATTCCCGGTCGCCGGTCGCCTGCCATGCCTGATAGATCGCCTTGATGAAGCGGTATTCGACGTCAGCTTCGACGGGCACCCGGACATATTTCGCCCAGTTTTCCTTTTCGCATGGGATCTTCTCCGGCGTCATGGTGAAGTAATCAAAGAGCCATCCCCGCGCGCTTTGCATCTCGGCAAGATGCGTGACAACGCTCTGCAGATCGGCTTCCCAGTACTTGAAGCCGCGCATCATGTCCGAGTAGTCGCGGAGCCAGATGCTGGGAGTATCCGGCGTGCGATACCCACGTATGGGAGTCCCGAGCATGTTGTACTCGGTGATGTCCTGCAACATGAAGTTCTTGATGCGAGGATACAACGCATCAAGAGCCGCGTGACCACAGCGTAGCGATGTCTCTGCAGCTTTCATAGCTCTCCCGAGCCCTTTCTCTTGAGAAGAGAAAGGTGCTGTGTGTGCATGCGCATGTCCTATTGGCTCTGCAGAGCCTTGCCGGGCATTCTCCACATATAGTCCGGGTCTATTCCCGGTTCATCCATGGCATGCCGTTCCATCAGGTCGATCTTCTTCCTGAGCAACTCGCCAAAGTTTTGGCCATAGATATGGAGCGACTCACCCGTCCGTGAAATGGGGATCCAGTGAACATCCGATTCCTCCCAGAGGCGGAGGAGCCGGTGAGTATTCTCCAGCTCGTTATCCACCATCGCCCGGCAGAGAGACCTGCATGCCTCCTTCTGCTCCTGGTTCGCCGCATCAATAAACCCGTGGACCGACTCGGTCCACGCAACCGTGTTGCGCATGGTCGTGTAGAAGCAGAGCATCGCAGCCAGGCGGTCATGCAGATCATGGAGAGCCAGGCGGCCCGGGGAAACCGAAGGCACCCGCGCCATGAGGTCCTCGCACAGCGCGACTGCCTCCCGGAGGGGAGGAAGAACGGCGCTGTCGATCTGGTCCTTTCGTGTTCCCGCCTCCTCCATCGTGAGGAAATTCCACATCATGTCGTTGTTGAAATCCACGCGGGCGGGATTGTTGAATGTCGCCAGAAGGAACCGCTCATAGTATGCGCGATCTTTCTCGGCAATGGCATCGATGTCCGGGACGAACGGCCTGACCCAGAAGCGGAACCACGGAAAACCGAATGTGCTGCAAGGAATATCCGTTGGAAAGGCGCGCACGGCGCAGTCGGCCAGATCCCAGAGCCTGACGAGATCCCGCGATCGCTCCGGACCGACGAGGATGTCCGCGCTCTGCTGCAACACCTCGTCGATCGGGCGTGACGGAAAGAACTGTACGGATCTCACCACTTCGTTGTTGATGTCGAACGGGGCAAGAGTCTCCGGATTGGCGCCCGAGAGCACCGCACTGCCGCCGCTCATGCGCACGTTCTGGAGTCGTTCATAGAGCAGCCGCGGGCATGGGGTGCCGACCACATTTGTGCTTCCGGCCTCCACTTTTGCGTGTACGATCACATCTGGCCGGAGCATCTCCTGCGAATAGGCCTTGCCATCAGGGTCCATGAAGAACCCGAATTCCCCCGTGTCGATCCCGCCGCCAAGCTGTGGAAGGATGTGTTGGCGCTCCGCATAGAACGGGCCGAGGTCGCAGACCAGGCGGAACGACCCGTTGACGTGACGCGCTTCATCCCTCAGAAGTCGATAATATGTCATGACGTTGTCTGCAGCCCTGCGGACGATCTCTTCCTCATTCTTCCATTCGCGGATCAGGTACGGGCCGCCGTTGCGCCCCGCGTAGAGCGAGCTGACAAACTCAAAACCCGCCCCGCTGTCGTTTGTCCAGACATGCATGAACCCGATCTCGGGCACCTCATGCATGATCTTGCGAACAAGTTCCCTGTAGTGCCGCTGGACGGCGGGATGGCTCATGGCGAGGGTATACCGGGGCCGGAGCGTCTCGCGTGGATGATCGACCCGGGCACCCCTCAGAAACCCGTATCTGTCCCAGAACGCGTCCGGCATGGAGCGGGGAGAGTTGATGTGCAGGCCGGGGGTCAGGCCGTACTTCGCTGCAAGCCGGGCATTCTCTTTGAGGAAATTCAGGTTGGCCGAAAGATAGTCCGCCGGGTAGTACCCGCACAGCAGATCGGAATCGACGAACTGATCGAGGTCGGGGCTATAGTCGTAGAACCACGAATAGACATCTCCGGGCGGCCCGGATTCAAACGGACGCCCCACTCCCAGGCCATTGATCGTGACATGGGAGAATCCCTGTCGAGCCAGCTGGCGGATATACTGTTCCCGGTCGAAGCACCGTGCGTTGCGCAAGCTGCCGACGAGAAAATCGCTGAGGTTCCGCAGCCAGGAAAATGTCGGGACGACCAGGATGCCATCGGAAGATTCCGTGCTTTGGCGTCCGCTCCATTCTTCGAGGACCACGGAAGAAAGCGGATAGAGCCAGTGCGCATCCGACGCAAGCATCTCTCCTGATCCGTCCGGGCCGATGCGAAAGAACATCCACGCGCCCTCCCGCGGTGTTCCATGCAGCCGGTCGGTGATGGTAATGCGGAATGTGCCGGGGCCCGGGTTCTCCCCCCCTGCGAGCGGCACCACGCGCGCCTGCCGCGCTGCCGAGGCAATGAGCCGGTCGGCAACCGTCCCCACTACGGGCAGGGATGAAGGCGATACAGCAATGACTCGTATGCTCTTCAGATCGTCGAGAACCATAGTCGACTGATTCCAAGGGTTTCGCTGCACTACCGAACACTCGCGCGCGCTGCACGATCCTCCTCGAGGGCACGGAAGCTGTTCCCGGGGTCACGACAGATGCCGACAGTGTGAGATCAGCCTGGTTCTCCTAACTCGGCCCTGACAATCCGGGTCCCTTCAACCATTGCACACAACTTCGCAAACGCCCTGTCCCGCGGCATGAACTTCATTCCGCAATCCGGACTGATATACATCTTCTGCGCAGGGATGTACTCAAGCGCCTGCCTGATGCGCCGGGCAACAACATCGGGACTTTCCACCTCCATCGCTTTGACATCAATTACCCCGACGACGATTTCCTTGTCTGAGGGGTACTGCTTGAACAATTCCAGGCCTACCCCGTCGGAGACGGCAAACTCCAGGCTGAGCTGGTCTGCGTTGACGTCCAGGATTGTCGGGAAGAGCTGCCCGTATTCTCCCTTGAAGAGCCGTTTGAGCTGGTAGTTGCCGTAGCAGACGTGCAGGGCGATCTTGGCCTTGACGCCGCTGACGAGCCGGTTGAACGATTCCACGAGCCAGGGAATATCCTGCGGGTAGCCTACCCAGACCGGCTCGTCGATCTGGATGAAATCGCAGCCCGCTTCCACAAGTCCTTTCAGCTCCACGTTGAGGATATCCGCGAGGTCAAAGACGAGCTCCCGGTCCGAAGCATAGTACTCATTGGTCGCCCGCTTGGCGAGCATCTGCGGTCCGGTGACGCACACCTTGGTCCGGTGTGCGGCGAATTGTTTCAAGAAACGGAAATGCGCATCCATCCCCAGGCCCTGGTCGCGCCGGACTTTGTCTTTCACGATCGGGTCGGGCATCTGGATGGAAGGATCGAGGTCGCCGATCGGTTTCAACCGGCCCGACATATCGAAACCGTGGATCCGCATGGAGAAGAAGTTCACCATGGTTTCGCGCCGGAGCTCGCCGTCAGTAATGATATCCACGCCGGCGGCCTCCTGGTCCTTGATCGCGGAACGCACGGCGTTGTCAACCGCCTCTGTCAGGTGATCTGCAGCAAGGACCTGCGTCGCCCCGAGTTCGCGCGCCAGTTCGAGCCATTTCGGCAGCGAATAGCTACCAATGACGGTGGTGGGGAGCAGGGGGAGAGCAGCAGACTGATGGGATGGCATGGTTCTCTCCTCAGTGCTGTTCAACGTGACGTGCACGCGGGATAAAAAAGGGTAATCCCTCATGATGTGCACCCCGAAGGGATTACCCCGACAAGCTGCGGGAAGCGCGCCCTTGCAAGATGGCGCGCTTTCCGCTTGGTAACGACGCGGCTTACTTCATCCCGAATTTCAGGCTGAACCGGTGAACGTTGTCCAGCAGGTTCATCTGGGTGTAGCTGTAATCCACGCCGATGATCCCTGCACCTTCGAGTTCATACTGAATACCCGCGCCCAGGGAAAGGCCCTCGATTGTGCTGTTGACGGCAAGCGTTCCCAACCCGGGTGTTTCACTCGTTCCGGAGTAGTTGAACTTATAGCCGCCGCGGAGGGCGAACATGTCCATGAACGTATATTCGGCGCCGCTGAAGAAATAGAGCGGACCATCCTGAGGCTTGGTCGCATCCAGGGCCACCATGATCTTGCTGTCGCCGGCCTTGATGGGGACCATTGCCGTACCGATGGAGAACTGCAACGGCAGCCCGAACGCGATGTCATAGAACTTCATGTCGGACCCGAGGTTATTGAAACGGGCCGCGATGACCCAGTCCAACACCCCGATGTTGTACGTCGACCCGAAGTCCAGCGCGAAGGCCGTGGTGGACAGTCCGTCGATCTCTTCCGTCACGCCGCGCACCGAAACGCCGAGTGCGAGGTTATCCATGACGTAGCGCGAGAAGGTAAGCTGGTAGGCCATATCGCGATAGTCATAGGTGGACGAAGTGTTGGTCTCGATTTGAAACGGCTTCAGAGCCGGATCGGTCGGGATATCACGGTCGGCGGCGATGCCGGAGATGCCGAACGTGATGAACCCGACACCGACGGTTCCGATGTCCTCGAAGTTATACGAGACCGCCGCGCTGTTGTGGCCGATGTCGGCGATCCACTTGTTGTACGTGAAGGAGGCCTGGAGCACTTCGTTTTTCAACGCGATGCCCGCAGGGTTATAGAACATCTGGTTGACGTCACCGGTGAGCGCCGTTGTGGCCGTACCCAAGGCGACCTGCCGGGCACCCACGCCGATCTTGAGAAACGCCGCTCCGGTGAGTCCTGCTTTTCGTTCCTGCGCCGCGCCTGTCTGGGCGAGCAGGAGGACAAGCAACAAGCAACTCACGACAATGATGATTTTTTTCATGGCTCGTGCCTCATGCTGGTTTCTGTAGTCATGGTTTCAACGCAGGATTGAAAGGTATCCAACGTGTTTCCCACCGTCATACTCCACCACGTAGATGTAAAGGCCACTTGCCACCTCGACACCGTCTTTCGAGAACATATCCCAGAACATGCTTCCGTTGTTCGGATCATTGGACTGGAAATAGAGTTCCTTGATCAGCTGACCGGAGACGTCGATGATGGTGATCTTTGCATTCGGCGGCAGGTTGTAGAAGGTCACCTTGTGATCATAAGCATCGGTTGCGTTATCGAACAGGGCCTTCTTCTTGTACGGATTCGGCTTTACAGAGATCTTCGCCTGGCCGGACGCCAGAGCCGCGGGGTTTGCAAGAGCGGACTTCACGATGAAGCCGGTTCCCATCTCTTTCTGCTTCTGACCCGTCTTGGGATAGAAGGTGCTCTGGTCGGACATGGGATAGGTATCCACCCATAAGCCCGTTGCACCGTTCTTGTTCATGTTCGACGTTTCAAGCATGCTGGTCGTCTTGGGATTCGTCCCGCTGTACGCTGACCCCAGATCAACAGGCGTCGGTTCGGCGGTGTACGCTGAAACATAATACCAGTACTTGAATCCAAGGTCCACCGTCTTGTCTTCCCAGGCGTAGGAGTAACCAGCCACGGAGTTGTCCGCATACTGGCCGATCTGCGCCTTCGGAATCACGGCCACCAGCTCGTACGGGCCCCATACATCAGGCACGCCAAACCTTCCCGCCACGAAAGCCTGCGCCGAGAAGCTCGGGTTGATGGGTTTCAACAGGTTCGCCGGTGTTGCACCCGGAGTCATGTTCTGCCAGTAGTTGTCCAGCCCTCGCATACCTGTTGCCAGGTAGTCGACCTGCTTTGCCAGACCTGCTTTGTAGATCTTGTAGCCGGCAAAGTTCGTCGCCTTGGAGCCACTGGTATTCGTCTCAGTTTCCGCCAGGTTGTCCCAGCGGACCTTGATCGACTTGGTCAGCGTGTTGTCCATGCGCATTTCGGGAACGCGCGGATACGCGAGCCAGGCATCAAAATCCGCATAGTCGTTTGCGCGCATTTCGTAAGCGAGCCGGGCTGCCGCAACGGCATTCTGCACGCCTTCCATACGATAGCCTGCCACCTCGACCAGGGTAATCGTTATGCTTTCTCCCACTTCCAGGCGGAACGGACCCACCGAGCTGAACGGATCGCCGTCAAAGTTCGTCTGTCCGGTGAACCCTTTCGTCCAACCCGGCTCGTAGGGATTGACCTCAAAGGAACCTGAAGCCTCCATCGAGAAGAGCTTCCGGTCCCCACGCGGGCGTTCCGGTGCTGCCTTGGGAACGAAGGTTTCCGGATTTCCGGCGGTGCCGCTTTCGAAGAAGTTCGGATCCGGGCTCAGGTCGAACTTGGTCGCATCACGGCTCTTGCCGCCATCCTTGTACCAGACGCCCATGGAAGCAGTATGGAAGCCTTTATGATCGGGCGTTCCGGTGCTGCCATCACCCACCGGCAGACCTTTTGCCTGGCCGGATGTCGTGTACCAGCCACGCTCCGTTCCTGTGCCAATCGGATGCGTGCCGAACATTGTGGTCTTATCCGAGCCGTCCGGCTTCTTCGCTCCCAGCCAGGACCAGCCGCACCATACGTCGCTGTAGAAGCGGAACGGGAAAGAATTCAGACCCATATCCTTGGTATTGTTCGCGCTCTCTCCCGGGAACTGCATCGCGATGTCCCAGGGGATCCCGGTGGGGTCGTTGTCGCCGATATAGCCGATGGCGCGCTGTGCCCCGAACCGGTTCGTCAAACGTGTTCCGGCCCTGCTGATCTCCATGGAGGACATGTATTCACCGTGGATCAGCAGCGTGAGGGCATGGATCACATTGGCGGTGTCTTCGGGAATATTGTCAAGGTTGATATCCTTTTTGCCCGTATTCGTGAGCGTGTACTCGAGAATGATGAAGTCGTTGAAGTTGTTCCAGTTGAGCGTCCACTGGTGTGCCTTCAACTTGACATCGACGCCGAGGTTTGTGGGCCAGGCCGCTTCATACATTGCATGATGGCGGTTGGCATTGACGAACTTCGTTTCCTTGGAATAGTCACGTGCAGCAACACCCTGTCCGGGGACCCTCAGGCCGCCTGCGGTCAACGTATTTCCATACGCTGCCACGCAGTAATTCGCGCCCGAACCGGCATGATACAGGGGGTTCGTCTTCCCATTGATCGTCTGGGGATTGAAGGTTGGGCTGGGATTCCACTCGACCATCTCCATCCCCTTGTTCCACCAGTTACCGAAGTTCCAGCCGCCGGGCCACAGGTGTGTTGGAGTCGTCCAGAGACGATCGAAGTTACCCATGCGCACCAGCGTGGTGATATAGTCGCGGGAGCTTTCACCATGGTACGGTCCCTTGTTCATCGGCATGAAAGAATCCCACAACTCCCCTGCAACCATCACCCCTCTGCCGTTTGCGGGATCATTCACCTTTTTCAGGCCGTCGCCAGATTGGGCAAAGGCAAGCACTGCTGCCCCGAGCGCCAACACGGCGAACATAAGGACTGCTCGTCCAAGGTGACCCTTCCAATGCAAAGTTGGCTTGTTCATAGAAGTCATTCCTTGAGAATGTTCAATTGTCGTTAGAAGCTCAGGTTGACGCCCACGTAGATTGCCTGCGGGACGTCATAAATGAGTGTGCCATCCTGTGTGATCGGCCGGTTCACGCTCGGGCCGCCCGTCGGGTCGCCGTCACGCTCCCAATCGATCTGTCCCAAACCGGTACCGGTCGTGTAATAGGACATGATGCTCTCCCAGTCAAAGGCGTTGATCAGGTCCACGTACAGCGCAATACGGCCGATGTTCTGCAACGTGAATGCCTTCTCCAGGCGGAAGTCGACCCTCTTGATCCACGGGGCTTCACCAAGCTCACGGGCACGCGGATCACCCAGAGTCTGGACATAGTAGAAGCCGCTCTGGAACGTGCCGATGCTGGTGAGCGAAATTTCCCACGGGAAGCGGAAGAAGAGGTTGTACATGATTCGGTGCGGACGATCGTACCCGCCAGTCAGCGTGCTGTTGACGCCGGTGACGTTACGTTCGATCGTGTTATAGAAGTTGAAGTTGTCGAACGGAATCTGACCTCCGAACTTGCCGGAGTCGCCGGCTGACGTGGCAAACGTCGTCTGACCGCCGCCAACGTAGGCAGAGGTCTTGATGTAGCTGTAGGTATACGACACCCGACCGCCAAAGCTCAACCAGTCGACCACCGGGGTGACGTTCCGGCGCAGCGTCAGCTCAATACCGCGCGCGTCAGCATACCCCCAGTTGGTGACCACGTTGAACTGCCGGTAGGGTGCATTCGGCAGAACCACAAAGCCTATCTTGCTGTAGTTCTGGATGTCTTTGTAGTACGCATTGACGTCCAACGAGACGTCCTGATAGAACGCCCACTGAACACCAAGCTCATAGCTCGTGGACTTGATGGGATCCTGGTTCGTGCGTGCAACGACCGGCAGCGAGGGGTTGCCAAAATCGTTGTAGTTCGCAAACATCTGGGAATACGGCTGGGGCTGATGCGTCTGCGAGAAGGAGAAATACATCGCTGCCCTATCGCTGATCGGATGCGATACGCCCAGGCGAGGCGAGAGATAGGTTCTCATTTGGGCTGCAGACGTGCTCGGATCGACCACCTGCGTCGGCTTGCCGTTGAGATAGATCGTCTTCAGATCGCCGCGAACCGGGACTCGGACGTCGCCGCCGTTCTCGTCCTTGACGTCCGCGAACGGAGCAAACCAGTTCGCGTAGTCGTTGCCTGCGAAATCGTAGCTATCCAGACGGAGACCGAGGTTGATGATCAGGCCCGCATATTCCATCCGGTCCTGCGCGTACACGCTGTACTCGTTCGGCGTCACGTTCCAGTCTTCTTCGACATAGTTGCGGTATGCATTGAAGACGCCGCCGATATAACCTGCACGCACAGTGCGTTTGATGTCTATGAACTTCGTCATGATACCGGCGCGCAGCTGGTGATTGGCGCTAATCTGGCTGGTGATATCGCCACGCAGCGTCAGGGCCTTGTTGACGAGATCATCATAGTAAATGCCGGGACGCGCGATCTTCCAGTTCCCTGCGCCGGACATGACCGTCGTGACTTCGCTCCCTGTTTCGTTGCGGGGCGTGGGGCTGAAGTATTTGTTGAACTCCGTACCGCCTGTCTTCGCCATGTAGCGGTTCACCTGCGCGGTGTCGGCGAACGTCAGGAAGTCGCCGTCTTCAGCAATGGAAATGTAACCGTCGTTGTTATCGTCGCTGTATCCACGGCGTTGCTCGTCGTTGACCCAGCTCGCCTGCAATTCATAGAAAGTTTCTTTGGAAAGCACATGAGTCATCTTCAACGAACCCATCAGGTTCATGCCATCCCACTTGGGAAGGCCCTCGAGGAAGAAACGGAAGTCTTCCTGGTATACCCGATTCTTCCAGCCAAGAAGCATACCACGGTCTTCCACCATGCCGACCACGTTGAACTTGATGGCTGAGGAGGGGGCGTAGTTCAACTTTGCTGAGACGTTCGCCCTGCGTGTGAACTCATTCGGCATGCGGCCATGGGTGTCAAAGTATCCGCCGGTCAGGTAGAGGCCGGCATTGTCACCCAAGGCGCCACCGATGGCAACTTCACCTTTGTACTCCATCTTCTCTCCGTAGGAATATTTGTCGGGGGTCCAGGTAAAGCGGGCCGCCTTTTCCTTATTGGCCTGCACTGTGCTGGCAGCCAGCGTGTTCTTGGTCGAGAAGTAGAGCGCCTGATCGTTGTACACATCCGGGCCCACGTGCTTCAGGCCGTCTGTGCTCATGCGGAAATCGGCACGGCCGGTCCAGGCGCCGCGCCCTTCACGCAGCGAATAGGCAACCACGCCTGCGGTCGCACTGGCATAATCGGAGCCGATGCCGCCCGTCATCACGTTCGCCTCTTCGATCGAGGAGATGTTGGGATCAACGAACGAGGACTTCGATGCCTGTTCGTAGCGGACCACGCCGTTGTAGGTCAGATACGGAGTCAGAGACTGATCGGCGGACGCCGCGTAGAAATTATCCGTCATGTCGACGCCGTCGATAATGGTCTTGGTTTCGTACTGCTTGCCGCCACGGACGAATCCCCGGTAGGTGCTTGCCGATGTGGCAATGAGGTCCTTCACATCGCGGATGGGCAGCGACTGGAGGTCTTCCATCGAGATCGTGGTCTTCGCGGAGGTCTGGCTCTTGTCGATCGGCGGACGGGCGGCTTCCACAACCACTTCCGCCAGGCCAACCGCCTGCGATTCGAGCGTGATGTCGAGGGTGATGAACTGATCGGCGTTCACGCGGACGTTCGTCATGACCTTTGGCGTGAATCCAACGCCGGACGCGCGCACCCGATAGGTTCCCGGGGGCACGTTCAGAATGAAGTACTTGCCTGCTGCATCTGCTGCCGTTCCAAGCGTTGTGCCTTCCAGAACAACGTTGGCTCCGACGACCGGCTCCCCTTCAGCACTTTTGACGACTCCAGATACTTTTCCGTTCGCGGCGAGAGCCGGCGTTGCAGCAAGGACAGCAACCAGCAGCAAGAACAACAGGAACTTATACCATTGTTGTCTCATATCGTTCCTCCTTACTGATATTTGTTGTGGTGGAGCGAGGGTGTTGTGGTGTGGTGTGTTGTGTCTGTTGAAAGTTCAACGTGCTGTTTCCTGACCTCATGTTTCAATGATCGATCAGGCTTCAGGGTCGCTCAGGATGCCCTCACAGATGGCATGATGATGGAGGCTGAGGCCGTTGTTGAACCGCGCGTGAAAAGTTGTTTGTGAGGATAGAACAGGCAATACTTGGAAACACTCCGCGCGAACCGGTCAGGCTTCAGGCGGGAATGCCGCGCTTTGAAATAGTGTTTCTCTATTGAAACATTGTTTTACACTAAAATTATACTATATTGCTTCAGGATTGTCAAGGGCTTTTTCGCGAAAAATTTCCTGCCATCACCAATTGTTGGCATGCCATTGGAATTGGCCGGACCCGCTCTTCCCCTGAGCCTGTCCCGGACAATTCAAGGCGCCTGAATAGCAGGATTTTCCGATGGTACGCCGCTCCTGCGCCCGTCCCCGGACATAACTGCTTGCATGAATTGCGCGTTCAGCCATCCCTTCATACAAGCGGTGAATCCGCCTGCGCAACTGACACGGACCGTTTCAGGCCCTTCCAGGACACCGGACCATGCCGGGAAAAAAATCCTGCGGTGCAGGTTTCTGTGGACATTCTCTCTTCTTTGCCATAGATTGGAAATCTGAAAAACAATCAGCAACCTACAACCATGATCATCGCAGACCTTCACGCCCTGGAAGGACGCCGGTATCCGGCACGCAGAAGAACACAGAATCTTGTCGGAGGCGTCTCGCCGATCCAGGCGACGCATTTCTCCATGGGACTCGTCACACTGGATCCCGACGGCGGTCAGGTACCATGGCACAACCAGGAACAGGAAGAGGTCTATTTCATCATCGACGGCACTGGGGAAATGTGTCTCGGCGAGGAACGGCACATCCTCAGCACGGGACAGGCAGCGTACATCCCCCCAGGTGTCCATCATCAGTTGACGAACATCGGCAGCACACCGATGAGAATGCTCTACTGTTACGGCCCGGCCGGCGATGTCGCCCACTGGCGGCAGGAACTGACCGGGACACTTCCCCGCGCCGGAGTCGAAGCTCCTCCTCTCCCGGCCGGCTCCCGGCCTCAATGCACAGAGGCTCCAGCTCTGAGATAAACGGAGGTTGCTATGAAAGAGGTCACCACGCATCATGTCGGGATCATCATGAACGGCGTTACCGGCCGGATGGGAATGAACCAGCATCTGATGCGCTCCATCGTCGCCATCATCCGCCAGGGCGGCGTGATGGTGAACGAGTGGGAGCGTATCATCCCCGAACCCATCCTCGTCGGCCGCAATCCCACAAAACTGGAAACCCTTGCCGCCCAGGCCGGCGATCTCCGGTGGACGACAAACCTGGACGAGGCACTCGCCGATCCGAAGAACAGCGTCTACTTCGATGCGCAGACGACCAGCCTGCGCTCCCCCAACGTCAAGAGAGCCATCGCAGCCGGGAAACACATCTACTGCGAAAAACCTATCGCCATCACGACCAACGAGGCGCTCGAATTATACAATCTCGCTCAACTGGCGGGCGTCAAACATGGCGTGGTCCAGGACAAGCTCTGGCTCCCCGGGCTGCTGAAACTGAAACTGCTGAAAGACACCGGATACTTCGGCAGGATCCTCGCCATCCGGGGCGAATTCGGCTACTGGGTGTTCGAAGGCAATCCGGTCCCCGCACAGCGCCCGTCATGGAACTATAAGAAAGAGGAAGGCGGCGGCGTCATCGTCGATATGCTCTGCCACTGGCGTTACGTCCTGGACAATATATTCGGCCACGTGAAATCCGTCTCCTGCCTCGGCGCCACCCATATCAAGACACGCTGGGATGAGTCGGGCAACCCTTATGCCTGCACCGCCGACGACGCGGCCTATGCCACCTTCCTGCTCGAAGGGGATATCGTTGCCCATTTCAATTCCTCCTGGGCAACGCGCGTCCGGCGCGATGATCTGTTGACCCTGCAGGTGGACGGCACGCGCGGCTCCGCTGTCGCCGGACTCCGGCAGTGTCTCATCCAGCCGTATGATGCCACACCGCGTCCGGTCTGGAACCCGGACATCGACAACCCGATCGACTTCTACAAGAACTGGGTCCCTCTGCCCGTCGAGGAAGTGTACGACAACGCCTTCAAAGTCCAGTGGGAACTCTTCCTGAAACATGTCGTCTGCAACGCTCCATTCCCCTGGAACCTCAAAGAGGGCGCCAAAGGGGTCCAGCTTGCGGAAAAAGGGATCGAGTCATGGGAAAAACGGTGCTGGGTGGATATCCCGTTGTTAAGCGAATAAGCACAGAATCCATCATGTCATCCTCCATTATTCTCGAACGCGCCACCTATAAGCAAATCCTCGCTTCCTCCTACGAGGTGGCCGTTCTCCCCTGGGGAGCCACGGAACCGCATAATTACCATCTCCCCTACGGGGCGGATATAATAGAGAGCCAATCGATTGCGGCCGAATCCGCCCGCATCGCCGAGGCACGAGGCGGCAAGATCGTTGTCCTCCCGACCATCCCGTTTGGTGTCAATACCGGCCAGATGGATTTCCCGCTCACGATCAACATGAATCCGAGCACCCAGATGGCCCTCCTGCGCGATGTCGCGGCGTCCCTGGAGCATCACGGGATCC
>Ga0316603_10000738_pt1 | contig 16598 bp, 17 predicted proteins | sample OWC_soil_day10_n_FD_207649 | JGI IMG/M metagenome (GOLD analysis project Ga0316603, IMG submission 207649) | Wetland soil microbial communities from Old Woman Creek delta, Ohio, United States - OWC_soil_day10_noCT | ecosystem: Environmental > Terrestrial > Soil > Wetlands | place: USA: Ohio... | reverse complement strand
GGCTTAATCTTCAGATACTGACCTTTAAGGTCTACCATGGGGATTTGCGAGTCGGGGTCAATCATTTGTTTCCGTACATTTTTTCGTAGTATTTCTGATAATCACCGCTGGTAACTTCTTCCACCCAGCTTTGATTTTCCAGATACCACTTAATTGTTTTCACAATACCAACCTCGAACTTAGTTTCAGGATACCAGCCAAGTTCATTGGTTATCTTAGTAGGGTCAATGGCATATCGCTGATCGTGACCAAGACGGTCTTTTACAAATGTAATCAGTGATTCATTAATCCAATCGATAGAGAGTTCACCTTTTTCGTTATATTCCTTTTTCTTCAGCACCTCGCGATAAGCCGGATTCTCTGTCATCATCTGGTGAATAGTAGCAATAGTCAGCTTCACAATTTCAATATTTTGCTTTTCATTGTGTCCGCCTACATTATAAACCTCTCCCACTCTTCCATCACGAACAACCAAATCAATAGCTTTACAATGGTCTTCAACATACAACCAGTCGCGCACATTCTTGCCGTCTCCGTAAACAGGCAAGTTTTTGCCTTCAAGAATATTCTTTATAATAAGTGGAATAAGTTTTTCAGGGAAATGATAAGGGCCATAGTTATTAGAACAACGGGTAATACTTACCGGCATTTTATAAGTGTCGAAGTAAGCCATTACAAACATATCGGCACTAGTCTTTGAAGCACTGTATGGGCTATGAGGACAAAGAGGAGTTGTTTCATGGAAATATCCTTCAGCTCCAAGGCTACCATAAACTTCATCAGTAGAAACCTGATGAAAACGTATTCCTTCGCGCCAGGTAGGATAACCTTGTTCGTCTTTACCGATAACCCAACAACGACGAGCCGCATCCAATAGGTTCTGTGTTCCAAGGATATTAGTCATCAGGAACAACTGCGGATTTTCAATACTTCTGTCCACGTGACTTTCTGCAGCGAAGTTTACCACATAGTCAAACTGATATTGAGCAAATAACTTATCAGCAAGTTCGCGGTCACAGATATCACCCTTTACAAATTCGCAACGTTCGTTATCTATATCTCCGGCAATAGTACCCAAGTTACCTGCATAAGTCAGCAAGTCTAGTACTACAACTTTAATATCATTATGTTTTGCAAGAATATATTTCAGATAGTTAGCTCCGATAAATCCGGCAGCTCCTGTCACTAAATAGGTTTTCATATATAATTATTTTGTTTTTGCTAATTCAATGAGGTATTTACCATACTCAGTTTTTGATAATTGCTGTCCAAGCTTGTTCAACTGCTCAGTTGAAATCCAGCCATTACGCCATGCAATTTCTTCAATGCAGCTAACATAAAATCCCTGACGGTTCTGAATGGTTGCCACAAAGTTAGACGCTTCGAGCAAACTGTCACAGTTTCCTGTATCAAGCCATGCAAATCCACGACCAAAAAGTTCTACTTTTAAAGTACCCTCTTCCAGATATAATTTATTCAGATCAGTAATTTCATATTCACCACGGGCAGAAGGTTGCAGACCTGCAGCTTTCTCTGTTACTGTTGAGTCGTAAAAATAAAGACCTGGCACTGCATAATTGCTCTTTGGAGTTTCCGGTTTCTCTTCCAGAGAGATAACTTTTCCAGATTCATCAAACTCGGCCACTCCATAAGCGCGGGGATCTTTTACATAATAGCCAAAGATACATGCACCTTTATTAATGCTTGCCGCACGATTAAGCATAGATGAAAAACCTTGTCCGTAGAACATATTATCACCCAGAATCAAACATCCCGGTTCTCCATTCAGGAATTCTGCTCCCAAAACAAAAGCTTGTGCCAGTCCATTTGGTTTTTCCTGAATTTTATATTCAAATCTCATACCAAGCTCTTCACCTGTTCCCAGCAATTCTCTAAACATAGGAAGATCGCGAGGAGTAGAAATAACCAAAACTTCACTAATTCCAGCCAGCATCAATGTAGACAACGGGTAATAAATCATTGGCTTATCATACACTGGCATGATTTGTTTTGATATGGCTTTGGAAAGCGGATAAAGACGAGTTGCACTTCCTCCGGCAAGAATTATTCCTTTCATAGATTGTTCTTTTTGTTATTACGTGCAAATTACGAAAAGATATTTGATATTGCAAAATAATTTAACGATAGATAAAGCAGTTTCTGCTAAAATCTGACGTTTTTAGAAATAAAAGAATATATTTGTACATTGCAAAGTCTTAAACTATGAAATATTTATTACGGACAATACTTGTCTTAGCTGTCTTCCTTGGCATGGGATGTGATTGCGAAGGTTATTGGGATGAAGAGCCCGAATACAAAAGTTGCAAGCTGACTGATTTCCAGCTTCATCATTTGAATAATGAGGGCATAGAACCCATTGAGGCCACATCGGCTGGAATAAAGAAAGAGGCTTATATATTGCGAATAGATCTGATCACAGATTCATTACTAAGCAATAATAATTATTCCTTTTACAAATTAGAGGATGGTATTATCAAACTAGACATTAACACTATAAATACTTTTAATCAAGATTATCCTGTCGGAGCAGATATAAGACCTTGCTTCACAAATTACCCAGGAACGGTAGAACAAGATATTGGGGACTATACTCAAAAAGGAGACACCATAGATATAATGACAGGTTCTAAAATATATCTGGCTTTACGAACCATTCCTCAAGCCGGTTTACACTCCTTTAAGGTAACACTGACCTTGGCTAGCGGAAAAAAGATAGAAAAAGAAACAACTCCAATTGTTTTATACTAATTTAATCATCATGAGAAAAATAATTATATTGATTCTTTTCTTTTTGCCGTCTATACTGCAAGCACAAACAGAAAGTCCCAAAAGCATAATAATAGATATGACAACCGGTATCAATGTGAATTTGTTTGAGCCAAAGTTTGGCAATGCTTCAGATTGTCTGTTAAGCGCCAAAACAATATCTCCTTTCATTAAAGGTAGGTTTAGTTATTTCTTTAGTTCCCGATGGGGAGCATTCGTCAATTTAAAAATAGCTTCTGCAACCTATTCGGGAAAAGATTATTCAAACATGATACCAAACCTTTATTATAATCTGGGAGATGATTTCAAAGAAAATAATACAACAATTCTTCATGATGGAAGTATCGGAGGGACATATCGCATTGAAAATAAAAATTGGTCTATCCGTACCAGATTGGGGATTGGTATAGGAGAAATGCTCGCCAAAAGTCCGTACTTCACTATAAAAGAAAAAGGGAACAACAATCTTTATTATATAAAATATACCACAGGCGACACATATATGGAAGTCGATGAACTTCCTTTCTTAAATCCAGGTATTAGCCTGAGTTATAAGTATGATGATGATATTCTTTTCAATGTGGATATTAATTACACCCAATTCATACAAAAAACCGGTTATACATATTATCTTACTGACGCTTACACACAAAAAATTATAGAGAAAAGAAAGTTTGCTCCCAAAAACCTTTCCGGTAATCTTGAGATTGGTTTAGGAGTCAGTTTTAGCTTTTAATTATCCAGCCAGTTCAATTACTTCCAGATCTTTAAACTCCCCATTATCTATGACAAAACGAACCATGGTACGTACTTTGTGAAAACCATATATTCCTGCTGCGCCCGGATTAATATGAAGCATGCCAAGAGTTTTGTCATACTTTACTTTCAATATATGTGAATGCCCGCTGATAAATAACTTTGGAGGACGAACCAGAATACTTCCACGAATAGAAGGATCATAATTGCCCGGATAACCACCAATGTGCTTCATTAAAACTTCGGCTCCTTCAATAGTAAAACGGTTTATCTGCGGATAAGTCTTGCGAATATCCTGTCCGTCAATGTTCCCATACACAGCCCTTAAGGGGCGAAAAGCCGCCAGTTTCTCTGCAACTTCCATAGATCCTATATCTCCAACATGCCAAATCTCATCACATTTCTCAAAATATTTCAGGTATTTTTCATCCCAGTAACCGTGAGTGTCTGACAATAAACCAATTCTTACCATCTTTTTTGCAATTTATGTTTGCAAATATACTATATTTACAAAGCCTACTGATTATCAAGCACTTATCAAAACCGTTCTTTAAAGTCGTTCTTTAGTGCTATGTTCAGTACAAATATAAGCCTTTTATTAGTCTATTCAATATATGTTTAATTGATTTTTATGGCGTAATCTCTTATATATAATTTATTACGAATACACCCCTATGGGGTGAAATTTTATAGAAAATAGTGTTTAAACCACAGCCTCCCCTCTTTCACGCATAAGGATTTTTTTTGATTTTTGGTCAGCCTTATTCCAACGTATCGGCAAAGAATAATTTGAAAAAATGCACCTGTTCACCCTCTGGTATTTGTGGTTGTAATTCTACTTTATAGCCTTTAAAATAAGAAAGAAACGTTTCAATATTCACAATATAAGCAGCATCACCACTAATTCCAGAAGCAGAATAATAAGTATTATCATATTTGCGTATTTTATTAGGCTGTTCAGTTAATATGCTTTTTATTGCTTTAATATATTGTTTCCTTTTGCCGATAATAAAGTAGTATTTATTTTCTTCTTTATTAAAGTATGTATGTGAATATAAGGTGTCCAGATCATCGTTATTAATTCCTGTTTTTCTGTTATAAGTATAATTTCAATATTCAAAATAAAAGTTCCCTGTAATATGGGCAACATTATCTAATTTACTTTCTAAATAGTATTCTTTTCCTGCTCTATTTAATATAATATCATAATTCGGGTTTCAGTCATCTTTCACGATAGAATTATATCCCCATAAAGATAATGTACCTGCAATAAATAATTCGTTTATTGTTCCTTTAATATTCTTATTTGTTATCCTGTCAAAAAGTCATTGTGTCATATCTTATAGTATTATTTGAAAATTGGGTTGTTTAATTTCGGTTTTCTTAATGCTTAAAACCTTTAAGAAATATTCAAAGGAAACATTCTCTGGTAAAGTCTTGCATTTATTTTCTAATATATTTTTTAAAGGTTCAGGGTTATTTAATAACATTATCCTCATAATTGCATCTTTATTTCGTTCTGGTGGCACACATCCTTTGTCAAGGCAAAAATCATAAATAGTATTATATATTTCATTTTCTTTATTCTCTGAAACACTTAAAAGGAAACATTTATTTGTTATCAATAAGCCATTATCTATATATCTTATTTGTTTGAGTGCTAAACAATCATTCAAGTAATTGTTTAATGTATCTTTATCAATATTTAATTTCCTTGCAAGATCAGCTTTATTTATTCCTCCTTTATAGGGTTTATCAGATATATATTTATTTGTATCATTCTTACATACACTTTTCAATTTAAGAAGAAAGCCTTTTATCTTTATTGGAATATCCAGATAAAAGAAACTATTATCCAAAATGAAATAATTTTCTGGTTTCAAATTAAACGAATAAAAGTTCTTTAAAAAATAATATTCACCTTTTTCAATATGTTCTTTTATGGGTTTTTGTTCTATTCTTATAAGATCAGGATATTTTTTTAGCCTTCCAATAATGCTTTTAATTGTCCGTTCAGGCACTTTTATTTTATCAGCTAATATCTTTTCTGTTATGATGGAAACGCCCGTCTTAAAGTCTGAATTTAGTTTTATGAATGAATAAATATATATATCTTCAAACTGATTTTTGCTTTTATAGTCTTTTATTTGTTTGGTTATTATCGTGTAATTCATTTGTAGCTAATGAAGTTTCGTTTATAAATATTATATCTGTTTTTTCTTTTTCTATCTTATAATATTTTGAAGTTCCAAAGTGTTTCTTTGCTTCTTTTCGGTTTTTAAATATTTCTCCTGTTGGTTTATATAAAATCATTTTTTAATGTATTCAAAATTTCTTTCAAATAATAATTTTCCCTGTTTCAAATATTCCGTTTAGGAATGTTTGGAACTATTATAGGTATTGATATAGGTATTGTATATATGGGCAACTTTTCCCCTACTTACGGGTGCAACTTTTCCCCTTGTACAACTACCTATAAAATTTTCAATTTATAGTGTTTTAATTCTTGTTTTGCGTGATCTTTACGGCTTATAATAAAAGACGCTTCTTTTCCCATCTATCATTAACCTATGTTTAATATATCCGTTCATCTTTATCCATTTTCCAATATCTACTTTATTATCAAATGTTTTATTTATATTTCCTATAAATTTTGGTGTAGCATTAAGAAGTTTATCCCGCATTTCTTTAAGTGCAATCGGTCGTAATTCCTCAAACGTAAAGTATTCAATTCCTTTGTGTATCATAGTTTTATATTATTGGTTTATTTATAAATTTCTATCTACTAAGTTTTATTTATCTGGTTTTTATTGGGGTACTTTTTTCAATGGGGTTAGTTTTTCTAATGATCGGGTACATTTATCTGGTATTATATTAGTGCCATTTAAAATTAAAAATATAGGGTGCAAACACACCCCATATAAATTAACAAATTAACTACTGAACATTATTAATGAAGTTATTTCCATTAATTTTCCATTTATCATTGACTTTATAAAGTCCATAAGCATTAAAGAATTTATTAGGCGAAACACCTAGTTTTTCAAGTTCACAAAATTCATTGCACATATTAATTAAAATTTCATTTGCTTTATTCTGCTTTTCTGATTGGGTATATATTGTAAAATAATCCTTTAAATTTTCGTCTGCCGCATCCGCTTTTACTGCTTCATTATTTACTATCTTAATATAGTTTTCATTAAGCAAATAATAGTTTAAATAATTAAAACTCATAATCTTTGAAGCTTCCCATAAATACTGCACTGAACAATTAGCCATTCTTCTTATTACTTCATCTTTTGTAAAATCATAATAGGAAATATTTATCCCGAACATATTGCATATATTATTCAGCTTTTCATTATATATTTTATTAATATATTCTTTCCTATTAATTGCTAGGCTTCTTATTAATTCAATATTTATTTCAGTCGTACCGTTTGCAATTAAAATAATAATAGCATTATTTATATTCTTAATTGCTTCATCTAGTCAGTTTATTGCCTGTTTGTATTCATTCTCTTTAAATTCAATAACTTGTTTTTTCATAGTGTTCTTAATAGTTAGGTTTGTTATTATTCTGCTTTTAAATAGTATATCTTTACTTTATTATCTTTCTGGATTCGCTTCTTATAGTAGCCATTATTTTGCGCTCATATTCCTATATTTACTTTGTTATCAGGAATATTCTCTTTAAGTGCTATTTCTCTTAATTCGTTATAGGTTAGTTTCGTGATTTCATTATGTTCCATTGTTTTAAGTTAGGTTGATTGTTTGTACTTACAAAATTGGTAATCAGTTAGTCTATTATTATATCTATTTCAAGTGGAAAAAAATTCAATATTCTTATATATATTATTTCTTGTGCCCTCTATATATAAAGCAATTTTATGTCTGCCAAAAAAGAAAAATAGGGGTGTTTTATGACGTGTTATTCAACCAAATAATGAAGCTTATTCGGTAATAAAATAGTAAATTTTTGTTTTACTTATAAAAAGGTGAGGCAATTGAAAATAAATGCCTCATATCTTTTAATTAGTAAGATATGGGGCTTTATAATGTGGTCAGGAAGTTTTAAGATTGGTCGGCTTATATCTGTTCCTTTTGTTTATTTCAGCACAAATATAATAAATTATTTTCGATGTATTTAGTTAATTACACTTTTTCTTAATTCTGCCTATATAAGCTATTATAAAGTGATGTTTTGTCTTTCAAAGAAAGACTTTTTGTAAATTTAGCTTATAGGATAAAGCTACTGGGGGGTATTTCTGGAAACACGTCCTAAACGGTTGATATATATATAAGGAATTTCGTTTGTGTAATTTTTAATAGATGCAATACGCCTTATCATTCGAACTGCTTCCCTTTAAATAATAGGCTGTTCACTGCGGATAGAATTATCCAATTAGCAATTTTTTCATTATAAGTTTTTTGGAATTAAAGCATCACTAAAATATTTTTTTTCACCATACATAGACTCATATTCTATTATAACACTAACTTCTTTAAATATTGCTTCAATTGCTTTTGTCATTTCTAATGAAGTACAATTTATTATAAACACATCTTCTCTTTTGTTGGACGGGATTGGACTATTTTTATCAAAAAGTTTATATATATGTCTTTCAGTTTCTGAAATAGAGCAATCCTTCATTAATTTATTAAAATCAGCAAACATTTTATCATTATAACAAATTTTTAAAGTATTTAGTTTAGCAGTACCCAAACCACCGTTTATTAATTCTACTTTTATATCATTATCTATTATTGATACATCAATAAATAATAAAGGTTCTACTGATAACTTATTATGTTTGATTGTTGCATTTAATGTTTTTCGGTAATATATCAATGATATTACTATTCCAAATAAGCTTATTAAGATTGCGCATATAGCAATAATAGTATTTGGATTTGATAAACATTCTGATATAGCTTCAGGCTTATTCTGAACAATTACATTTAAAGGTTCATTAAGAGAAACGGTTTTTAATAGTACCATTGTGTGTTTTTTAGTGATGTAAAGATAGTAATTATTTCCCCTTAATAACAAATTAATACAATAAAAAAAGGATATTCCAAACTTTAGAACATCCTACTTTATATCTGTTTCATAATTATTCTTTTTTTTCTTTTTTCTTAAAAGCAGAATTAACTACTTCAATTGCTTCTTCTTGTGTTAATTGGGAAGTACGCAAATACTCTATCAATTTTTCTTTTTTTTCTTCATTTGCTTTATTTTCTATTTCTTTTATTTTTTCCTTACAAGCTTTTATCCACTTTTCATATCGCTCTATTTGGTCTTTAATAGGTTTGGTTAAAGCAAAATTCGGATCTGCATATTTCATACTTCTAATTAAACTAGATTTCGGTCTATTATTCTTCATAATTTCCTCTAAATCACACCCGTACTTTTCAATTTGTTTTGCCTTTTCTTTAGCTACTGTTTTTTCAATTTTTGGTCTACCCATTATATATAATATTAAAGGTTCTGTCCAGAAAATATTTCAGGACAATATATTAAATACAAATATCAAGCCAAAGTAAATTTCTACTTATTACGTATTTAATTATTAGAAACCAGGAACATTCAATTTAGCAAATAAAGGACAATTTGACATATCAATTCACCCTTTTTACTGCCATATTTACATAATCAAAACAGGTACATTCTCATTTATTATTTCATTATCTACTAATAAATTTTCAGGGGTATAATAATTTATTTCAAATCTAGCATCAATTTACTTTTCACTTAAAGTACTACTTTTCAGTAAGCTTATTCAATACATCATATTTTTGCTCAATTTCATTTTTCTTTTTTTCAATGCTTGAAATAGTAGTATGAATACATAATTTTTCTAATCTTTTAAAATAATTCGCCTCTATTTCTGTCTTAATTTTAAAGACTGAACTTCTATTTGCAAACTCTACAAATTCAATATAGCCTTCATTTAAAATGTCTTTTGGTGCAAATTGAATTAAAAAATTAAGCCTTCTAAATGCTTCTTCTTTTGTTTTTGCATCATCAAACATACCTTTTATATTAGCTTTCCTTTCTGCAATATCAATAAGTTTTTTATCCTCTTCACTTATGCTTATATTTTGAGTCTCTTCCTTCTCTTTGTTATCACAATTATTCTTACTTTTCAAATTTAAAAAAGTATTGACTGCATCATCATTACTTGCTTTTATATATTTCTGAAAAGCAGATGTAGTTTTATGACCTGTCAGCTTCATTAAAAGTGTCATATCCATACCATTTAAAAGAGCATTAGTAGCAAATGATCTTCTTGCAGTATGTGAAGTTATTAATGAATATTTAGGTACGATTTCTAGTTTTCCATCCTTATTTGTTATAGCTACATCATCATTTATATTTGCTAACTTACCTATAATTTTCAAATGCTTATTATATGTAGCGTTATCGTATGGGACTATTTTATAATTAAATTTTGCCAATATTTCTTTTGCCCTTTCTGATAATGGGAAAGTAACTTTTGTCCCAGTTTTAGTCTGTATTATTGTAGCACTATTTTCTTCTATCTTTGCTGTACTCAATAAACAAAGGTCACTATATCTTTGCCCTATTTCACATTGTAAAATGAATAAGTCTTTTGAGTATTCAACCTTTTTATCATTAATAACAGTATTATATATTTTGCTTATTTCTTCAGCCTTTAAATAGATTGTATCTTTTTCCTCTCTTTCTTTAATTGGCTTCCACCTATTCAAATGGTTTGTTCTAAGATCTAGATATTCATTTTCTTCTGCTAATTTAAAGAACTTAAATAGCATTTTTATTCTAAGATTAGATTTTTGTCCTTTACATTGCAAATAATCTTCATACTTCTTTATTAGATCATAATCTATTTGTTTAAAGGATATTATTTTTTCTTTTAATGTATTACAGAACTCTTCAAATAGTCTTATATCACCATCATATATTTTTTTAGTAGACTCTTTTGTATTTCTATCCTCTCTATTTATTTTCTTAAACCAAACAAAAGGGTTAATATTATCTTCATTCGTGTTATTTTGCTTATTCATATATTTTAAAATTAGTTGGTTCACATTATCAAAAGTTACTTCTGAGCTATTAGCAATATATTCTTTGCATTGCTTAAATAACAAAACATATTCCTCGATTGCATTATTTACTATCTCATTATTGTATCTATCAAGTTTGGATGAACATTTATTTATTATGGCTCTTTTCTTATTACTATCCCAATATATTGGGTAGACTTTAACACCCGTCGAAACTTTATATTGCTTATTGTTACATCTAAATACAAAGTAAATATTAGTTGGTTTGTTTACTTTTCTTTCTCTTAAATTAAATGTTCCTGCCAACTCGTTAATGAATAATTGTTTTTCCATACAAATATAATTTTTATTTGGTTATTCTATATAGATGTAGAATGCCGTTATTCAATTCGGTTATTCAACATCGTTCTTAAATACCACAAAAAGAACATATTAGCGAAAAACACATTTTTGACAAGTAATTGATAATCAAGAATGAAGCACTTTATTTTTGAATTAAAATTTTAAATACTATATTTACGGCAAAATCGCTGTTATGGAACATTCTTATCAATACTTTAAACGCGATATTAGTTGGCTATCGTTTAATTATCGTGTGCTGCTGGAGGCTAATGACAACAAGCTTCCACTCTATGAACGTATTAATTTCATTGCTATTTATTCTTCAAACCTGGAAGAATTCTATAAAATACGTGTGGCAGACCATAAGGCGAATGTTTCAGGAGCCCGGACCGATGAAGAATCCATACAGGTTTCTCAGCAAGTATTAGAAGATATAAACATAGAAGTGAATAAACAGCTGGAAGAAAGAGTACGTATTTATGAACAAAAAATACTTCCTGAGCTACGAAGGAACAATGTTATATTCTATCAAAGTAAAGATGTAGAGCCTTTCCACAAGGAGTTTGTTCATAATTTCTTTAACGAAGAAGTCTTTCCATTTTTGCAACCGGTTTTAATATCCAAAGGCGAAATAATATCTTTTCTGAGAGATAACAGATTGTACCTTGCTGTACGTTTATATAAAAAGAACTGCGCAATTGATGATCCTTCACGCGAACAATACTTTGTTCTTAAAATGCCTTATAGTAAAGTCTCCCGTTTTATTGAATTGCCTCAGCATGATGGGAATTATTACATAATGTATATTGAAGACATTATTAAAGCAAATATTGGAAGTATTTTCCCGGGATATGACGTAGACAACTGCTACTGTATAAAGATATCACGAGACGCTGATATTCTGATTGACGACGCTGCAAGCGGTGATATCGTGGAGCAAGTAAAGAAGAAGGTAAAGAAGCGCAAAATTGGAGCAGTATGCCGTTTTGTTTACGATCGTTCTATGCCTGATGATTTTATCAATTTTCTGATTGATGCTTTTCATATTAACAGAAATGAGTTGGTTTTAGGGGACAGTCATTTAAATCTTGAAGATTTAATTAAACTACCCAACCTAAACAAGCTCTTACAAATAAATGAGAAGCCTCAGCCAATGAGACTTAATTGCCTGAACAAGCATTCTTCTATCTTCCAGTACGTGAAGAAGAAAGATCTGCTGGTTCATTTCCCATATCACTCTTTTGAACATTTCATCCATTTTCTGTATGAGGCTACACATGATCCGCTGACTAAAGAGATTATGGTTACTCAATATAGAGTAGCCGAGAACTCTGCTGTTATAAACACATTAGTCAGTGCTGCCCAGAACGGTAAAAAAGTAACTGTATTTGTGGAACTGAAAGCTCGTTTTGACGAAGAAAACAATCTTGAAACAGCTGAAATGATGCAAAATGCAGGTATTAATATTATCTATAGCATACCGGGACTAAAGGTACATGCCAAGGTGGCACTTGTGCTAAGACATAGCGACAAACAAGAGAATGCACCTAGTTATGCCTATGTAAGCACCGGTAATTTTAATGAAAAAACAGCAAAAGTTTATTCTGATATCGGCATATTTACATCTAATAGTGAGATTGTGGAAGACTTGCATACTTTATTTCTTATACTTAAAAGAAAAGTAGAACATCCACAATTTAAAAAGCTTTTAGTTGCGCGGTTTAATCTTATACCGGAACTTACCGAACTAATAAACCATGAAATAGAATTGGCCGAGCAAGGTAGAGGAGGAAAAATAATTCTTAAGATGAACGCCTTACAAGACCAGATTATGATTGATGAGCTTTACCGTGCATCGGAACATGGTGTGGAAATAGAACTCATCATACGTGGTATTTGCTGTCTTATTCCCGGTCAACCATACAGCAAGAATATTCGTATCACCCGAATCGTAGACAGTTTCCTTGAACATGCCCGTATATGGTACTTCCATAACGGAGGAGATCCGAAAGTGTTTATTGGTTCTCCCGATTGGATGAAGCGAAACCTCTACCACAGAATAGAAGCTGTAACTCCGGTTCTGGATAAAAACATAAAAAGAGATATCATTGATATACTGAATATTCAGTTAAAAGATAACCAGAAAGCCTGTTTCGTTGATGCAGATCTACAAAACAGATTCAAATATAATCCGTTAGAACCACCAATTAGGTCACAATATGCTATTTACAATTTTCTGAAAGACAAAAATTCACTACCTTTGCGCCCTAAATAGCAAAAATAAGAATGATTTCAGTAGACGGATTAACAGTAGAGTTCGGGGGAACTACCCTTTTCAGTGATGTTTCTTTTGTGATTAATGAAAAAGACCGTATTGCCTTAATGGGTAAGAATGGTGCAGGAAAGAGTACCTTATTAAAGATTCTAGCCGGAGCACGTCAACCCAGCAGAGGAAAGATTTCAGCGCCGAAAGATAGCGTGATTGCTTATCTGCCTCAGCACTTGATGACGGAAGACGGACGAACTGTTTTTGAAGAAACAGCGCAGGCCTTCTCTCACCTTCATGAAATGGAAGCTGAAATTGAAAGACTGAACAAGGAACTTGAAACTAGGACCGACTACGAAAGTGACAGTTACATGGAGCTTATTGAAAACGTTTCTGCTTTAAGCGAGAAGTTCTATGCCATTGACGCCACTAACTACGAAGCGGATGTGGAAAAAGCACTTTTAGGACTAGGTTTCATGCGCGAAGACTTCAACCGACAGACAAGCGATTTCAGCGGTGGATGGAGAATGCGTATTGAGCTTGCCAAACTCTTATTGCAAAATCCCGATGTTCTTTTACTGGATGAGCCTACTAATCACCTCGATATTGAATCTATTCAATGGCTGGAAGATTTTCTTATCAACAGCGCCAAAGCTGTAATCCTAATCAGTCACGACCGTAAATTTGTGGATAACATTACCACACGTACCATTGAAGTAACCATGGGACGCATCTACGACTATAAAGTTAATTACTCCAAATATCTGCAGCTTCGCATGGAAAGACGCGAGCAACAGCAAAAAGCCTTTGAAGATCAGCAGAAAATGATTGCTGAAAATCAGGAATTCATAGAACGTTTCAAAGGTACTTATTCAAAAACCAACCAGGTACAAAGTAGGGTTAAAATGCTGGAAAAGCTTGAAATACTTGAAGTAGATGAGGAAGATTCTTCCGCTCTACGTTTAAAGTTTCCTCCTTCTCCACGCTCTGGTAATTATCCTGTAACCATGGACGGTGTGGGCAAGACTTATGGCGATAAACTTATATTCAGCAATACCAATCTAACTATAGAACGTGGTGATAAAGTAGCTTTTGTAGGTAAGAATGGCGAAGGTAAATCTACTTTGGTGAAGTGTATCATGAAAGAGATTGAGCATACTGGAACGCTGACTTTAGGACACAATGTTCAGATTGGTTATTTCGCACAAAATCAAGCTTCGCTGTTAGATGAGAATCTAACCGTTTTCCAAACCATTGACGATGTTGCTGTTGGAGATATCCGAAACAAAATACGCGATTTATTAGGTGCCTTCATGTTTGGTGGCGAAGAATCAACGAAAAAAGTTAAGGTATTATCGGGTGGTGAACGTACCCGACTTGCTATGATCAAGTTATTGCTTGAACCGGTTAATTTGCTAATCCTCGATGAGCCTACCAACCACCTCGACTTAAAAACAAAAGAGATTCTAAAATCGGCTTTGAAGGATTTCGATGGAACACTAATCGTGGTATCTCACGACCGTGATTTCTTGGACGGACTTGTAACTAAGGTTTATGAATTCGGCAACAAGAAAGTTACTGAGCATCTATGTGGTATTTATGAATTCCTTGAAAAGAAGAAAATGGATTCTTTGAATGAACTGGAAAGAAACAAATAAAAAGAAATAAGTATGGTTGCTCAAACAGAATTCTCGCTAAAAGCCAGACAAAGAGGTTTTCATCTGGTTACTCAGGAGATCATAAAAAATCTGCCTGAACTGCCAAAAACGGGATTGCTTCATTTGTTTATCAAGCATACCTCTGCAGCTTTGAGTATAAATGAGAATGCTGATCCTGATGTGAGAACTGATTTAGAATCAACATTCAATCGCCTGGTTAAAGAACGAGAGCCCTATTACGAGCATGTACTAGAAGGTGATGACGATATGCCTGCCCATACAAAATCAACAATAGTTGGCTCAAGCATTACAATTCCAATAACCAACGGCCGATTAAACCTGGGAACATGGCAAGGTATCTATCTTTGCGAATTCCGGAATTATGGTGGAGAAAGAAGGGTTGTTGCCACTGTAATGGGATAATTGGTGAATGCCGATAAAACCATTGATGAAGGAATTTAATTTATAGGCCAATGATAAAAAATCATTGGTGAATAATATTTGAAACTCCGACCGGACTTTTTCACATCTCCATCCTTATCTCGTTCTGCATAAAACAAAAGTCTACCCTCACACCTCACTAAAAAAGAAACAAATAGCTAAAAATCAACAATTTGCACAAATAAAAAAGCTAATTCATCCCTCACTTTTCAGGGTCATTCCTCACCTTTTTTTTAAAAAAACTGTATTTCCGTGAGATTACATAACCACAAAACAACACCACAGTCATTACATTCCGGATTATTAAAATAGATAAGAGTAAAATCAGCTTTTATGGAATAAAGTATTGTTTCAATATAAAAACTATTCTTTTACACAACGTTCAGAAGCCCCCAATGAACGTACCATATTTCCACCGCCATATGTCCAAGTAACATCAGGAGGACTCACTGGGTAAAAATCCAGATAACACCCTTTAGTTCCACTAAACTGTGCCGTCCAAAAAAAACCAGATCCAACTGCAAATGCATAATCTGTTCCTGAAGGATGCCCAGCAGCAGGCCACCACCCGAGAGTGGCTCCCCAATTTTGTCCGAGATAGGTGTAATCCCAAGACTGTGAAAGGCCACTCCAAAGAGTAGATGCTGTTGCATAAGGGGCACGCCAACCGATCGGACAAGGATCATAAATATTCTTGGTACCAGAACTAGTAGACCACAAATAATCATTATGAGTTCCTGCATTATACGAATACCAGTCAGCATCATTACCTGAGACTCCTGCATAAAAAGTCAACGGATTATTTATTGACTTTTGAAGATAGTTTGCTACAGTATTTGTTACCGCCTCGACCTTTAGTCCGGTAGAGTTACGAACCAAAGCATTACCATATCTATCATAAAGAGTTATTATATTTCCATTACCTGCAGTATTAGCATTAGGTCCGGGAAATGGATCCTTCCTTCCCCACTGATAAAAAAATCCAAAGGCTCCTGCACTACCAATCGTTGCATTCTTAGCTCCCAAATTTCGGTCCATCCAGGTATAGCCGTTATAAGTATAAGTCGTTCCGGTATTAGGATTATAGCTGGTCACCCAGATATGCCATGACCATAAAATGGTACCACTCAAATTCTTTACCACGACTAAAGCATTCCCTTCTGCAGTTCCGGCCTTTACAATGATACCGCCATTTGAATAATCAGCAACAATATTTTCTATTACGCCATTTGAAGCTAAACCTGCACTATTATCAGTCCAAAGCAAGTCTGCATCCCAATTCTTTGTGACATCAGGGA